>JAEEGL011649446.1_pt1 | contig 13090 bp, 5 predicted proteins | sample 9134231 | NCBI WGS metagenome assembly JAEEGL01 (sample SAMN16246548, study PRJNA631951) | gut metagenome | biome: gut microbiome; feature: rumen; material: fiber-attached | host: Bos | place: Iran: Karaj | collected 2018-10 | reverse complement strand
TGTAGTATGATTATTATAAAGATCTTGAAATTAAATAGTTAGAATTATTCGACTTGTACATCGACTTGTACCTCGACTTGTACATCGACTTGTACATCGACTTGTACATCGACTTGTACATCGACTTGTACATCGGCTTGTAGAATGATTATTATAACAATCTATAAATAAAATATTTAGAGTTATTCGACTTGTACATCGACTTGGGTAGTGACTTGGGTGGTGATTCGTTCAATGCGTAATATAACTATCTGTTTATAAATGAGTTAGTGCTATATTGACTTGGGTAGTGACTTGGGTGGTGATTCGTTTGCTGAATGCGATAACTATTTGATAATGAATTAGTTCATGTGAATTTGACTTGGGTAGTGACTTGTACATCGACTGGGGTATTGCCTTCCTGACTGGGGTAGTGACAGACGTGTCGACTAGGGTAGTGTTTATTGTAAATATTTGGAAATGAATAATATCGACTGGGGTGTTGTTTTTTTCGTCTAGAGGATCCTACATGAAGTGGCTATGGAACGATATTCTGCATTAGCTCTTCCACTGTGGTGACAAATGGCTTGGCAGATTGTCGTCCTGATTCATAACCTTTGAGTTTTGATATGTTGAAACTTTTATCTTTCAATACATTGTCATCATCCATGGGTTCTATTGATAGAATAAGATAATGTGCATGCATTTTCTTCTTCTCTTCATCAGAGTTACTTTCTGTAGGATAACCTTTTTCGTGTAACTCTTGACGTGAGACAAAATAAGCTGAATTAGGTTTGATTTTAAACAGATTGCTGGCTTGTTGCGATTCTCCTTGTCCATGAATCAATAGATATTTCGCATCAATCAATTGTGACGATGCATTGACTGCGCCACTTCCCTCTCCAATACGCAAATTATATGACTTCTTATCTTTAATCCAATCCAGCTGTTCTTTGTTTTTATAGTATCCAATGATGACATATTCTGGATGCGCATTTCCAACAACAAGTGATGTGCCACGTGTGGAAATGGCAGAATCAAGATGATCGTGTGCATCTTGCTTATCAAGAATATGTTTCATCCAATAATTCAGTTTTTCAAGATGTCCTGGCAGAAGTGGAATCGCACCAATGTTCTCGCTTATGATGGATTTATCATATTCTTCACAGAGATGTGGTTCAGGACGTCCAGGATAAAGCACATACGCGCCAATTATTTCGTGTTTGATATCGGATTTCTGCAACCGATAGAGGATTGCGTCACGGTATCGGTGCATATCGTCGATGGCGGCGCGTGGCGAAGCATCGATTTCATTGCCGTTTTTGTTCTTGGTCCAGATTCGATACTTTGCATCGAAAAGATATGTGAAGACGGACGTTCCGTCCACAATGGAGAGGACAATGTCTGGGCGTTGGGGGTTGAGTCCTGCCAGCGTTTCACCATCCAATCCTTCTTTAACTGAATACGTTTTTTGGTAGGAAAGCAAATAGATTCTTTCTTCTTGCGTGAATGTCACATCGATTTTGCATAATTGTCCATTACCTGGATCATCGTCTGTTAGTTCTTTTACATCTAAAATGTCATCTGGACTGTCGTCTCGCCATTCCTGTTTGATGGGATCTCCAAATCGTTTCATTAGAATATCCCGTATCGTGAGGAAACACCAGAATTCATAGAGTGTACTGATTGGGCGATATCCTACATCAATATCGTTTTCGCCTGGTTTGAGCGCAGATTTGAGTTTGAGCCATGCTGTGAGAATCTGTGAGTATCCTGGACTTTTTTGTAGAACAAGGCTTTGCTGGCGAAATCCTTCAAAACGTGAAACGCCACGGAAGAAAGGATGGCGAGAGAGTCGTTCCAACTGATTGGCACGCTCAATAATACCATCCTTCCAAATCTGGGAGACCTCCAGATTATCCTTCAGCCGTTCGGAAAATTCTATCAATCGTCGTTGCAGTTCCTTCAGCGTATGTAGCACGAATTGATTTTCCGGTGTATCCGTCTCGGCAGATAACCGCTCTGTTCTGAAAAGTTCGTGTGAACGTCTGTCATCGTCAAGTCGATTAAAACTGTGGGTCAAAACAGGTGTCCAATGTTTCACGCAATCTGCTCTCCGCCATTCTATTGCTGTTTCATACCGTTGGTGTGGGTTGTTGACAATGCGTCTGCAGGCGGTTGCATAGTAATCGAAGACATTGATAAGTATTTCATACCAACTCTTCTCGTCCGGTTTGTCATCTCGATCAAGAGTAGCTCCCCAAAATGTTTTGCTAAGGAACGCTCTCACGATGTTTGGCTTCTCAGTATTGATTGCATCGATGATTTTGGTGTAATCTCTGGCTACGTTCATCTTCACTGAAACAACCCAGAATTCCAGCCGCACCATTTTTTCTGTATTGTCATCAAACAGAATGCGCAAATCCAACTGGAAACGCCCAGGCTCGTTGATACAATCAAGCGTTCCGACAAGTGTTCCTTCATCGTAATTGAATGCGTCCGCAATGCTTGCCATACGATGTTCTACGCGAATATCTTTTACTTTTTTGCCAGCGGTTGGACTGAAATCTCCTCGGAAGAAGTAACGCGTCTCAAAGAAAACAGGTAATGCCTCAACAGGATCCCCTCCCGCAAAGAATTCCTCTATGTTGTTGTTTCCAAAGCCAAATGTGCAATCGATATTGGCGGAATATTTGACTTTGTAAAGTTGCTCCATCTTTTCCGCGCTATCTTCAACTGGGGCGTCCTCCTTTATTCGACTCTTATAAGCCTCCTGTTTACCGCTAATATCGGCCCTTGCCTTGAGAACGAGTCCCAAAGACTGTACCGACATACGAAATACTTCTGTTACATTCTGAGTCATGGATGCACATCAATCCTTTATGTAGTAACCACCTGTCTTCGGTGCTCCACGGAATTCGATACGATCTGCAAGAGCATTTTCAATGTATCGTTTTACCTTTCTCTCTGTGAGTCCGGATAGTGCGGCAAGAGCGGCTTTCCTCAGGCCTGGATTTGTTTTTATGATGTCCAATAATTGTTCTGGACCGTTTACTGGACCGTTTACTGGACCGTTTACTGGACCGTTTACTGGACCGTTTACTGGACCGTTTACTGGACCGTTTACTGGACCGTTTGATTGTTTTTCCGGCTTGTTAACATCTTTTTTTTCATGCTTCTCGGAGTTAATGTTCGAATTAGTTTCCGCATTCTCTGCGGAGTTGGACCTGTAAACATTCATTTTGACAGCAAGGCCGGCATCTTCCACATCTATGTTTCTTATACCGTATTCTTTCAAGACGTCATTCACTCGTCTCAATCCACTGCCCCATTCTTCAATGAAACGCATGTAGTTTAACGCTTTGGCAAGGGCTTCGTTGCGTATTTTTGAATATCCTGCCAATGCACGTTCAACTGTTTGACCGCGTGGAAGACCACCCGGTGAGGTGATTTCGACGCGGTTGTCGAAAATGGCGATGAATATAGGAGCGCTTGGTTCACAGTAATTTCGATGGGCAAATGCATTGATGACGAGCTCGCGCATTTCGTCTGGCGGCAGTTCATAACGATCATGCCGATACGCTCCCTTGAAATAGCATCCCATGTTGATTTTGGCAAGAATGTAGTCCAATCCTGCATCAATCAGTTCCGGTATGGATCCTGTGAATTCACGCCTGTCCAAGAATACGGTCTTGTCTTCTCCTTTGAAAAGACCGCATTTTAACCGAAGGGGAAGTGCTGTATCACCTGTAAGAAGGGCATAGGCATTTGAGCCCATCCATTTGTCGCGAACTTTGGAAATGATGCCCCATGCCTCCAATTGCTCAGGAGCGATGCGTTTTATTGTACGACGCTCAGCCTCACTATCGCAGTTCTTTCGTGCAATGCGGTACATCATTGAACAAAGTGCCTTGATACGCTTGTCATCAATTTGGGCTTTGGGACATGGCTCAGTATCAAAACTTCTTCCTTCACTCAGAAGTGCAAGTTCGCGGCGTGTTGCGTCATCGGCGCGCTGAGTTGTTGCCCCAACGCGGACATATACGCCGTCTTTCTCCCCTTCGGATCTAATAAAATATGGGCATCTTGACCCCGGAAGCACATCTATGACAATGACGGCTTTTCCGTCGATATTCTCGATTCCCGCATCAATGGGAATACGTGGCGAACATGCGTCTGAAATGGAATTGGTGATACCGTCCAGTTCCGCATAGACTTTGTCATTGGCGATGCCGTGGACTGTGCGGTCATTGGCCACGCCGAAGAGAATCCGTCCGCCTCTTCCGTTGGCAAAGGCTACTACCGTCTTCAGGTATTTGATGCGCTCCACGTTTGGAATCAGTTTGAACTCAAGGTCGTATGGTTCACCGCGTACTATTTCGTCTATGAGCCTCAGTGCCATGTTGTTTCTCCATATCAAGGCCAGAAGGTAAGATATTCATCATTACGGTCAAGAATGGCATCCATCATTTTCACGCTCAAGCCATCTTTTAGTAATTTGTCCTTAAGCCCAAGCACTTTCTGCTCTCCTTTTGTGTAACCCTTAAAGATGTGCTGTACCGTTGTTCTTTCCCCATGGATGCGCGGTAAAAGTTTCATTAGAACAACATGGTCAAGTGCCTTTTGGGCGAATTTGTTTTTCTCTTCATCGTTTTCAAGATTTTCAAGATTAATTTCTTCCAACTTTGCCAAGGCTGCTTCGTAAAGCGCATATTCGTTGGCAAAACGATATGCCACCATGAATGCTGTATTGTCCAAAGGCTTGTTGATGCCGTTTAATAAGTCGCTTTCAATCGTTCCTACTGTTCCGCGTACATTGCCTTCTAGGAAGAATTTCAGACCATCGTCGTCCAGCAATGTTTCCTCTGATGGTTTCTGGCTTTTCGCCATATCACTAAAATTGACTTCATTCATGAGTAGCGTCATCGCACGGTCAAGTACTTTTCGTGAGAACTGGCAAGTCGTTTCATCCATATTGACGGTTCCGATGACAAATAGATTCCTTGGAATGGTAACGCCATGTTTTTGTATCCATTTTAACGCTTCGAAAGAAGCAGCGCCTTTCATGATTTGCTCTGCGATTTCTGCATCGAGTTTTTCCGTACCATCTGTATCTATTTCTCCTGTTTTGTCGACTTCCACAAGTGGATCAGTCACCCAGTTGTCATCTTTTTCTTCCATACTCTCAATGGCGCTCAAGTATTCTGCAAAGTATTGTTCCACAGGAGCAAGATTCATCTCGTCCAGACAAACAAAAAATGGCGTATCAGGGTAGGCGTATGCTTTGCAAATAAATTGTACAAATGGTGTAGTGACGAAATGCCGACCACCCATTTCGGAATAGTAGCCAAGCAGGTCGGTGGAATCGTGCCAGTTGGGCTTGACTTGAACCATGCAATAGTTGCCTGGCGCGGTCTTGTCTTCTCCTTCTTTGATTAACAGTTCATTGTTACATGTCATATAGGCCAGCCTCCTGACAAGTTGGCTTTTGCCTGTTCCCGAATGCCCCGCAAGGATGGCGAATGGCTTTGTTCGGAGTGCTGCCGCAAGCCTCTTCAGCAAATCGTCATTGTGAAATGCATCGGAAAGATTTTTGTTTCCCTTTTTTAGTTTTTCCCTGGAGTTGATTTTCTTCAATTGTTTCTTCATCACTTCCTCCTGTATCAAATCCTTGTAGTCATGGACAAACCAAAGAAATTCGTTGACGGTGGTATAATCGGGGGGCTCATCATTGTCTGGATTGGGACGACGAGGCAGTTTCATCTGTTCCATTTGGAGCAGAATGGTCGCACATTTGCCCATGAAATCTTGGTAGATAGATGGCTTGCTTGGCCAGATGAAATCACCTTGTGCCATACCGATCACTTTTAGTGCGTCGTGTATCAGACTGTCATTATAGGAACAGCATGACTTTGGCCAAAAGCGCATCAAAAGCTCTGTCAATACGCCTACTCCCATGCCATTCGGGCATTTTTTATCAGGGGGAAAATAGGCATCAAAGCTCTTAAACTCAGACTTCATCTCGACGATGAAATCACGATAAGCCAACTTTTCGGTATCCTCCAACGGTCCGTAACGTCTGCTCCCGCCGTTTCGAAATGCCCAGATTTTCAGTAGAAAATTATTGTAGAAGTCATCTAGCGAGCCTTCAGCAATCTCTTCCGGCTTCAGGTCGTGCATGGTGTAAATGCTTAGGTGATCTTCACTTAAACTTTTCTCTTGCCATGCATTTTCATAACGTTTTTGGGCAAATAACTTCAAGGCAATCGAAAGGTAGTCGATATTAGTGGATAAAACTTCCTGAGTTGGCTTTATATGTTCTTCTCGCCACTGTAAGAAGCGTTTATACATTGCCCATGCAGCACGTACACTATTGTGATTTTGGGAATTATATGCCCACTTTTTGCATTCTATAAATCTTTGTGGATCCAGGTCTTCTGGGTTACTATCCTGCTGGAAGATTCGGTTTATGCCACTATACATCATTTCAAGTTCTGCAAGATTATTGATGGCATATAAACGCTTGCTGGGTTTCTCATTGTAAAGATATTCTCTTAAACCATGCCAAATATTGGTAGTTGGCGGTCTCGCGTCATCTGATATAGACGGCAAATATGTTCGAGCTGTGTCTTTGGCAGTTTTAGGTGCTTTCTTTTCAACTTGTAACATCCAATTATAAAATTCATTTTGTCTTATATCTTCAGCATTTGAATGGATAATCGGAATCTGCCCCAGAATCATTTTGGCCATCTTAGCCAAGGTGCCTGCATAGCCATATTCAAAACGATCTATCTCTGACTGCCCTACAAGTTGTTTCCTGACAGTTTGTGACGGTGCATTAGGCGTTTGCTTGTACGCTATTACCCATTCAGCCAACAATGCCTTAGAAATAGTACGGATACCGATACCACCATTCGAAAACGATTTCACACTGTAACAAAGCCGATCTTCGTCAAGAATAATGAGAGAATCGTCTTCTACCTTGTCACCAACATTTAATTCTTGCATCTGGTTTCCTGCTCATTGATTATCTATCTTGACTTGATACTAACATTATTAAAACCAAGAAGTTGAATTCCTAAAAAGAGAAGGGCTTAATTAAACTTTTTTTGCATAAACATTTATTGATGATATGTTTCCTATTGGTTTGGTATATAGGTGATTAACGGTCTACTTGTAATCTGAGCCATTCAGACTCTGCCAGTCCTACACGAGAGAATTGTTGACTGACATATTCTATCATCCGCTGAGCATGCAGAGGTTTGAGTTCTGCAATCCATTCAAATTTAGTTTTTTCTTCCGATGTAGATTCTTCGGTGATAATTATTTTGCCATTTTCTTCTTGAAAAATGACTTGATTATCAGGAAGGAAGGTCCAGAATTTCATTTGTTTTCTGATTTTCCCTTTCAGACAAAGACTTATTGAATTTCCATCTGCGTCCTGAATAACGATGGCATGCGCCCGGCCTTCATGAGATTCATTCACTTTGGCTAGTTCCCAAAACGGAAAGGATGTCGCTCTTTTTGCAAGACGTACACAATCACATGCTGGCATCAAGCAAAGGTAATAGTTATTATCTGACAAGTTTCGAACAACTGTCCCTGTTTTTAGAAGTCGTTTGGATTCATAAATAGTCCGTAGGCAAAATAGACGTGATAAGGCTCCTGCTGAATAAGACTGTTTCCCAGATAATCTGCTGACAAGAGTTTGTAGTTTTTGGAGAATACCATAGGATATCCTACGTGGTTTGCTTTTCGTGTGGCATTCAGCAAATGGTTTGTTTTTTGGCATCTTTCGATTATGGAACAATGAAACAAAAAAATTGTGAAGTCCCTCTGTATTCATTCCCTCTTGGATTTGATCTGAAGTGAATATTCCATCAAGGGCTTCAGGTTTGATGGAAGAAACTCTTTCATGAAGCATAGCATATATTTCTTCATCGGAAACTCGATTTTCTGATAAGATTGAATGGATTTCATCTCCTAGCAAATCTTGTATATCCTCTGAAGCGGTTGGAGCATCAACTGTAAGTCCTGCATGAACCATTAAGGCGTAATCCAAAGAAGGAGGAAACTTGTCAAGAATACGCTTAGCATTGTCTCGCACATGTGCAATACCTTGAAGAGCGGTTGCTGACATAATGCCTTCATATTCGGAAATGAAATCCTTAATGATTTCTTTGGCCAATTCAAGAGGACTAACTGCAGATTCTAGGCTTCCTGTTTTTCCATAAATACGAATTGTAATTCCTTCCAATACAATCTTCTTTACTCCACTATCAATTGTCAAACCTGGATATAAAGGCTTAAGTTTTGTTTTTAAATCATTCAACACAAGATCTTTACCCTGCAATGTATAAATTGCACAAAATCTGATAGGTTTAGGATTCCCAGCCTTTTTACTCTTATTTATCAATTCCTGAATTATTCTAGGGACCGGACTATTTGAAATGTCAGCGTCATCCGTTAATTTCCAATCAAGGATGAATACATCTGCATGTTCACACAAGACAATCACAGGTAATACCTTATCTTCAACTATCTCTGAATCGTCTGATGGTTTAGCGGCATCCTCTGGTGCCCCTGAAGGCAGAGAGTTATTGCACAATAAAAGCATCTCTGTTTCAGGTGGTTGATAAAGTCCACAGGTAATGCCATACTTGGCAAATCCATCAACAATATCTTTGGGATTAACTTCTGGTGTAGCAACAGGAGCTTCCTGCTTGGCCGCCTCGGTTCTGCTCTCGTCAGAACCTTCCAGTTGATCAGGTTTAGAGATTTCTGTTGGCTTTGCTCTCTTCTCCATATTTACTGTTTCTGGCATTTGAAGCAACTTGACCACTTCTTTCACGGTATGTTTAGTGACAGTTGATGAACAAGATGAGAAAATATGATCATCGACGAACAGAACGGTCCGAAGGTATTGCCGTACGGCTTGTTCTGTATATTCTTTAATTGTCATAATTCACTCCTTCCGAACTATCTGATTTAAAAATACCGAATGCTGCATAATACCCTTCCGGCGGATTGACAATCTCCAAGTGCATCCCTTCTTGTGCGAGTGCTTTTTGGGAAATATATAATCCTAATCCACGCCCACCGGGCTTTCGGGAGAACCCGCGTTCAAAAATTCGTTCCATGTCTCGCAAATCAATCTTCGGACCGTTATTGGCGATGATGATGTGGTTACTCGTGGCATCAAGCAAAATCCTGCGATCTGTTTGTGAAGAGGATAGCCAGAAGATTGCATTGTCCACAAGATTGATAACGACTGGATAGATGGTTGATGGGAAACATTCAATTTGGAATTCATTGAAAGAAGGTGTGGATTCCATGATGATGTCATGGCGTAGAAAACGTGCGGAAAAGACTCCACGAATATATTCCGAAAGTTCAGGACCTGCTATGAGGAGCTTCTTTCGATTGATTCTCCGTTGTAATGGAGTAAACAATTTCAGATGGCCATCCAGGTGTTCAAAATTACTATGAATCTGCTCATAAACATTTCGTATGGCTGGTGCCTGTTTGGCAATGGCATTCAAATCGCGCAGCCCTTTCCGGATTTCTGTGATGGCGGCTAAAAACTCATGATTGATGATGGCGATGGCCACCCCTAGCTGGACCATTTCAAAATCTTGGTCCGCCTGTTCCTCCAAGTCGAGAACTCGCTTTTCCAACGCTGATGCAGCCAATGCAGCGGATTCACCGCCGGATTCCACAATGGCATCCGTCAACGAAGAGAGCATGTCCTTCGCCGCATCGACTCCACGTTGATGGTCATTTTCGATTTGAGTCAGTCTGGATTCCCATTTTATGCGCAGGTTTTCAATTTCAGTTTCCGAAAGGTCCTGAATCGGCGTACTGTTCATTTCTGTCTGAATGTTAAGTATCACTTCATCCAGAGCACGCTTTGCTTTGTCAGTGATATCCAAAACTGCCTTTTGTGCTGCTGCTGCATTTTTCTTGGCTCCGTCTGAACTCTCCTTCAGCAGATTTCTCCTTTGTTTTGCAAGAGAATCAAGTTGTTGTTCCAATCGTTTCCTTTGATCAATATAGAGTTTGGCTTGTTTGGCGACATCTCCGATTCTATGCGAGATTTCACGTTGACAAGGCTCGAACTGCTCATCATTGAGTTTTTTGAATGCAGTCTGGTATGTTTGCCAGTCTTCCTGTAGGCGTTTGGGAAGGCCAACTCCCATGGGACGACTGATGGTGAATGATTTACGGATATCTTCCAATTCTTGGAACGATTCTTGCTCGATGGAGATAAGTCTGATAGCCGCCTCGTCTGGATTGAGTAATACGGCAGCCATTTTCATCTTTGAATCTAGCCGTTGCAATAATTCATCTATTGACTTTTCGATAGTACCATCTTCCATTTTTTCCCAGAATACATCAAGGGCTTCGGCAAACTTTTCGCGACGAACACGAGATTGCTTTAACTTTTTTTCGTATGCTTCAGATTCCCTTATAAGTTCAGCCTTTTGTTTTTCGAATACCTCAGTATTCGTTCCCTTGGCACGGAAGAAATCAGCCGCTAGCTGGACGAGAAGATTCATTAAAATAGATCGTAATTGCTGGTAGGGAATATTTTTTTGAAATCCTTCGCGACCAGCCTTTTCATGTAAGGCGCTGTTATTTGGATTGGTTAAAAGTACAGCGCCGATCATACGACGATAAGAGAAATAATAATATGCAGCTCCAAGAGTTCGGCGTTTTTCAATGTCAAGCCAATCGAAATCCGTTAATCCATACGGCAATATGCGAATCCCATCCCGATATATATAAATGCCTCCGAGATTGGCAAGCTTGTCGTTCATATCAGAAAAAGCCTGTTCATTCCGTCTAGCCACTATTGATTCAGATTTATTGCCCTGTAATGCTCCAAACAGAATCCTGAAAGAACCACATTCCGTCGCTCGTCCAGTTTCATTTTTCCATGGTATGATGACATTGTCATATTTCTGATCGTAAACTCGTAGTGAACCTTTACACTGGCCAAATTCATCCACTGTTCCCGTGAAAAAATGGTCGGTGCAATTGTCTAGCTCATCCTTCGTGAAGAAGGTTTCAGGATTGAGATACTCTTGTCCCGAAAAAGAACCTTTTTCCCAGATTTTAAAGGAAACACGGATATTTATGGATATGGGATTGAAAATCTTATCAACAAATCCCAGAAGCAACTGACGAAAACTGTAATCTTGATTCTTATCTTCGGTGGCAAGTTCATTGGGCAGACTCCGATTGACGCCACCAATCAAGAAAGTGGTGCCATGACCTTTGCCTAGTAATGAAAGTTTCCTGACGTCTTCATTATCTTCTTCTTTTCCATTCTCTTTCTCTTCTTCATTATCTTGATCATACGCACGAAAATACTGATCGAATTCTTTTAGAACAGGATTGAAGTTTTTGATTTCTTCTATAATGCTCGCACAGGAATCCTGCGCGAGCTGCCAGGCGTTACTTGACTGAATGTCATGAATGAATTCTGTCCGAAGGTTTTCCAGTTCCTCTCTTTCTGGGAGAGTTCCTCCTGGATATGTCTTGACAGGGAACTCGATATCTTCCAGATTGACACCAGGAATCTCAAACAGCCCCCAATGGATCCAGGCGACAACAAGATCATACAACTCAAAATCTTGACGCGATTCATCATAACGATGTGCGCGCGTGAATACAACGACCTGGCGCCCCAGAAGAGCAATGGCCAGGCGTCCAATGCCTTTTTCACCGGTTATCTTTCGGGTAGTTTCTCCTGGTGGCACATAACTGGAATCAGGGGAATCTGTTTTGACTTTGCTTTCCGTTCCTAGAACGAGCCATTTGTTTTCAAAGTCCTCTAGGGTCATTCCGAAGCCGTTGTCACGGATCAGAAGGGTACCATTTCCATCCGGTCCGTTGTTCTTCATATAATCGACTTGTACCTTTTTCGCGTATGCGTCGTATGCATTTTTGAACAATTCGGCGATGGCGTTTTGAATCGTCGCGATCTGTTGACGGCCGAGCATGTCGACAGCCCGTGCCCGTGTTCGAATTTTAGCCATGATGATTCCCTCCTGTCATGGAATCCGCTTGGCGAAGGAACTCTATGCCGACTGCGTATGCAAGCGGAACTGGAACGGCGTTTCCAACTTGCCTTGCCTGTTCATTAAGACTTCCTAAGAATTGAAACGTATCAGGAAATCCCTGAATGCGCGCGGCTTCGCGGATGGATAAGGCCCGATCCTGTTCAGGATGGCCAAAACGTCCGTTGGAATAGCTGTTGCAGCGCGTTGTCAGGCCTGTCGATGGACGATCCCACCATAGACGCCCGTAAACATCCGTATGCCCGGAATATTTTGTCTTCTTTCCGTCTTTTGTTTGAATCTTGGTATGGCATTTTAACCGAAGACCTGAAGATGCTGTCCAAGCAACACGATTACCGCCGTCATGTGGAGTCGCACGAATCCTTTGAAGGTTGATATCGCTTAACGCCGCCGCACGGTGACTGGTGATTTTGCCTTCTGGGTCAATGTAATCTTCTCCTGCTTTTATGGATGGCAAATCGGCGATTGCATCACGAACGGTCTTATAAGGTGTTTTTCCCGGTCCATGCGTCACTTCTGGAATTCGAATGGCCCCATGCCGACTTGCGAGAAAAATGAAGCGATGACGAATCTGAGCGGCACCATAGTCTTGAGCTGCGACAACGGCACCCGGTCTGTCATAGTGATAACCTAACTTGTCGATAATGCTCAGGAATTGAGAAAACGGACTGTCTTCACCGTATTGGTTCTTCTGGACGCCTGGAACATTTTCAACAAAAACGAAATCCGGTTTTGCGGCTTGAATGAATCGTGCAAAGGAAAGCAGGAGATGTCGTCTGGGATCATCTTGCTTCTTTTGCGTCTTCTGTTTTGTGAACGGCTGGCATGGAGCGCACCCGCAGAACAGAGTAAGGCAATCAGAATGTCGAGACATTTCTTTCTTTATGTCAGAAATTTTCAGTGAGTTCACATCACCTTTGTGGAATCTGGCTTCTGGAAAATTCTTTTGGAAGGTGAGTGCAGCTGCTGGATCAATATCCAATGCCCATACGACGTCCATACCCGCTTCACGAAAACCTACGCTT
>JAEEGL010807468.1_pt1 | contig 13090 bp, 14 predicted proteins | sample 9134231 | NCBI WGS metagenome assembly JAEEGL01 (sample SAMN16246548, study PRJNA631951) | gut metagenome | biome: gut microbiome; feature: rumen; material: fiber-attached | host: Bos | place: Iran: Karaj | collected 2018-10 | reverse complement strand
ATCCTGATCGACGGAATCGACGTGAGGAAGCTCGCTTACGACGATCTCAGACAGAACGTCGCCATCGTCTCGCAGGAAACCTACCTCTTCATGGGATCCATCCTTGACAACATCCGCTACGCCCGGCCGGACGCGACAGAGGAGGAGGTCATCGAAGCGGCGAAAATCGCTGGCGCGCACGATTTCATCATCCAGCTGCCGGACGCTTACGCCACGGTCATCGGCTTCGGCCACAAGGATCTCTCCGGCGGCGAACGCCAACGCGTGTCCATCGCCCGCGCGATCCTGCGCAATCCGAAGATTCTGATCCTCGATGAGGCGACCGCCGCCATGGATACCGAAACCGAACGCAAGATCCAGACGGCTCTCGAGCGGCTCTCCGAAGGACGCACCACGATCACCATCGCGCACCGGCTCTCCACGCTCCGCGACGCGGACAAGCTCATCGTCATCGAAAACGGGAAAATCCCGGAGGCGGGAACCCACGCCGAGCTGATCGCCCAAAAGGGCATTTACTATAATCTTTACCGCTTGCAGATCGAAGCCATGAAGAACATCGGCATCGAAGAAGAACGGAGGCGAATATGGCTGAACAGAACAGAACGGCGCTGAAAGAGGTCGTTTCCGTCACGTACATCACGAAGGACAACGCGAAATTCGAAAAATCGAGCGATTTCATCAAAATGACGGCGACCCTCCCGAACGAAGAGGGCGTCGCGGAGGAAAAGACCTGGGACCGCATCTTCCTGCACAGGGCGTTTCCCTTTGATTTTCCCTTCGCCTACATTTCCGTGCTGGACGCGGACACGAAGGAACTCGGCATGATCAGCTCCGTGGACGACTTTGACAAAGAGACCGCTTCCCTGCTCCGCGCCGAGCTCGAGCGCAAATACTATACGCCCGTGATCAAAAAGATCCTTTCGGTCAAGGACAAATTTGGCTACTCCTACTGGAAAGTCGAAACCGAGGAAGGTGAGATCGAATTCACCATGCGGGATACGTTTTCCAATCTGCTGAAAGTGGGCGGCACGCGCATTTTCGCAAGCGACATTGACGGCAACCGGTACGAGATCCCCGATATCGAAGCCCTCGACCACAAGAGCTTCAAAAAGATCGAGCTGTTTCTCTGACGGAGGATGGGATGGAAAACAGAAAAACGCTGACCGCCCGCGTCAGGCAGCTCGCGCCGGAGCTTAAAGAAGAAGATATTCTGCTTCCGGTCGATTTCAATCTGACGCCGACGGCAAAGAAAAGACGCACGGACGGGATCGCCCTTCTCACAAAGGACCGCATCCTTGTCTTTGCGGACGGTGAAAAAACCGGGGACATCTCCCTGTCGGAGCTCGAGGAAGTCGCTCTGCGCAAGGGGATCGGCTGCTGCTTCCTCGAATATCGGAAAAAAGACGGAAGCTGGCACATTCTCTGCCGCGCGGATAACCAGTATGTCGATCTCTACGCGGCGGCGGCAAAGGAGATTTCACGCTTTCTCGAGGGCGGGGAGATCAGCTACGACTATGAAAAAGAAATCGACAACCGATGCCCGATCTGCCACCGTCAATACCGGCCCGGCTCGAACGTCTGCGAGCACTGTGTCGACAAAAAGCATTATATCAAGCGGCTGTGGGATATCTCGAAATCCAGTCATCACCTGATTTATCTCTCCATCGCTTTCTATTTCGTCATCGCCGCGATCAACCTCGTCCCGCCGTACATCAACCGCATCCTCGTGGACGATTACATCAAGGCGGCGGAAATGCCGAAGCTCGCGGGTTATCTCGCCGTGATCGCGGCCATGTTCGGTGTGTACATTCTGCAGAAGCTGCTCGGCATGACCCGCAGCATCTTCCTCATCCGAGCGAGCAACCGGATCACCGTCACCCTGCGTGAACTCGTTTTCGACAAGATCCAGAAAATGTCCATCGCGCGCATTTCGAAGCGCACTTCGGGCGAGCTGATGAACCGCGTCTCGAACGATACGGGAGAGCTTTCCCGCTTCATCTCGAACGATCTCGGCGCGATGACGGAGCAGATCCTGATCCTGCTCGCCGTGAGCATCTACCTCTTTTCCTACGACTGGCGGCTCGCGCTGATGATCATTCTCCCGACGCCGATCGTCATCAGCAGCTACCGGCTCTTCCACAGCTTCATGCGCCACGTCTTCCACCGCGGCTGGCAGCTCGATTCTCGCGAGAATTCCATCCTGCACGACACCTTCTCCGGCATACGCGTCGTGAAGGCGTTCGGCATGGAAAAGCGCGAGATCAGCCGCTTTGACAAAGTATCGCGCGACCTCAGAGATACGCGGATCCTCACCGAGCATTTCTTCGCGAAGATCCAGCCCTTTCTCAACTTCCTCATGAGCGTCGGCGAATACTTTCTGCTTTATTACGTCGGCAACAAGATCATCGGCGGCACGATGACGCTGGGCGAAATGAGTCAGTTTTCCGCCTACGTCAGCATCATCTACGGTCCGCTCCGCTGGCTCTCGTGGCTCCCCCGCCGTCTGACCCGCACCATGACCTCGATCGTGAAGATCTTCGACGTGGTGGACGAAAGCGTGGATATCGCGGATAAAACGGACGCGATCGATCACCGCATCGACGGTACGATCACCCTTGACAACGTATCCTTCGGCTATGATAAAACATCGACCGTTCTGAAGCACATCAGTGCGGAAATCAAGCCCGGGGAGATGATCGGCATCGTCGGCAAATCCGGCGTCGGAAAATCCACCCTCATCAATCTGGTGATGCGCATGTACGACGTGACGGAAGGCGCGATCCGCATCGACGGCATCGACATCCGGGACATTTCGCAGGATTCTCTCCGGTCTCAGATCGGCGTGGTGCTGCAGGAAACCTTCCTCTTCTCCGGAACGATCTATGACAACATCGCCTACGCCAAGCCGACCGCCACACGCGACGAGGTCATCACGGCAGCGAAGATCGCCGGAGCGCACGGCTTTATCATGAAGCTGCCGAACGCGTACAACACGAAGGTCGGCGAGCGCGGACACACGCTGTCCGGCGGCGAACGGCAGAGAGTGGCGATCGCCCGCGCCCTGCTCCACGACCCGCGGATCCTGATACTCGACGAGGCGACTGCCGCGCTCGACACCGAGACGGAAAAGCAGATTCAGGACGCGCTGCAGAAGCTCACCGCCGACCGCACGACCCTCGCCATCGCGCACCGCCTCTCCACGCTGCGCAACGCCAACCGCATTCTCGTTCTCGACAAGGGCGAACTCGCCGAAATCGGCACGCACGACGAGCTGATGCGCAAGCAGGGGATTTACTACGGACTCGTCATGGCACAGCGGCAGATGTCCAGGATGCCTTCGAAAAAACAGGCGCGCCCGGCGTCGTAACCGATCTCGGACACATAACGCAAAAAAGGCTGAACCGTTTTCCCCGTTTTCACGGGAGAAGCGGCTGCAGCCTTTTCTCAAGCAAATCATTTCAATCGGCTTTACGAAGCCAGATAGCGTTCGAGCCATGCGACGCCGACGTCCAGAGCGTCGTTCATGCCGCTTTTCATGCTTTCCTTGACGACACGCGCGCTCATGGGCTTCGAGGTGTCGGTGCTGAGAAGCTGAACATAAATCTGATCGGGGACCTTATGTCCTTTGAATTCCTTTTCCGACATGATGACCATCTGCACGATGTAAGGGTCGGACACATTGCCGTAGCAAATGATGTTGTCTTCACGCACGAGCGGACGGTTGCGATACAGAATGAAATTGCCGTCCACGTTCGATTTGACGTCCGCTTTGTTTACGATCCAGTCTGCCATACCATAATCCTTTCCTTCGCTTAAGATCATAGGGATATTATACACGATTTCCGTCACGAAGTCAAGAACATCCCGTGAATTTCAGGTGATTTTGGGTTTCGTTTGATCTTTTTATCGCGGAGGAATTCAGATGCCGCGGCAGGGCGCGCCGCGGGACGGCGTTCAGACAATCGAAGCGAGCGCCTTAAGAATTCCCGCGACATCCGATCGCGTGTTCGACGCGCCGAAGCTGACCCGGACCGTCCCGCTCGATTCCGTACCGAGCGTTCTGTGGGCTGCGGGCGCGCAATGAAGTCCCGTCCGAACGCAAATCCCCCGCTCCGCGAGCGCCGTACCGATTTTGGCGGGGGAGCGGGAGGGATGCGTAAAGCTGACGGTGCTTCCCCTTGTCTCACCGTGGAGCGCAAAGCCTCCGATCCGGCCGAGTCCCGCCGTGAATTCTGCCGCAAGGGATTCTTCCCACGCGCGGATCGCGTCGATGCCGAGCGCGCGGACGTGCCGCATCCCGGCGAGCAAACCCGCGATTGCCGGTACCGGCAGGGTCCCGGCTTCGAGCCGTTCCGGAAGCTCCTCGGGCATGCCGCGATCGAGGGACGCGATCCCAGCGCCGCCGAAGAGAAGCGGGCGGACGGGCATTTCTTTGGATAAGAGGAGCATACCGACGCCCGCGGGACCGCAAAGCCCCTTGTGACCGGGAAGACATACCGCTGAATTCGGCAGTTTTTTCATGGAGACGGGCAGCCTTCCCCCGCTCTGCGCCGCGTCGATCACAAGGAACAATCCGCGGCAGGTGCAGAAATCCGCGATGCGTTCGACGGGCAGTGTTTTCGAGCAGATATTCGACTGATGTGTCGCGATCACAAGCGTGGTTTCCGGTCGGAGATTTTCTTCGAGCGAGTCGAGGGTTTCTTCCTCCGTTCCCGACGCGTCGTAATGATCCGCGGATGCGATTCCTTCGTCGACGAGCGCGAGTACGCATCTGCGCACCGCGTTGTGACAGAAATTGTCACAGAGGATATGACTCCCGCGCGTCACGAGCCCGCGGATGGCGGTATTCAAAGCGTGCGTCGCGCCGGCGGTGAAGACCACGCGCTCCGGCACAGTGCAAAACATTTCCGCCGCCTCCTCCCGGCAGGCGTAGACGAGCTCTTCCGCCGCCTCGGAGAGGGGATGCGCGCCTCTCCCCGGGTTCCCTCCCGCCGTGATCATGGCGTTCTCCGCGGCGCGTAGAACGGCGGGCGGCTTCGGCCAGGACGTCGCGGCTTGATCGAGATAAACGAGATTCAAGTGAACCCTCCCCTTCCGATAACTTCTCCGTAGGCGATTCCCTTTTGATCCAGCGCGCGTTTCAGACGCTCAAGCTCCGCGCAGGAAGTCTTCAGCCCGAACGAGCAGCCGTGCTTCGTGACATGCGGATCGACGGAGACGACGCGCGCGGCGATCCGCATACCGGACGCGGTTCTGCGGGCCGCTTCCGCGTTCGTTTGTGATTTCATGGTGATGACACATTCCGACATTTCTTTTTTCCTTTCCCGATGGTTTGAGGCTCGCCACAGGATATGCTCCGGGAACGGATTCGGTCAGAGGAATTGACACGGGGAGGAAAATAGATTATAATAAAGTCAATACGCGGACGGGAGGATTCCCATGGGTGAAATTCGAACGGTCGAAATCGTCGATATGAACGAGGACGGCGTCGGCATCGCGAAACTTTCGGACGGCATGGTCGTGTTCGTTCCGGATACGGTCGCGGGTGAGCAAGCGGAGATCGAAATCATCGAGCAAAAGAAAAGATATGCAAACGCCAAATGCCTAAATTTGATTCATATATCCCCCGAACGGATCGACCCTTTGTGCCCGGATACCGGCACATGCGGCGGATGTTCCCTTGCGCATGTTTCCTTCGATCTCGAAAACAGAATTAAGGCAAACGCCGTTCGAGCGGCGCTGAGAAGAAACGGTCTCGGACAGGTCGCGGTTGAAGAAACGCTTTCATCCGGCACCCGCCGCGGCTACCGCAACAAGATGAGCGTCCGCTTCGATCCCGAAGCAAAGATTTTCGGTTACAGCGAAGCGTCAGGTACGGCGATCCTGCCGTTTCACGAGTGTTCCCTGTGTCCCGATGTATTCGGCGCCATCGTGCGTTTTGCGAACGAACGTGGGGAAAAGCTTTCTTCCCTTCTGCCCTCCGTGCTTGAGATCCGCTCCGGCACGGATGGAATCACCGTACTCATGGAATGCGCCGCGCGCGCAGCGGCGTTCGACGGTTTCGCACAGGAGCTGAGACGCGCATTTCCGGAAATCTGTCAGGTCCTTGCCGCTCCTTTTGACGCGGACGAGCGACCCGTTCTGCGCGACCGGATCGCCGGGTTTGATTTGCTCTTCTCGGTTCGGGCTTTTCGGCAGGTCAACACGCCGATGTTTGAAAAACTGCTCGAACTCGTCATCTCCCTTGCCGGGGAGAAGCCGTTTTCCTCCGCCGTCGATCTTTATTGCGGCTCCGGCATCATCGGTCTGGCACTCGCCCGCGCTTTTCCGGATGCAGTGCTCTATGGCGTCGAAATCAATCCCGATGCCGTGGAAGACGCCCGCCGGAATGCCGCAGCGAACGGGGTCGGGAACATCACGTTTTTCGCCGGAGACGCGGCTACCTTCCGAAGTCATCTGAAAAACGACAATATCCCTTCCCTTCTCGTCGTCGATCCGCCCCGGGCTGGACTTTCGACGGGCATGCGCCGTGAAATTCTTGAACTTGCCCCCGAGAGGATGATTTATGTGTCCTGCAACCCGCAGACCCTCGCGCGGGATCTGGCTGAGCTTTGCGCAGCCGGCTATTCCGTCCGCCGCGTCGTGCCGGTGAATCTGTTTCCGGCAACAAGGCATGTGGAGACGGTTCTCCTTCTTTGCCGGAATACCGAAAAGGCGGATTGACGCATCGCGGTGAATTATATACATAATGCAGGCATACGGAGACGAATCAATAACGACTCCGCTTACAGATCCAATCGGGGTTTGGAGGTGATACTTTTATGATTCAGGAAATCCATTCTTTTGAGGCGTACGAGGATTACATCGGCAAACTGGCAAGGCATCCGCTTTATTCCGACCCGCATTTCACATACGACAAAGAAAATCTCTACCGCTCGTTAAAGGACGAAGACGAATACGCTTTTGTTGTTTCGGATAACGGAACGACCGAGGGCCTTTTTGTCTGGGTAATCCTTCCGGATGATCGATATATCGAGATGCTGATCGGATTTACCGAAAAAGAAGAAGCGTTTCTTGAGATGCTTTCCTATATGGAGGAGCACTATTGCGGATACAAAATGGATTTCGTATTCAATCCGCTGAATACAGCTATTTCCAAACCCTTGCGGATAAAAGGGGCGGCGTTTGATCCGGAACAGCAGAAAATGATGCTCGGAAGAACTTCCCCGAATGTATCGACCGGACCGATAGAGATAGAACTTCTTTCCGAAAAATGGACAAAGCAGTACTGTGATCTCCATAAAACTCAAACCTATTGGACAGCCGAGCGAATTCTCTCAGCCCGGGATAAGTTCAGAGTTCTGCTGGCGGTAAAAGACGGTCAGCTTCAAGGGTATATGGATGTGCAATGCTGTTATGAAATCAATGAAATTTACGATCTGTTTGTAAGGCCCGGGGCGGCACAGCAAGGCTATGAACCGGCATTGCTCGCAAAAGCCATCGAATTGAACAGGCCAAATCAAATGATGGCAGTTGTCGATGCGGATGCTGAAGCAGAAATCGAATTCTATACTGCAGCAGGTTTTGAAAGGCTGGAGGGACAGAACAGCATCACCGCTTCCTATCAGGTAAAAGCATCATAGATTCCGGTTTGCTGATATGATTCTCCAAGACGGTCTTTTTGAGGCGATGTGCTCTTGTACCGCCAAACGAAGGACTTCGTTTCAGTGCCGTATGAGCCGAAGAATGCGCACGATCCGAAGCAGCTGAAATGAGATTTGCAAATCGTGATTTGCTTGGATAAAGGAGATATCAATGGGAAGAATCGTGGCAATAGCAGGCGGTGACTTAAAAACCACCCACAGAATCAATCAGTACATTGTTGCCTTAATAAAGAAAGAGAATCCAAATTTTCTTTTTATCGGAACTGCCAGTCATGATGCAGAAGAATATATCTCCAATATTCATGGTGAATTCGAGCCGCTTCGATGCAGAGTGAATGAATTGAGTGTTGCAGCGAAGAGATACAGTGAGAACGAAATAGACTGTCTGCTCAGCCGCGCGGACATCATCTATGTGGGCGGCGGAGACACCGCATTCATGATGGAAACATGGAAAAAGTATGGGCTGGACCGAAAACTGAAGGATCTGTACGCGACGGATCAGGCGGTTTTATCAGGCATCAGCGCAGGCGCAATGTGTTGGTTTAACTGCGGGCATAGCGACAGTTCGGTTTTTTGGAAGGACGACAAAGTCGGATACGGCTGGGTGAACGGATTGCTCAATCTTTTTCCATATGCTTTTTGCCCTCACTATGATGAAAGAGTTGAAAGCTTCGATGAGATGATGAAGGAAAAGACAATTCCCGGATTAGCCCTGGAAAGCAATGTTGCTTTTGTGGAAAACGGAGGATGTGTCAGTTTTGTTGCGTCCGATGCTTTGTCAAAGGCATACATGATCAGATGTGTTGAGGGAAATCTTGAGAAACGGGAACAGAGAGTAATATACTTATAATACGCATTGTCGAACTGTTCCATGATTTGCTTCCTGTTGAGACGCTAACCTTGCGGATCGACATATTCGTTTGATTAGGAGAAACAACGCATGTTTGAAATCAAGACTTTTGAAATAGAGGACATCGACAGAGTGATTGCTTTTGAGCGGGAACTCAGAAAACAGGAACCGGATACGTATTTCTGGGAGCCGGATGATACGTACAGAAAGCAGCTGTTGCAAAGCTTTTCCGACCCTCGCTTCAACACAGCGATATCCTTGATTGCCATTAAAAACGAAAGAGTGATCGGAAGAATCGACGCGTCCCTTGTCAGCAGCAGAAGCGACGCTTCCTGCTTCAGTGCTTATATGGACTGGATCTGTGTTTTGAAAAGCGAAAGGCACAATCGGGTTGCTCAAGCCTTGCTCAAAGCGTTAAGAGATGAGTGCAAAAGGCAGGGTGTCGGTGTGCTGATCGCACTGACAGCGAACAACGACGAAGCGCAGAGGTTTTATCATAGCGTTGAAGGAGCGTCGATCCATGATACCGGAATCTGGATCGACATAGAATGATCGAAACCGTCAAATTCCCTTTTGGCGCGCTGTTCTGTCCGCCGCGTTGTGCCGGTTGATCCGTTTCAGGCGACAAGGCATTGCGAGACCGTCGCATCGCTGTCTTGCAACGGAGTATGACAGCGGTTCCGATTTTTTGAACCGCAATAATTCATGGAGAAAGAGAGAATGGAAGAAAAAGCGCTGAATTTGGTTGTGGACATGTGCGGCTGTCCGAATCGCTGCCTTCATTGCTGGCTCGGTCATATGCCAAACAGGAGAATGGAAGAGGGCTCGGACCGGTTCATTGTCGAGTTCTTTTCCCCGTATTTCGACAGGATCGCCTATTACAGTTGGCTGAGGGAGCCCGACTATTGCGATCATTACGAAGAACGCTGGAAAAGAGATCTTGAAATCTCCAAAAACGCGGTGCCGGAGCGCTTTGAACTGGCAAGTTTCTATCGCATCGTAAGGGATGAAAAGTATATTCCCTTTCTCAAATCCGTCGGTGTGAAGAAGGTGCAGCTGACCTTTTTCGGGCTTGAATCCACGCAGGACAAATACGTCGGCAGAAAAGGCGCTTATCGGGAAGTGATGCTCGCCGGAGAACTGCTGATCCGCGGCGGGATCGTCCCGCGCTGGCAATGCTTCATCAACGAAGAGAATCGCGATGAAATCGTTCAGTTGTTCCGAATGGCCATGGAAATCAAAAAGGATCGCTGTCCGGAGCTTGAGTTTTTCGTCCACGAAGGCAGCTGCGAGGGAGAAAACAGGAAGCTGTATCCGATCCGCATTCTGAAGCATCACATCCCCGACGAGCTGAAAGAGGTGTATCTGGATTATGATCATATCCTTTCGGAAGCACAATGCTGCCGGACGCTGCTCAACGATTCTTCCTCTCCGTTTTTTGAGATCGGAGCGGAAATAACGCTCAACATTTCGAACCGATTTGATGTTTTCTACAATTTCACTCATATGACCGATCCCTGGAAGATCGGCAATCTGAAGAGCGATGAACCGGGAGAACTTGTTCCTAGCATCCTGTCCGGAAATACGCCGGCTCTGAACGCCGCAATGCAATGTACCTGGTCCGAATTGACGCGGGAACACGGCGATCCTTCGTCGGACAGAGTTTTCGGTTTGGAGGACTATAAAATGTATTTGTTCAACGAATACCTGAGCCGGCGTTTCCCGGCAAAGGAGAGAACGAATTGACCGAATCGGAGCTATACAAAGAGCTTGGGATCCTGACAAAGAACAGAGATCAATGGAGAGAGAACATCCCCTTTGTCTCTTCCCTCCTTTCCCATGAATCGGAGAAAATCCGGGCGAAAGCGCTCTGGCTGCTCGGAGAGATGGGACTCGCTCATCCTTTGGCGGTGCGCGACGCAGTCCCGGTCGTCGCGTCCTTCTGTTCCAGCCCTGCGCCTCTTTTGCGGGAGCGCGCGGCTTGCGCCCTCGGCAGGATCGGACGCGCCGACTATTCCCTGATCGAACCGTACTGGGCGGGGCTCTTCCGCATGGCAGTCGACGAGGCGGCGAAGGTCAGACTGAGCTTCATCTGGGCGTCGGAAAACATCGCCGCAAACACGCCGGATGTTTACGAGGCTCATATGCCGTTCTTTGAAAAGCTCCTCTGCGACACGGACGACCGGGTCAGGATGGAGGCCCCGGAGATTTTCCGCGTCCTCGGAAAACTGAGACCGGGATTTGTCAGACCGTACCTCGAAAAACTGAGACAAATCGCGGAGACAGACGACAACCGCGTCGTAAGGATCCACTGCATGGGAGCGATCCGGGCATCGAAAGCAGAATAGTCGATATTCAGAGAGGAGTTCTCACATGGATCATGATTTTCGGGATCAATCGGACACGCGCAGCTTCCGCGACAGAAAAGAAATCCTGAACGGTTTCTATGACCCGACGAACGAAGACGGCCGCCTGCTCAGATCCAGGCACGGACAGCTCGAGTATCTCACCACCATGAGCTATATCCACCGCTATGCGAACAGAGAATCGAAAGTGCTGGAAGTCGGTGCGGGAACCGGCCGGTATTCCGTCGCGCTTGCAAAAGAAGGCATGGATGTGACGGCAGTCGAGCTTCTCGAAAGCAATCTTGCTGCTTTAAGAGAAAACGCAAAAGGCCTTGAAAACCTCCGCTCATATCAGGGCGACGCGGCAAATCTGGAGCGTTTTTCGGACGATTCTTTTGACGTGACCCTGGTCCTCGGTCCCATGTATCATCTGTTCGAGCCCGAGGAGATCGGCAAGGCGATCGATGAAGCCGTTCGGGTCACAAAACGGGGCGGGGTTCTACTCTTTGCCTTCATATCCGTCTATGTCATCATGTACGCCGAATACTTATATGGAAACTGGGCTTCGGGACAGGAGGAGAATTTCACGGACGACTATCGGGTAAGACACTTCAAAGAGCAGGTCTTTACCGGCTATGATGTGACGGAGTTTGAAAAACTGTTTCAAGACAAGCCCGTTCAGTGGATTACGACCGCCGGTACGGACGGTATGCTTCAGCCGCTCGAAAAACGTCCTGATTTTGAACTTTCCGACAAGGATTTTGAAGCGTTTGCGGCGTGGTATCTGGCATTCGCGGAGAAACGCGAATTGCTCGGCGCCGCAAACCATCTTCTGTATATTTGCCGCAAGCAGGCATAGGACGAAGACATTCAAACTGTCGATAGTTTTCTAAACCCGGTATTCATTCGGACGCTATGCCCTCTGCGCGTCCAAGAGGACTATCTCTCAGTTCCCGGTGAACTCCGAAAGATCGAGCGGTGCGTGCTCCGAATGAATAACCGACCATACCATGGAGGCATAAGTGTATATGAAAATATCAGAAGTCGAACTGAATGATGCCGTATTGGCAGAATTGATCGAATTGTCAGAGCTCTGGGCCGCGGAGAACAGCTGCTACGGTTACAGGGCCAATGAACGCTCAGACATTGAAGGCAATCGCATTTTCCTCGCCGAAGACTGTGACGGAGTTGTCGGATATCTGTTCGGGAAGGTCTGTAAGTCCGAGCAGATGAAATCCGTTATGCCGGAAGGAACGCCGTATTTTGAGGTGGAAGAGATCTATGTGATCTCTGAGAAACGGTCGCAGGGGATCGGAGAAACCTTATTCCGCTTCGCGGAAGACGCGGTCAAAGCGGAAGCCGAGTATATCGTCCTGAGTACGGCTACCAAAAACTGGAAAGCGATCTTTCACTTTTATCTGGATGAGCTGGACATGCAGTTCTGGAGCGCAAGACTCTTCAAAAAGCTGTGAGGGATACCCTCTCATCCGATTCGTATGATCATACCGAAAACAAACTCATTGCGATAACACAAAGGAGAAATGAAAATGGACCTGATTCCCAGCTTTGCCGTAGATCACACCAAGATCGTCCCCGGCATTTACGAAAGCCGCGTTGACACGGTTGGAGACGCGTTCGTCACGACCTTTGATGTCCGGCTGACAAGGCCGAACAGCGAGCCTGCGATCTCCCCCGCCGCCATGCACACCATCGAGCATGTCGTAGCCACGTACCTCAGAAATCATCCGTTTTGGAAAAACGAACTCGTTTACTGGGGACCGATGGGATGCCTGACGGGCTTTTATATCATTGTGAAAGGCCGTCCCGCCGCTGCCGAGATGTATCCGATCCTGCTCGAAGCGTTCCGTTATATGAGGGATTACGAAGGAGAGGTCCCGGGCGCAACGCCCGCAAACTGCGGAAACTATCTGATGCACAATCTTCCGATGGCGAAATGGGAAGCGGATAAATACGTTCGATATCTTGAAACCGCCGATCGGGACGCAATCTTCTCCTATCCCCGGGCTGACCGGCTGAAGCTCGACGGCGACCGTACGTTTTTCGATTCCTGACCGCATCGCCGAGGAGCCCCGGGGATAAGCCCCTTTTTCCGAGACGACTTGGGAGGAGGATCACGCTTATCTCTTTTGAACCTGTGTTAACCCGTTAAGTATAAATTCTGCGGTGAAAAAACCTTTCAACCGAGAATAAGGAGGTCACACATGCCCACT
>JAEEGL017367909.1_pt1 | contig 13091 bp, 8 predicted proteins | sample 9134231 | NCBI WGS metagenome assembly JAEEGL01 (sample SAMN16246548, study PRJNA631951) | gut metagenome | biome: gut microbiome; feature: rumen; material: fiber-attached | host: Bos | place: Iran: Karaj | collected 2018-10 | reverse complement strand
CGCAAGGGCTACGTGCATCAGATCACGAACCTGGACGGTCCGAACCGCATCGTCGGCATCTGCAACTGCTCGGCGGGAAGCTGCTACGGGCTCAGAACCTCGCAGCTGTTCAACACGCCGAATATGTCGCGCTCCGCGTACCGCGCGCACGTCGATAAATCGAAATGCGTCGCCTGCGGCAAGTGCGTCGAGGTCTGTCCCGCAGGCGAGGCAAAGCTCGGGCAGAAGCTCTGCAAAGCGGACGGCACGCGGGTGAAGTACCCGATGCGCGAGCTGCCGGACGATCACGTCTGGGGCGAAGACAAGTGGGACCGCGATTATCGCGACCACAACAAGGAAAACTGCTACGACACCGGCACGGCGCCGTGCAAGACGGCGTGTCCGGCGCATATCGCGGTGCAGGGTTATATCAAAATGGCGGCGGAGGGACGCTATGCCGAAGCCGTCAAGCTGATCCGCAAGGACAATCCGTTCCCGGCGGTCTGCGGCGCGGTCTGCAACCGTCGCTGCGAGGATCGCTGTACGCGCGGCACGGTCGACAAGCCGGTCGCGATCGACGAGATCAAGAAGTTCCTCGCGCAGTGGGAGATCGAGCATCCCGAAAGCTTCACCGTTCCTTGTGAAAACGGCGAGGGCAAGCAGTGGACGGATTTCCCGATCGCGGTGATCGGCGCGGGCCCCGCGGGCCTTTCCGCGGCGTACTGGCTGCGGACAGAGGGATATCCCGTCACGGTCTTTGAAAAGGAAACACGGCCGGGCGGTATGCTGCTGAACGGCATTCCGAGCTTCCGGCTCGAAAAGGACGTCCTTGAAAAGGAGATCGGGATCGTCGAACGGATGGGCGCAAAGATCGTCTGCGGCGTCGAGGTCGGCAGGGACGTCACGCTTGACGAGCTGCGCAAACAGGGCTATAAAGCGTTCTATATCGCGATCGGTCTGCAGGGCGGCAGAACGGCGGGTGTACCCGGCGAGGAGGGCGAAGGCGTCGAATCCGGCGTCGCGTTCCTGAAGCGTGTGAACCAAAACGGAAACGAAACGCTTTCCGGCGACGTCGTCGTCGTCGGCGGCGGCAACGTCGCGGCGGACGTCGCGAGGACGGCGCTGCGCTGCACAAAGGGCAAGGTCACGATGCTGTGCCTCGAACAGCGGGATGAAATGCCCGCGGCCAAGGACGAGATCGAGGAGGTGCTCGAAGAGGACATTGCGATCGAAAACGGCTGGGGGCCGAAGGAGGTCCTGCGCGACGAGTCCGGCAAGGTGACCGCAGTCGTGTTCAAGCGCTGCACGCGCGTCTACGACGGGGAGCACCGCTTCAGCCCGCAGTACGACGAAAACGACACGATGACGGTTCCGTGCGAAAACGTGCTGATGGCCATCGGTCAGAGCGCGGAGTGGGGAAAGCTTTTGGATGGCAGCAAGGTCGAGATCAGAAGAAACGGCACGGCGGTCGCGGATCCCACCACACTGCAGACCGCGGAGCCCGACGTCTTCGTCGGCGGCGATATCTTCCACGGCGCGAAGTTCGCGATCGACGCGATCGCGGACGGCCGCGAGGGCATGGTCTCGATCAACCGCTTTGTGCATCCGGGCCAGTCGCTTACGATCGGAAGGGACGTCCGGAAGTTCATCGAGTTCGACCGCGAGGACATCACGCGGCCCGATTCGTTCGACAGCTCGCCGCGGCAGCGTCCGGGCATGAAGCCGGGCGAAGCGAAGGCGACGTTTGCCGATCTCCGGCTCCCGCTCACCGAGGAGCAGGTCAAGATCGAAGCGAATCGTTGCCTCGGATGCGGCGCGACGTTCGTCGATCTCAACCAGTGCATCGGCTGCGGGCTCTGCACCACGCGCTGCGAGTTCGACGCGATCCACCTGAGCCGCGATCTGCCCGCCGCAAGCGAGATGCACACCGCGGAGGAGATGATGAAGCTTGTCGGGCCGTACGCGTTGAAGCGTATGGGCAAGATCGTCAAGCGTAAGATCACCGGCAAATCGGACTACCCGACCGAACAGGAATAACGGATCCGAAACGGGAGGCAGGGCAAACGCCTTGCCTCTTTTCCATTGCATTTTTCTTTGTTTTTACAAAATAGGGTATTGACAAACGGACGCGAAAAGCATATAATCTGTGGCATGTTTTTTGTATATGATATATCGCCGGTGCGGAAAGCAAGGCGAACCGAATCGAATATGCGTCATATCGACGATGCAAACGAAGATGAACGACAGGCGTCCATCCGCGGGGAAAACTCCCCTCGGGCGGGCGCCTCTCTCTTTACGGAAAACGCAGGGGGAAGGGTATGAAAAAGTACATTTTTGTGACCGGCGGTGTGGTTTCCGGTCTCGGCAAGGGCATTACGGCGGCGTCGCTCGGCAGGCTCTTGAAAGCGCGCGGCTTCAAGGTCGCGGCACAGAAGCTGGATCCGTACATCAACGTCGATCCGGGCACAATGAGCCCCTATCAGCACGGTGAGGTCTACGTGACGGAGGACGGCGCGGAGACCGACCTCGATCTCGGACACTACGAGCGCTTTATCGACGAGGACCTGAACCGGTATTCGAACCTGACGACCGGAAAGGTCTACGCAAACGTGCTGGCTCGCGAGCGGCAGGGCGGGTACCTCGGCAAGACGGTGCAGACGATCCCGCACATCACCGACGAGATCAAGCACTTCATTTACCGTGTCGGCGAGAAGACGGACGCGGACATCGTGATCACCGAGGTCGGCGGTACGATCGGCGACATCGAGGGACAGCCGTTCCTGGAGGCGATCCGGCAGGTGGGCCGCGAGGTCGGACGGGACAACGCGATCTACATCCACGTCACGCTTGTTCCCTACCTCAAGGCAAGCGGCGAGCATAAATCCAAGCCGACGCAGCATTCCGTGAAGGAGCTTCTGGGCATGGGCATCACGCCCGACGTCCTTGTGCTGCGCTGCGACGAGCCGATCACGGACGACGGGATCTTTGAGAAGATCGCGCATTTCTGCAACGTGGACCGTGACTGCGTGATCGAAAACCTGACGCTCGACACGCTCTATGAAGCGCCGCTGTACCTCGAGCAGGCGCATTTCTCCGATATCGTGCTGCGCAAGCTGCACCTTTCCGCGCCGGAGCCGGACCTTGCGGAATGGCGGGAGATGGTCGAGCGCGTCAAGCATCCGACCGGTTCCGTTTCGGTCGCGGTCGTCGGCAAATACACGCAGCTCCATGACGCGTACCTTTCGATCGCGGAAGCGCTGAAGCACGCGGGTTACGCGCGCGGCGTTTCGGTGGACATCCGCTGGATCGACTCGGAGACGTTCACGCCGGACGACGTAAAAGACGTTGACGGGATATTGGTTCCCGGCGGTTTCGGCAGCCGCGGGATCGAGGGCATGATCGAAGCGGCGGGCTTTGCGAGAACGCACGGCCTTCCGTATTTCGGCATCTGTCTCGGGATGCAGATCCTGTGCATCGAGTTTGCGCGAAACGTCCTCGGCTGGGCGGACGCGAACTCCGGCGAGTTCAATCCCGAAAGCGCGCACAAGGTCATCGACTTCATGCCGGGACAGAGCGACGAGATCGACAAGGGCGGTACGCTGCGGCTCGGCAGCTATCCGTGCGTCGTGCAGCCCGGTACGACGCTTTCCCGCTGCTATGCGCTGGATGCGATCGCGGAGCGGCACAGACACCGCTACGAGCTCAACAATGAATTCCGACAGCGACTTTCCGAAGAGGGGCTGACCTTCTCGGGCGTTTCACCGGACGGACGCCTTGCGGAAGCCGCGGAGATTACCGACCTGCCGTTTTATATCGGCGTGCAGTATCATCCGGAATTCAAGAGCAGACCGAACAAACCGCATCCGCTGTTCCTCGGTTTTATCGAGGCGGCACAACATCATAAAATCAAAGGAGAAAAATCATGAAGCATTATACAAAAGAGGACATCGTCCGCATCGTCAACGAAGAGGATATCGAGTTTATCCGCCTGCAGTTTTCCGACATCTTCGGTCAGATGAAGAACGTCGCGGTCACGCGGTCGCAGATCGAAAAAGTCCTGGACAACAAGATCATGATCGACGGCAGCTCGATCGAGGGCTTTACCCGCATCCATGAGTCCGACCAGTACCTGAGACCCGATCTCAACACCTTTGCGATCCTGCCGTGGCAGCCCGCCATGCATAAGACGGCGCGGCTGATCTGCGATGTCTATAACCCGGACGGTACGCCGTTCGTCGGCGATCCGCGCTATGTTCTGAAGCGGACTCTGAAACGCGCGGAGGAAATGGGCTACACGTTCAACGTCGGTCCCGAGATGGAATTCTTCCTCTTTGAAGCGGACGACAAGGGCCTGCCGACCTCACGTACGGCGGACGCGGCGGGTTACTTCGACATGGCGCCGATCGACCACGGCGGCAATGTGCGCCGCGAGATCTGCCTGATGCTCGAGGAAATGGGCTTCGAGATCGAGGCAAGCCATCACGAGGTCGCCGAGGGACAGCATGAGATCGACTTCAAGTACGAGGAAGCGTTGACCGCCGCCGACAACATCCTGACGTTTCGCATGGCGGTCAAGACGATCTCGCAGAACTACGGCCTGCACGCGACCTTCATGCCGAAGCCCGTATTCGGGATCAACGGCAGCGGCATGCACGTGAACATGTCGCTGTTCCGCGACGGGAAGAACATTTTCTTCGATCCGAACGGCGCAAAGCAGCTTTCCGGAGAGGCGTACAGCTTCATCGCGGGCGTGCTGGCGCACGTGCGCGGCATGGCTGCGATCACAAATCCGCTCGTCAATTCCTATAAGCGGCTCGTGCCCGGCTATGAAGCGCCGTGCTACCTTGCATGGAGCGCGTCGAACCGTTCGGCGCTGATCCGTATTCCGGCGGCCAGAGGCAGTTCCACGCGCGTGGAGCTTCGCTGCCCGGATCCCGCCTGCAATCCGTATCTGGCGATCGCGGTCTGCCTTGCAGCGGGGCTCGACGGCATCGAACACGGCATGACGCCGCCTGCGGAGATCACCGAAAACATCTATCTGATGAGCGAAGCGGAGCGCAAGACGCACGGCATCGACAGTCTGCCCGGCAATCTTTTGGAGGCGGTCGAGTGTCTCGCCGCCGATCCGCTGATCGTCGACACGCTCGGCGAACACGCCTATACGCATTACACCGAGGGCAAGCGGCGCGAGTGGGACGAATACCGCACGCGCGTGACCGACTGGGAGCTCAAAAAATACATGCTGGTCTATTGAGGAGGAATTATGTGCGGAATCGTTGGGTATACCGGCTCGAAGCCCGCTGCGCCGATCCTTTTGGAGGGATTGGAAAAACTGGAGTATCGCGGGTATGACTCCGCGGGGCTTGCCGTTCGCAGCGGCGACGCGCTTGCCGAGGTCGTTAAGGCGACCGGCAAGCTGAAAAATCTGATCGAGATGACCGACGAGGGGCGGACGCTGCCGGGCTTTTGCGGCATCGGGCACACGCGCTGGGCGACGCACGGCGAGCCGAGCCGAAAGAATGCGCATCCGCATGTTTCCGGCAACGCGACGGGCTCCGGCTCGGGCCCCGTGGAATCGGACGTCGTCGGCGTGCACAACGGGATCATCGAAAACTACGAGGAGCTCAAGCAAAAGCTGCTCAACAACGGCTACCGTTTTTACAGCGGCACGGACACCGAGGTCGTGATCAAACTGGTCGATTACTATTACAAGAAGTACAAGATCGGCCCGATCGACGCGATCAACCGCATGATGGTCCGTGTGCGCGGCAGCTATGCGCTTGCGCTGATGTTCAGGGACTTCCCCGGCGAGCTTTACTGCGCCAGAAAGGACAGCCCGCTGATCATCGGCGTTGCGGACGGCGAGAGCTTTCTTGCGTCCGACGTGCCCGCGATTCTCAAGCACACGCGCGACGTGTACTACATCGACAATCTGCAATCCGCACGGCTGCTCCCGGGCGAGGCGCACTTCTTCGATCTGAACGGCGACGAGGTCGAACTGCCGCTGACGCGCATCACATGGAACGCGGAGGCCGCGGAAAAGGGCGGCTACGAGCATTTCATGATCAAGGAGATCCACGAACAGCCCAAAGCGGTGCGCGATACGCTCAACAGCATCATCAAGGACGGACGGATCGATCTCGGCGCCGCCGGGTTGACGCCGGAGCTTTTCAAGAGCATCGAGAGCATCCACATCGTCGCCTGCGGCTCGGCGTGGCACGTCGGAATGCTCGCGCAATACGTGATCGAGGATCTTGCGGAGATCCCGGTGCGTGTGGAGCTTGCTTCGGAGTTTCGCTACCGGAAGCTGCTGCTGTCCGAGCACGCGCTGGTGATCGTGGTATCGCAGTCCGGCGAAACGGCGGACAGCCTTGCTGCTTTACGGGCGGCGAAGGCGAAGGGCGTCCCGACGCTTGCGATCGTCAATGTGATCGGCTCAACGATCGCGCGGGAAGCGGACCATGTGCTCTACACGCTCGCGGGACCGGAGATCGCCGTCGCAACGACCAAGGCGTACAGTGCGCAGCTTGCCGCCATGTATACGCTGGCAATCGCGCTTGCCGATGTGCGCGGCAAGCTGGACGCGACGCACTATGCGTCGTACATCAAGGACCTTGCCGAGCTGCCGGACAAGATGGCGCGCGCGCTTGAAAACAAGGAGCGCATCCAGTGGTTTGCATCGAAACATGCGAACGCGCGGGACGTCTTCTTTATCGGGCGCGGACTCGACTATGCGATCTGCCTCGAAGGCAGTCTCAAAATGAAGGAGATCTCCTACATCCACAGCGAGGCGTACGCTGCGGGCGAACTGAAGCACGGCACGATCTCGCTCATCGAAAACGGGACGCTGGTGATCGGGGTGCTGACGCAGTCCGACCGCATCGAAAAGACCGTCAGCAACATGGCGGAGTGCAAGGCGCGCGGCGCGTATCTCATGGGTCTGACCGGCTACGGCAATTACAGCGTCGAGGAAGCCGCGAATTTCACCGTCTATGTGCCGAACACCGATCCGCACTTCATCGGCAGCATCGCGATCATTCCGCTGCAGCTGCTTGCGTACTACACAAGCGTCGCAAAGGGCCTGGACGTCGATAAGCCGCGCAACCTCGCAAAGAGCGTCACAGTGGAATAAATACCCAAGTATAGGAAAAGGACCCGACGTTTGCATCGGGTCCTTTTGGATCGTCTGTCGATCAGAAGTTGATGTTGTTCAGGGCACCGTTTGCAGCCGCTGCTGCAACCACGATGATGTAAACCACCCATAACACCGTCATGACGATGCCGAACACGAGACCGAGCGTCGAGAGGATCTTGCCGACCTTTGCCTTGCCGGTCACAATGCCTTCGTTCTGCGCCGCAAACGCCTTTGCCTTTGCCTTGCCGATTGCACCGAAGATGATGCCAAGGATGCCGCCGCTCGAGAGCACGAGGCTGATGATCCCGAAGATCATGGACTGTGTCGAGAGTTTTTCCTTATCCATTGTCTTTTCTCCTTATCTTTATATTCCAAACGCCTTGCGGCAGTTTGTTCAGATGGTTCCGTTGTCCATATCCTTGAGGAAGTCGACGATCGTACGGTCGAATTCCTCCATATAGTTGATACGGATGCGCGAGTGGTCCGCCACGGGGAACCACACGAGCCGCTTCTGCTTTGACGGGCAGCTGTCGTAGAGCTTCTGTGCGTTCTCCGGCAGCGAATACGGATCGGTGCGGCTGTGGAGCATCAGCAAAGGCTTGTTGAGCTTGCCGATGCGCTTGTACGGACCGTCGGTCATCACGTTCGCGCCGCCGAACAGCCAGATATAGAAGAACGTGATATAGCCGAGCGGGAACATCGGCTTGCTGCGCTCCTCAAAGTGCTTTTCGAGCGAGACGCCGAAGGTCTTGTACATGCCCTCCGCCGCCATGCCGACGAGATAATCCGGGCAATTCCTGCTTGTGAGCGTGAACAGCGCCGTCGAACAGCCGATGCAGATGCCGTGCAGAAAGACCGCGTCGTTTCCGAGCGTATCGTGCAATAGCTGCGCCCAGCGGAGAATGTCCTTATACTCGCGATAGCCGAGCGAGGAGATCACGCCGTCGCTCTCGCCGTGCGCGCGGTTGTCGATGACGAGCACGTTATACCCCGCCTTCCGGTACGGCTCGGCGAAGAAGTACGAATACAGCAGCGATTCCATGCGTCCGGCGATCAGGATGACCGCGCGGCGATTGCCGAAGTCGAAATACTCGCCGACGAGGTGAAACCGTCCGCTTTTGATCTCGACGGGACGCTTGCACGCTCCGTACTGTTCGTCCCACGCGATGCCGATGTCGAACATGCGCTTGTATTCTTCGTCGTCGGGAATGCTGCACTCCCTGCCCCATTTCTTCTTGGACGTGCGCACGAGCAGCTTGCACCACAGCACCGCGCCCATGATGAGAAACGGCAGCAGTCCGAAGATGAACAGCCCCGCCAGTATGCAGATGAAGATGATCCAGAATGTTTGCATACCGTCTCCTCAAAAGATCCCCAGCAGCCAGCGATAGATGTGCTGATCGCCGCGGATGCAGGTGACCTCGATCATCGGATTGAACTCCTCCAGCATCGCGGTCAGCCGGTCCTCGTCCGCGTTCGGCGCGTCCTCGCCGAGGAAGATCACGCAGAACTCGCGTTCGTCCAGACCGTCGATCCCGGACAGCGCCGCTTTCAGCGCTTCAAACGGATCGTCGTCCGCCGCTTTGATCGCGTCGTCCTCGAGCACGATGCTCTGTCCCGCACGGCAGCTCACGCCGTCGCGCGTGATGTTGCGCGTTGCGGTCGCCGCCGCGATCGAGCGGATGCTCTCGGCGCCTTCGCGCATCTGACGGATGCGGAGCGCAAGGTCCTCGGAATCGCGGATGTCCATCGACACCGCATAGTATCCCTCGACCATCGAGCCGGTCGGGATGACCGTGACGTTCTTCTTATTCGCGAGCTTGACCGCCTGCTCCGCCGCGCGCACGATGTTCTTGTTGTTCGGCAGCACGACGATCGCGTCCGCATCGATCGTCCGGAACGCCTTGACAAACTCCTCGCTCGAGGTGTTCATCGTCGGTCCGCCGTCCAATACGACGTCGCAGCCGAGCTCCTCAAAGGTCTTGATCATGCCGTCGCCGTTTGCGACCGTCACGACGGACAGCGGGCGGTGCGGCTTCTTTTCCATCAGCTTCTGCTCGCGCTCGGCATGCTGGATGTGCATGTTTTCGAGCTTGAACGTCAGAAACTCGCCGTATTCCTGCGCCGCCGCGATGACCTTGGCGGGCTTGAACGTGTGAATATGCACCTTGACGCGTCGGTCCGCCTGCGTCGCCACGATCGAATTGCCGTACAGCTGCAGGTCGTCGATGAACGCGTCGAGCCGGAAGCGCTGCGTGTACTGCTTGCCCTTCATGAGCTGCAGCAGGAACTCCATGCAGTAGCCGTGCTCGAAGACCGTGTCCTCGTTGAACAGCGCAAGGCTCACCGTCCCCTCCGGCGCGGAAGACGCTTCCGCGATCGGCACGGGCTTTTCGCTGTCGGCGATCTCCTCGCCGTAGAGCTGCTTCAGCATACCCTCGACGATATAAATATACCCTGCGCCGCCGCTGTCGATGACGTTGGATTCCTTCAGAACGGGCAGAAGCTCCGGCGTCTCGGCTAGGCTCTTTTTCATTTCGGCGATGTAGATCGAAAGCAGCGTTTCGACCGACGTGCTACGGTCGATCTGATTGCGCGCGCGCTCGATGCCCTCGCGCGTGACGGTCAGGATCGTGCCCTCGACCGGACAAACGACCGCGCGGTACGCGACGCGATACGCACGGATGAACGCATTGCGAAGGTCGCCGACGTTCGCCGCCGTGCAGCGCGACAGCTCCTGATAGAAGCCGGAAAACAGCTGCGAGAGGATCACGCCCGAATTGCCGCGTGCGCCGAACAGCATACCCTCCGAAAGCATCTTGAGGTATGCGTACAGCTCCTTGCTGCTCTGTGCAAAGCGTAGTCCCTTCTCGAGCGTCAGGCACATATTCGTGCCCGTGTCGCCGTCCGCGACGGGAAAGACGTTGAGCGCATTGATTTCTTCACGGTGCTGCCTGAGATTCGCAAGGCCGTTGCGGAGCATCTTCTCAAACAGGACGCCGTTGACTCGTCTGGTGTTCATAGATTTCCCTGTGGAAGCGGATTATTCTTCGGTTTCGTTCTTGTCCGGAAGCCCGATGTGCGTGATCTGCCGCGGCAGGAAGAACGTGCAGATGAAGGACAGCAGCATGCCGAGCCCGCAGATCAGCGTCATGAAGCTCATTGCGGCAAGACCCGTGTGTCCCTCGGAGGCTTTCTTCAGCGCAACGAGCACCACGCCCTGCGCAAGACCGGTCGCGACGCCGGAGAACACGCCCTGGATCGCGAAGTACATGGCGGAGTGCGAAACGCCGGTCTCCTTCTCCTCGTCGGCGGCGAGCTGGCTCGGCACCGAATACGCGACTGCGAACAGCGCGCCGACCGCGAACGAGCAGATGATGCCGGACACGATGGACAGCACGGTGCGCAGCGTGTTGAGCTCGGGATTGATGAGTCCCACGAAGAACATGCAGACCATGCCCGCGCCGTAGGTCAGAAGGATATAGCGGAACGCGAAGCCGAAGCCCTTCTTTTTGATGATGTGGTTATAGAGGATCAGCGTGAACGGCACCGGCGCGAACGAACACGCCATGATGAAGATCATGTTGAGTCCCGTAAACGAGAAGTATTCGTTGATGCCGCCGAGGAACAGGTTGACGCCGAAATTCATGAAGAAGATGACGATCATCCAAAGGACGAACGCGCGGTTCTTGAACGTGTACTTGAGCGATTCGAGCAGGTTGACCGTGCGGGTGCCGTTGTCGAGCACGACCTTGCCCTTGGTCGACGGCTCCTTGATCATGAACAGCGGGATCAGCATGGTGAGCACGATCGGCAGCACGAGCAGCGCGACGACGCGCACGTTCATGCTGTTGAGCATTGCGCGGACCACGACGTAGCCGAGGATGAAATAGAAGATGTCGCAGACGGACTTGACGTTCGACATGAAGTTGCGCTCGTCCTCGGTCTCGACGATCTCGGTGAACGTCGCGTAGTAGGTGACCATTGTGAGCGTATAGAAGCTGTAGAACACGCAGAGGATCAGTCCGAAATAGATCGTGTTCCAGATCGATTCGCCCTGCGGATGCGGGATCACGAGGAACAGCAGATACGCCGCGATCATCGGGACCATGCCGATGACGATCGCCGGACGGCGGCGTCCGAAGCGCGTCTGCAAACGGTCGGTGAACGACGCCATCGGGATATCGATCACGCCGTCGATGATCTTCGCGATCAGTACGAACGTCGCCCAAACGCCCGCGACGACGAGGTTCGATCCGTTGTAGGTCTGGTAGATGATCGCATCGCCCTTGAAGCCGCCGATCAGCAGCGCGCTGCACAGATACGAGCCCATCATGAGGTTGAGAAGATTCACGCCGAAGCCGCTGCACGCATACAGCAGCATCTGCCATTTCCGACTGAGTTTTTGCATGTACCCTTACCCCTTTATCCGTTTCGTTTGATGTTATTCCGCGTTGGCCAGCGATTCGATGATCGCGCGTTCCTCCGAGAGATCCTTGCTGATCGGCTTGCCGACATAGTATGCCGCCATGAGCCCCGGGCCGACGTTGATGCCGCACGCCGGATGCACGCCGTTGATGTAGACCGCCTTCGGATGGAAATTCTGTTCGATCATCTCTTTATACAATTCTGCCTGCTTCAGCCGGTCCGTATGCGCGATGAAGATGATTTGCTCCTCCGGGTTCTCGATCGTTTTTTCGATATAGCCCAGCAGCATTTCGTACGCCTTCTTCGCACCCTTCGCCTTGCCGAGCACGGTCGTCATGCCGTTGTAGTCAAATTCGCCGATCGGCTTGATGCCCGCCAGCGTACCGAAGAACGCCTTTGCGTGGGTCAGTCTGCCCTGCCGTGCGACGAACGAGAGATCGTCAAGCCAGCCCGCCTGATGGAAGCGGTTCTTGTTCTCCTCGATCCACGCGGCGACCTGATCGATCGATTCGCCCGCCGCGCGATGCATTGCCGCGTAGACGACCATGAGTCCGAAGCCGGGACCGAAGCGCAGCGAATCGATGCAGACGATCTTGCGCTCGGGGAACTTCCGGAGCGTCATTTCGCGTGCTTCCTTCATGAAGTTGTGCGTGCCGCTCATGCCCGCGGAGATCGACATGGCAAGGATATCGTTGCCCTGCTCCGCTTCCTTCGAAAACGCGTCGAACAGCTCTCCCACGCTCGGCGGGGAGGTCTTGAAGCCGGTCGGGTTCTTCTTCAGCGCCGCATAGAACGTTTCGCGCGTGAAGCCGTGCTCCCATACGGGACGCGAGATATACTCCGTTTCATCGGGGGTCACGAAATGCCCCGGAATAACCTTGATGCCGTATTCCTGCTGATAGTTTTCGCCGAGATCGCAGGTGGTGTCCGCCATGATCGTAAAATTGCTCATACGATTCCTCCGTGATTCATTCTTTCGGATTCGATCCGAATCCGTATACGCAGACAGTATACTCTATTTTTCCGATATTGGCAAGCAGAAAAAAAGACCCGCCGCAAACGCGGCAGGTCGGTATCGTTCGGTCCGGTCAGATCTTGCAGGTCTCGGCGATGTTCAGCGCATGGTCGCTGATACGCTCGAGATCAGTCAGCGCTTCGACATAGAACATGCCGACCTCCGCCGAGCACTTGCCCGCCGAAAGGCGTTCGATGTGCCGGTTTTCGTAGAGGTCCACGAGATCGTCGACCTCCTGCTCGCGCGCGGCGATGCCCGAAAGCGGCTGCGCCTTCGGATCGTGCATACAGGTGTGCGCATCCTCCAGGATGTTGATGACCTTCAAAAACAGCGGCGCGATCTCGTCCATCGCGGCTTCGGAGAAGCTGAGCTTGCGCTCGCGCATCAGCTGGATATAGCCCGCAATGTTGTTCGCATGGTCGCCGACGCGCTCGTAGTCGACGATCACGTGATGCATCTTGTCGATCGAACGCGCGTCGGATTCGCCGAGACCGTTGCGGTTGATCTCGACCAGCGCCTTTGAGATCTCGGAAT
>JAEEGL017323827.1_pt1 | contig 13091 bp, 10 predicted proteins | sample 9134231 | NCBI WGS metagenome assembly JAEEGL01 (sample SAMN16246548, study PRJNA631951) | gut metagenome | biome: gut microbiome; feature: rumen; material: fiber-attached | host: Bos | place: Iran: Karaj | collected 2018-10 | reverse complement strand
TACAGTAGCAGTTTGTACAATTTGCTCTATATCTACGGTTTCAAAAGATATATCCTCATCATCTGCAAAAGATATATTTGTAAAGATAAACAATACTAAAAATATAGATGAAAGAAATTTTTTAAGCATAAAATCACCTTTTTAAAATTTATGTGAGTAACAGATATTTATGATAAAATTTAAAACTGCTTACGCAAATAAAACTTTTGAGACGTTTTTTACATAATCTGTTGAAAAATAATATAAAATGTTATATAATTGTAATATATGGTCATTATGAAATATACGAACCGGGAAAACCTATATCCGTAAAGCCTAAAAAATGACTTTAAAAAAAGCTTGTAATATTTGAAAAATAGGGTATTGACGTCTATTTGAAAAGTATGTAATATATTAATATAAAATAAAATAAATATCTAAATATCTAAAGGGGTATAAAATGAAAAAGAGAAGTTTAAGTTTAATATTGATTTTGATAGGAGTAATTGTTTTCAGTGCAATTGGATTTAATGCATTAAGAATTACTTCTTTTCTTGGTGAAGAAAGAATAGCAAAAGAAGACAGTGTAGGAGCTTTAGCGAATAGCACACCAATTAATACGAAGTTGAATGTATCAAAGTTCAGAGAATCAAATAACTATTATGGCTGGGATCCATTAACAACAGGAGAATCAAGAACAGTTTGGAAGATAGCAAACTTTAATGGTTCAACCAGAGATTATAGTGATATGTATTATTGCTTGAATGCAACTAAAGGATTTGGAAACGAAGATGGCCAAATGACTGAAGGGGCACAAGAAACATATACACAAGCATTGAATATGAAAGCAGAAAGCGATAGACAAACTATATTAGCAGCAGCATCAGGAGGAACTTTAGATGCTAACTATAATAAAGTTCTTTGGATATTAGATAATTTATATATGCCAACAGGAGATAGCAATTATAAAACTTCTACTCAATATACTAGCTTGATGGCAAAAGCAGGAATAACAATAGATGGAAAAGCTTGGGATTTAACAGAACAAGAAATAGAAGTAGTACAACAAATGGTTATTTGGTATTTAACTAATGCAAATGATGTTTCATACCACTTATCTTCAGGAAATATACCATCTATGTATAAGAATGGTCAACAAATAACAAGTATATATTATGAAACAGACAAATATGGTACACAAAAAACAGGAAGAATTACTCAAAATAACATGAATAAATTATTTAATTACTATAAAAACAGTGCACCAAGTAATTATCCAGGAAATAATCCAAGCCTAACTTTATCAGATACTGGAGCAATGGTTTCAACAGTAGGTAGCAATTATGTAATAGGACCTTTTACAGTAAATAAAGCAGATATAAATGTTGATTCAGTAGTAGTAAAAGTAAACAACAGTGCTATATCAAACTTTTCTTTAGTAGAAACTTTAGATGGATATACAAATATAACAGATTATACAAATTTAGGAACATTCTACGTAAAAATGCCAAAATCAACAATAACAACTACATCAACAATTAATGTAGAAGTATCTGGAACATATACAAATAAAACTTTAACATTTATGACTAATAACAATACTACAGCTCAACCAGTTGTAAAAGTAGAACAAACAACAGGAACAAAATCAGATAATAAGAGTGTAACAATTGAATTTACAACATATTCTGTAGAAAAAGTATGGAATGATACAAATAATCAAGATGGATTAAGATTAGAAAGCGTAAAAGTACAATTATATAAAAACGAAAGAGCAGAAGGAGATGTTGTAACATTAAATTCTTCAAATAGTTGGAAACATACATGGCCAAGTCTAGAAGTAAAAGAAAATGGAAATAATGTAACATATACAGTAAAAGAATTAGATGGTAATAACAATCCAATAGATAATAATGGTGCTTTAAATGAAAATTATGTAGCAACATATGCCGTATCAGGAAACAAAACAACAATAACAAATACACATGTTCCAGAAACAGTAGATGTAGAAGTAGAAAAAGTATGGGACGATGCTAATAACCAAGATGGTGTAAGACCAGATAGTGTAAGAGTACAATTATATAAAAACGGAAGAGCAGAAGGAGATGCCGTAACATTAAATTCTTCAAATAATTGGAAAAATAAATGGTCAGGATTACAAAAAAGAGCAAGTGGAAGTTTAATAACATATACAGTAAAAGAATTAAATGATAGTAATAGAGCAGTAGAAAATAATGCTAATTTAAATGCAGATTATAAAGCAAATTATAACATATCAGGAAACAAAACAACAATAACAAATAGACATGTTCCTGAAGTTGTAAGTTTAGAAGTAGAAAAAGTATGGGATGATGCTAATAATAAAGAAGGATTCAGACCAGAAAATGTAAAAGTACAATTATATAAAAACGGAGTAGCAGAAGGAGATGTTGTAACACTAAATACTTCGAACAGATGGAGAGCAAAGTGGAACAACTTACAAGCAAAAGAAAATGGAAATACTATAATATATGTAGTAAAAGAATTAGATGGTAATAATAACCCAATAGATAATAATGGTGCATTAGATGAACATTATACAGTAACATATGCAGCAACAACAAACAAAATAACAATAACAAATAGACATGTACCTACAACAGTAGATATAGAAGTAGAAAAAGTATGGGATGACCTTGATAACAGAGATGGTGTAAGACCAGAAAGTGTAAGAGTACAATTATATAAAAATGGAAGAGCACAAGGATCATCTGTAACATTAGATTCTTCAAATTCATGGAAATATAAATGGACAGAATTAGCAGCAATTGAAAATGGAACAGAAATAGAATATACAGTAAAAGAATTAAACAATAGTAGCAGAGCAGTAGAAAATAATACTAATTTAAATGAAAACTATGTAGCAACATATGAAGTATCAGGAAATAAAACAACAATTACAAATAAGCATGTGCCAGCAACAACTGATATAGAAGTAGAAAAAGTATGGGATGACCAAGATAATAAAGAAGGATTAAGACCAAGCAGTGTAAAAGTACAATTATACAAAAATGGTACAGCAGAAGGAGATGCTATAACACTAGATGCTTCAAATTCATGGAAACATAAATGGGAAAATTTACAAGCAAAAGAAAATGGAAATGTAATAATATATGTAGTAAAAGAATTAGATAATAATAATAACCCAATTGATAATAATGGTAATTTAAATGAATATTACACAGCAACATATGCAGCAACAGCAAATAAAATAACAATAACAAATAGACATGTTCCTGAAGAAACAAAAATAGAAGTAGAAAAAATATGGGATGATCAAGATAATAGAGATGGTGTAAGACCAGAAAGCATAACAGTTCAATTATACAATTATACATGGAGTTCTGATCCAAATATGGGTGGAGTTACTAATCCACAAAGTATGGGAGAAGAATATAAAATAGTATTAAATAGAGCAAATAATTGGAAAGGTGAATGGAATAACTTACCTTTAAGAGATAGCAATGGAAACCATGTAGGATATCAAGTTTTCGAACTTAAAGCTAATGGTGAAGCAGTTGCAAACAATGGTGCTTTGGATGAGAATTATATAGCAACATATGAAGTATCAGGAAATAAAACAACAATTACAAATAAACATGAGATTATTGAAAAAACAGGAAAATATAATGTAATAGTTAGAAAAGTAGATAAGAGTGGAACAGTTTTAAATGGAGCAAAGATAAACATTAATGGAACAGAATATACACTAGGAACAGCAAAATTAGCAGACAATGTAACATTAACATCAGCTGATGCATTTACTCTACCATATGCTATTCACGAAGTAGATGCGCCAGAAGGATATCAAAGAATAGAAGATAAAACTATTAGAGTAAGATTCGAAATAGTAGAAATAGAAAATGTATACAGTGTAAAGAAAGCATATTTAGTAGATAGCTCTAATGCACCTGTATCAGAAAATGGAATTACAGTTAGTCTTTCTGGAGATACAATAACAATAGATATTATAAATGAATTAATACCAGAAAAATTGGATTTAAGCTTAAGAAAATTTATAACAAAAGTAAATGATACAACATATTCAAGAGAACCAAGAGTAGAAACAAATACAATAGCAACAACTGGAACAGCAACATATAGACATACAAAACAACCAATACCAGTACAAAAAGGTGATGTAGTAACATATACAATAAGGGTATATAATGAAGGTAAAGCTGATGGATATGTATCAATGATTACTGATCATCTTCCAAATAATGTAATACCAATTATTGAAGGTGTACAAGGAATTGATTCAACAAAATATAGCGAAGAAATAGAATTTAACAGTAACTGGTTATGGGTTAATGTAGATAATGGAAAAACAGTATCTACTATGATTACAGAAAAAGGAACAGCAACAGATATGCCAGGTATAGCTGCAAATCAACAAGCAGAAGCTAGATTATTAAGAGCATATACTGGTGGAAATACTTTAGATTATGTTGATGTACAACTTAAATGTTTAGTTAAAGATACTGCAGTAAGAAGCGAATGCTTAACAAATATTGCAGAAATAGGATTAATGCAAGATAGTGAAGGAAATGATGTAAGAGTAGATAAAGACTCTACAGTTGCTAATGCAGATATAACAAATATTGATACATATAAAGATGAAGAAGCAAAAGGATCAAATCCAAATTCATACATACCTGGTCAAGAAGATGATGATGACTTTGAAAAATTAATAGTAGAAGAATTTGACTTAGCTTTAAGAAAATTTATAACTAGCGTAAGTGGTGGTTCTGAATTAGAAATGCATGGATCTGCATATAATAGAGTACCTGTAGTAGATACAACAAATCTTGGAAAAAATGGAATAACAACAGCTGTATATGAACATACTAAAGAACCTGTAGTTGTAGAAAAAAATGATATAGTATCATATAAAATAAGAGTATATAATGAAGGAACTATAGATGGATATGCAAACGAAATAACAGATGATATTCCAGAAGGATTAGAGTTCTTACCAGATAATTCGATAAATATCGAAAATGAATGGAAAATGCTAGATGAAAATGGTAATGTAACTACAGATGTAACAAAAGCAAAAATGATAGTTACAGATCATATATCAGACAAAGATGAAAATAATGAAATAAAAGCTGTAACAGAAGATGCTTCAGGAAAGAAAATATTAGACTTTAAAGAAGTAGAAGTACAATTTAGAGTTGTAGCAGAAGCAGAAAAAGGAAAAGATAATATAATCAAAAATGTAGCTCAAATATCAGAAGATAGTAATAGAGATATAGATTCTAACCCAAGTAGAAATGAAAAATATGATTACACTGGAAGAAATGAAGACGATATCGATTTTGAACCAATAAAATTAAAATACTTCGATTTAGCTTTAAGAAAATTTATAACAAAAGTTAATTCATTAAATTATAACAACAGATATCCAGAAGTAATATTTAATGATGATGGTACTATAACATATAAACAAACAAAAGATCCTGCTGTAGTAGAAACAGATAGTATAATAACATATACAATAAGAGTATATAATGAAGGAGAAAAAGAAGGAACTGCATCTGAAATTACAGATTTTGTAACACCAGGATTAGTATTCTTACCAGATGAAAAAACAAATAAAGATAATAAATGGAAAATGATTGATAAAGACGGAAATGTTACAGATGATGTTACTAAAGCAGTTAAATTTACAACAGATATATTAAAAGATGAAGTTATAGGACCTGTAAAAATAGAAGATGGAATTAAAGTATTAGAATACAAAGATGTTGAAATTGCATTTAAAGTCGTAGCAAAAGAAAATGAAGATAGAATATTAGTAAATACAGCAGAAATTGCAAAAGACGATGGAGATGACGTAGATTCAACACCAGATAATAACAATGACGAAGAAGACGATCAAGATAAAGAATATGTAAAAGTTGAATACTTTGATTTAAGCTTAAAGAAATGGGTAACAGAAACAAGAGTTACAGTTGATGGAAAAACAACAGTAACAGAAACAGGATTTGATGAAGATACTGATAAGATTGCTAAAGTAGATGTAGTAGCAAAGAACATAAATAAAACAATAATCAAATTTGTTTATAAAATTAAAGTTATAAACGAAGGAGAAGTTCCTGGAACAGCAGGTGAAATAAAAGACTATATTCCAAAGGGATTAGAATTTAAAGCAGAAGACAATCCTAATTGGAAATTAGATGATGATGGAAATGCTGTAACAGATCAATTAAAGGATACAATAATAAATCCAGGAGAAAGTGCTACAGTAACAATAGTATTAACATGGAAGAATTCTACATCAAACATGGGAATAAAAACAAACTACGCTGAAATAAGTGAAGATTCAGGAGAAGATATTGACTCAACTCCAGACAACTTCGAAGAAGATGAAGATGATATTGATGATGCAAAAATAATTATTTCTTTAAGAACAGGTACAAAGACATATATAGGATTAATATTTACATGTGTAGCAATAATCGGATTAGGCGTAGCAGCTATTAAAAAATATGTAGTTGATAAGTAAAAATATAGAATAAAAAGGTGAGACAAAAAGTTTCACCTTTTTTATTTATTTCAATTTATATGCTCATAAACTATTGATAATATTGAATAATTAAGATATAATATTAACGTTAATATTTAATAAATACAGGAGAGAAAAATGAGTGAAGAAAAAAACAGTGTATTAAAAGAAATATTTGAATGGATATATTGTATTATAATAGCATTAGCATTAGCTTCAGCAGTAAGATATTTTTTAGGAACACCAACAATTGTTAAACAAACATCTATGGATCCAACATTTAAACAAAATGATAGATTAATATTAAATAGATTGTATAGAACGTTTAAAACTACACCTTCAAGAGGAGATATAATTACATTCGCGTCTCCAAGTAATAACTTTTTAAACGGAGAGGAAGCAAATCTAGAAAATCCTATAGCAGAATATAATAATGAACCTAAAGGGTTAATAGCAAGTTTCCTATATAATGTAGTTGAAGTTACCAAAACAAGTTATATTAAACGTATTATAGGTCTTCCAGGAGAACATATCGAAATAAAAGATGGAAAAGTATATATAAACGGAGAAGAATTAGAAGAAGATTACTTAGCAGAAGGCGTTGAAACAAATTCTGATGGTGGATCATTTATAGATATAGTAGTTCCAGAAAATAGTGTGTTTGTAATGGGAGATAATAGAAGCCATAGTGCAGATTCTAGAAGATTTGGTTGTATACCATATAAAAAAATAGAAGGTAAAGTAGTATTTAGATTTTGGCCATTTAGTGTATGGGGAAAAGTTAATTAAATAAAGAGGTAAAATAATGACCTTTGAAAAATTAATAGGAAATGAAAAAGTAAAACAAAATTTAATTAATGTATTAGAAAAAGGTAATATTTCTCACAGTTATATGTTTATTGGAACTAAAGGAATAGGAAAGAAAGAATTTGCAAGGATATTTGCAAAAGGTATACTTTGTTTAAATGAAAATAGGCCTTGTAAAAACTGTAAATCATGCCTAGAGTTTGATAATAATAACAATCCTGAATATTATGAAATAGGATTAGAAGAAGAAAATAGCATAAAAATAGATCAGATAAGACAAATGCAAAAAAGTACTCAAGAATTGCCAATAGTGTCTAACAAGAAAGTATATGTAATAGACCGGTGGAGAGTATATGACAAAAGATGCTCAAAACTGCTTGCTAAAGACACTAGAAGAGCCACCAGAGTTTGTAACAATTATACTAATTGTGTCAAATGAAAATGCTATTTTAAATACTATAAAATCTAGATGCATAAAAATATATTTTGAAGATATAAAAGAAGAAGAATTAAAAAACTATATAAAAAATAATTTAAATTTATCAGAGTTTAATTCTAATATGTTAAAAGCTGCAACAGGAAGCATAGGAAAAGCAATAGACATATATAAAAATAAAGAAATTTATTTAGAAATAGATGATATATTTAGAAACATAGAAAAATATCACTTAACAGATGTTATGTCTAAACTAGAAGTGTTATACAAAAATAAAGACAATATAGTAGAATTACTAGAATATATAAATACAATATTTATAGATAAAGCAAAAGAAGAAAATAAATATTTAGAATATATTTCATGTGTAGAAGAAGCCAAAAAAAATATAAAACAAAATTGTAATTTTGATATGTGCATAGATAAATTGTTATTTAGCATATGGAGATAGAAAAAGAGGTGAAGATTTGGAAAAAGTAACTGTAATTGGAATAAAATTTAAAGAACTAGGAAAGATATATTTCTTTGACCCTAAAGGAGAAAAATTTCAAAAAGGGGATAATGTAATAGTAGAAACAGCACTAGGAGAAGAATTTACAGAAGTAGTAGTTCCAAATAAAGAGATATCTAAAAATAAACTAGTAGCTTCACTAAAACCAATAGTAAGAAAAGCAAGCTTTAAAGATAAAAAACATAATGAAGAAAATAAACGTAAAGAAAAAGAAGCTTTAGCAAATGTAAATAAATTACTAAAAAAATATAAATTAGAGATGAATTTAAAAGAAGCAAAATATACATTTGATAATAGTAAACTTTTATTTTATTTTACTGCAGAAGGTAGAATAGATTTTAGAGATTTAGTAAAAGAACTTGCAAGTATTTATAAAACAAGAATTGAATTAAGACAAATTGGTGTTAGAGATGAAGTTAAAGAAATAGGTGGAAATGGTATTTGTGGAAGAGAACTTTGTTGTTGCACATTTTTAGAAAATTTTGATTCTGTAACAATAAAGATGGCAAAAGAACAAAATATAGCATTAGCTTCATCAAAAATATCTGGAAACTGTGGAAGGCTTATGTGTTGCTTAAAATTTGAACATGAAGTATATGATGAAAAATTAAAAAGACTTCCTAAAATAGGTGCAATTGTAAAAACAGAAGATGGTGAAGGAACCGTTGACGGAATAGAAACATTAAAGGAAAAGATAAGAGTAAAATTATCAGATGGAGATGGATTCTTTTATAAAAAGTATGATGCAAAAGATGTTAAAGTAATAAAAGATGTTCAAACAAAAGAAGAAGAAATAGACGAAGAAGAAGAATTAAAAAGACTAGAAGAAAATGACGATTGATAATAAATGTTTTTAATATTTTATTAAATATATAAATTTTAAAATAGAGAGGTGAAATATTATGGCATACAAAATAACAGATGCATGTATATCATGTGGAGCATGTGCAGGAGAATGTCCTGTAGAATGCATAAAACAAGGTGACAACAAATATGAAATAAACAACGAAGCATGTATATCATGTGGAACATGTGCAGGTGTTTGCCCAGTTGGAGCACCAGTTGAAGAATAAAAAATAACCCGATAAGGGTTATTTTTTTGTACATTATGATACTTTATAATTGCAACACATCTAATTCTTTTGATTTTCCTATTTCAAACTTTTCAAAAGCTGAGATTAAAATTTCGCTGTTTATATTAAATATTTTAGAAAGTAAGTCTATTGGAATATCATTCTTTTTTGAACTAATAACTATACTTTTTGCTACAGATACTAAATCTGAAAAATTTAATTTTAATTTTTTACATTCTTGAATAACTTCTTGCAGTTCAATATTTCTTTTTTCTATATCACTTTCAAAATATACTTGTATTATTCTTCCTAATAAAAATTCTATATTTTTTCTTTCTACTTCAAAATCTAAATTTTGATAATATGCAACTGAATCAAGATGTCCGAGTTTATAAATTATATCTAAAGGACTAGTGCAATTAGTTACTAAATTTTTTGTCGTATTTTCGACTCTTCTATGAATCCAATTATCTTTTTCAAAATCTAACAGATCTTTTCTAAAAGTTCTTATTGATATTTCCGACATAATTTTTGATAAATCTAAATCATATTTGTTATTTTGATTAATATATTCAAAATATTGTTGAATAAAAGTGGGATCAATAAAAGAATTAGGATTTTCAATAGAAATTTCTGTTAATGCTGTTAAAACTCTGTTTAAAGCTTTATTTTCTTCTTCTGATGCTTTATCTCTATTCCAACTCGATACATAAGTACGTAAATCAAGCATTAAAATTCTTACTATTCTTCCTACCATATCATCAGGAGTTAGATGAGTAGTTCCAATTGTATCTATAAAGGAAAAGCCATGTTCGTCATCATACATGTAATTTCCTAAATTACTCATGTCTGTTGCATATCCTTCTGACATTATTTTATAAAAATCTAATATAAACTTTTTTATATGTTCAATTTTAATATTATTTACAAAAAAATGATTGTTTGCATTATTTATTTTGTTTAGTGGTGTGCCTGGCATCTTTTCTTCTAAAACATAGGTATTACCTTCCAATTCTAATATATCGTAAATCTCAGGTACACTTATGCCCATTCCTCTAAACTTATTATAGATATCTGGTAAATAATCTGGATTGTTTGGTAAATATGTTGAGCGCCCGTGTTATAGGAAGCTCTAATAATACTGTTCCATCACCAGTATCATAACATCTTGACAGATGAAATCTTCCAGTACCGATATAATCTCCTTTATTTATAACTTTTTTTATAAATTCTTCATTTAATTTTTTCATATAACACCTTACATAAATAATATATCTACTTTTATTTGGTTTAATTGTTGAAATTATTATAGTATGTGACCAGATTGTAGAATTCATGCTTTTAAGCAAAATTGTAATATTATCTAATTTGTTCCAAATAATGTTTCTATTATTTTTTCATATCTATCTTTATATTTTTCTTTTCCATATTGTGATAATTTGTTATAGTCAAATTCCAATTTACCTTTAACCATTTTTTTAGCATCCTCAAATGCTAATTTTCTTTTTCCAAGTGCAATATAATATAACATGGATAAATTATCAAAATGAGCTAATACATCTGCATCAGCTATTATTTCTTCTTCCACAGAACTTTTAGGATTATCTATGTGGTTATATATACATTTCTTTACAAATTTTATTCTTTCTTCTGGATAATTGTATTTTTTTAATATCTTTTCAGCAACTTCTGCTCCATACACATTATGTTCTTCTATAGGACCATATCCCATAACTCTTGCAACATCATGTAAAATTGTTGCTAAATCAACAATTTCAACATCGGCGTTTCTTTCTAATGCAAGTTCATGTCCATTTTCATATACTAATCTTATATGATTATTCCAATCATCATAATTTGTTTCTTTCATTTTATTATTTGAAATCTGTATCATTTCTTCTTTTACTTTTTCTACTATATTATCCATAACATAATCTCCTTTTTCCTGCGATGATAACATTATATCATAATAATTTAATAATTAAAACTGAAAGATATAATAAAGTAGGAGTCGTCATTTGGGCGGCTCCTACACGTTAATATATAAATCTTATTTATTTGTCATTTCTTCTAAATCTAATAATTCTTGCCATCTTGCGTCAACTTCTTTTTGGAATTCTTCTATCATCCATTCATTTCCTGGAAGGAACATGTGCTTAAATCTCTTTTGAGGTTTTAAGAATTCTTCTATAGGAAGTTTTTTAGCTGGTTTGTAATTTATTACATATCTTCCATCAATTATTTCATATAATGGCCAATAACATGTATCTACAGCTAATTTATTTAAAAGCATTAGATTTTCTGAATCATATTTCCACCCTGTTGGACAAGGAGATAATACATTTAAGAAACAAGCACCTTTTGTATATATTGCTTTTTCTGCTTTTTCATATAGATCCTTAAAGTTTGAATATGCAGCTGTTTGAGCAACATATGGTAAGTGATGTCCTGCTAATACTTTTGTTAAGTCTTTTCTATTTTGCATTTTACCAGGAATTACTTTTCCTGCTGGAGAAGTAGTTGTATCTGCAAATTTTGGTGTTGCAGATGAACGTTGAACACCAGTATTCATGTATGCACCATTATCATAACATACATATACCATATCATGTCCTCTTTCCATAGCTCCTGATAAACTTTGAAGACCTATATCATATGTTCCACCATCTCCACCAAAAGCTATGAATTTTGTATGTTCATCTTCTGGTAATTTACCTTGTTTTTTAAGTGAAACATATGCAGCTTCTGCTCCTGATAAAGTAGCTCCTGCACATTCAAAAGCAGTATGTATAAATGAATCTGTCCAAGATGTATATGGATATATGAATGTAGAAACTTCCATACATCCAGTAGCATTACATATAACTGCATGATCTTCAGGTTTTAATGCTCTTAAAATCATTCTTCCTACAACTGGTGCACCACAACCAGCACACATTCTGTGACCTGCTGTGAATCTTGAAGGTTTTTCAGCTATAACTTCTTTTAAATTATATCCCATTTATTTTTCCCCCCTTCTAACACCTAAGTATCTATATGGATCAGTTACTTTTCCATCTTCTTTTATTTTTAATAAATCATTATATACAGATTCAATATCATCTGTTTTAGTATCTCTACCACCAATACCATAAACGTAATTTACAGCTGGTACATTTACTTTATTAACATATAGGCTTGATACAACATCTTCATATAATGCTCCACCTATTGCATTTAAAGAATCTGCTTTATCAAGTATTGCAACTGCTTTTACATGTTCTAAAGCTTTAGCAATTTCTTCTCCAGGGAATGGTCTAAATACTCTTAATTTTAAAAGTCCTGCTTTAATACCTTTTTCTCTTAATGAATTTACAACAGCTTTTGTTGTTCCTGCAGTTGAGTTCATACAAACTATAGCAACTTCTGCGTCATCTAATTTGTACTCTTCAAACAATGAATAATGTCTACCAGTCATTTTTTCAAAGTCTTTTGAAACATCCAAAATAACTTGTTTAGCATTTCTCATTGCTTCTGCTTGTTGGAATTTGTGTTCAAATAAATAAGTTTGAACATCTAATGGTCCAACAGCAATAGGTTCTTTTCTATTTAATAAGTAATGTTCTGGATGATATTCTCCTACAAATTCTTTTACTTTTTCATCTTCAATAAGTTCTATATTTTCTATAGAATGTGATGTTATAAATCCATCTTGACATACCATTAAAGGTAATTGTACATCTTTATGTTCTG
>JAEEGL016526490.1_pt1 | contig 13091 bp, 9 predicted proteins | sample 9134231 | NCBI WGS metagenome assembly JAEEGL01 (sample SAMN16246548, study PRJNA631951) | gut metagenome | biome: gut microbiome; feature: rumen; material: fiber-attached | host: Bos | place: Iran: Karaj | collected 2018-10 | reverse complement strand
TCGAAGGACACGGAGGCGTCCGCCTTTTCCATACGGAGGCGATATCCTTTCCGTCGTAATACGGAGGGTCCAGATACAGCATGGCGCACACCACGTCGGCCACCTGGACTCCTGTGTCGTCGATATAATTGCAGGCCTGCACGCTGTTTCCCAGCCGTCTGAGGATGCGCACCACGCTGTCCCCTATTATACAGTTCCGGAGATGTCCGATATGCATAGCCTTGTTGGGGTTCACGTTGGTATGCTCCACAAGGATCCCTGTCCCGGTCTTCTCTTTGTTGCCGAAGGAATCCCCCGCGGCAAATATGTTTTTCAGGAGCTCCCGGGTATAAGAAGTATAATCTACTCTGAAGTTGATATAGCCCGGCCTGGAGACCTCCACCGCGGCGATAAAAGGCAGCTCCGCATTTCTCAGCCGTTCCGCCAGCTCCTCTGCGATCTCAAAAGGCGGCCTGCGGAGCTTCCCGGCAAAAGGCATACAGACTGCGGTGGAAAAATCGCCCATCTCCTTTTTGGGGGGCACGTTAAAGCTTACCGCAAGCCCGCTGTCGCCGAAATATTCCCGGATCTTTGCAATGATTTCTTCCTGAAGCATCAAATCATCTCCCTCTCTGCCGCAATGCGCAGCAGTTCCTTTATCTTTCTCATGGCCTTGCCTCTGTGGGACACGGCGTTCTTTTCCTCCGGAGAGGCCTCTGCCAGCCGGCAGCCCAGACAGGGCGCATAAAACACCGGATCGAACCCGAAACCGTTGCTGCCCCCGGGCTCAAAGGCGATCTCTCCCTCCAGAAAGGCTTTTACGGTTATTATACGGGGATCGTTCCGATAAAAAACGTAATCGCCGTTTTCACCGGCTGCATTTTTCAGTTCCCGGATCAGATCCGCATCCGGTGAATACAGACAGGCGCAGCACACAAAACGGGCCCTCCTGTCTTCCGCGCCTTCCATCTCCGCCAGCAGTTTTCTGCACCTTTCCTCGTCTCCCGAGGCGTAGCGGGCGGAATATATCCCGGGGCGCCCTCCGAGACTGTCCACCTGCAGGCCGGAATCGTCTCCCAGGGACAGCATACCGAAACGTTTTCCGCAGCCTTCGGCCTTCAGCACGGCGTTTTCTTCAAAAGAAGAGCCGGTTTCCTCGATATCAAAAGCGGGATCGGGGATGCAGACAGGCTCTATGGGGATATCGGAGAGGAGAGCCTCCATTTCCCGCACCTTTCCCCCGTTGCGGGTGGCAAGAAGCAGCTTCATTTATACCCCGCCTGCTTAATGATCTCAAACAAACTCTCTATGCCTTCCTGAGCCAGATCCAGAAGAGCGTCAAACTTTTTGCGGGCAAGAGGATACCCCTCGGCCGTACTCTGGACCTCTATGAGCCTTCCGGAAGAAGTCATGACAACGTTCATATCCACCCTGGCGCTGGAATCCTCCGCGTAAGCCAGGTCCAGAAAAGAATCGCTTCCCACTATCCCGCAGCTTACCGCCGCCACCTTTTCGGTATAGGGGAGCCTGGGTATCACGCGCTCCTCCAGGAGCCTTTGACAGGCGTCGGAAAAAGCAAGAAAGCTTCCCGTCACCGAAGCGGTGCGGGTACCTCCGTCCGCCTGCACCACGTCGCAGTCCAGCCAGACGGTCCTTTCGCCCAGAAGGTCAAGATCCACGGCGCTGCGTATGGAGCGGCCGATGAGCCTTTGTATCTCCATGCTCCTCCCGTCGGGCTTTCCCCTGGTGATATCACGCTGCTTCCTGGTTTCGCAGCTGCAGGGAAGCATAGAATATTCGGCGCTTATCCAGCCGCTGCCGGTCCCTTTCAGGAAAGGAGGCACCTTCTCTTCCACAGATGCGGTGCAGATGACTCTGGTGTTCCCTATCTCTATCAGCACGCTGCCGTCTGCATTGGGCATAAAATCCCTGGTAAGGGTCACCGGCCTCAGTTCATCCGCCGCTCTTCCGTCAAAACGAACCATTACAGCACGCTGTCCAGTTTGCTTTTCAGGACCGGCTTGGGCTGCAGGCCTACCGTCCTTGCCGCGATCTCACCGTCCTTGAAAACTATAACGGTGGGAATGCTCATCACCTGGAACCTGGTGGCCGAATCGCCGTTGTCGTCGATGTCTATTTTCACAAATTTGATCTTTCCGGCATATTCCTCTGCCAGTTCGTCTATGACAGGCGCCAGCATCTTGCATGGGCCGCACCAGGTCGCCCAAAAGTCCACCGCCACCGGGACGGGTGATTTCATGACCTCCTGCTCAAAATCGGCAGAAGAGATCTCTTTTACGTTACTCATTTTTATTGTCTCCTGTTTTCAGATTGCTAATTCAGTTCTTCTTCGGAAAGCCTGCCGGCGCCGTTCTCGGCGCTGCAGACCCACAGCTCGGGAACAACGCCGCAAACGGCGGCGTATTCCCTTTTCACATATTCGGAAAAGGCGTCTGCGGAAGCGGCTTCCACAAGGCTTACGGTGCAGCCGGCAAAGCCGGCGCCGGCAAGCCTTCCGGAAAGAGCGCCGGGAGCTCTGCGGGAGATCCCCACCATTGCCTCCAGCTCCGGTCCGGAGACCTCGTAATCGTCCCGGGCGGAATCGTGGCTCCGGTCCATCAGACGCCCGAAGGCTTCGTAGTCGCCGGCGCGGAGCACCTCGATGGCCTTGAGGCCTCTTTCGTTTTCCGAAATAACGTGGCGCGCCCTCATATACTGCTTTTCCGTAAGCTCGCCCTTGTGCTTTTCTATCATTTCCATATCGGCGTCTCTGAGAGCCTTGACCCGGGGATAGTGGGCCTGCAGCACGGCCACAGCCTCCTCGCACTGGGCGCGGCGGGCTCCGTATTCGCTGTCCACGAGCCCTCTTTCCTTCATGGTGTTGCAGACAACGATCTTATACCGGCTGCAGTCAAGGGGGAGCTGTTTATGCTCCAGGGTCCGGCAGTCCAGAAACAGCGCGTGGTCTTTTTTGCCGTTTCTGGATACGAACTGATCCATGATGCCCGTACTCACTCCCACGAATCTGTTTTCCGCCTTTTGCCCCACGAGAGCCATATCCTTGCCGGACATTTCAAAACCGTAGAGGGTCTGGAGCATCACTCCGGTGGCGTTTTCCAAAGCGGCCGAAGAGCTGAGCCCGCTGCCTATAGGCACGGTGCTTTGCAAAACTATGTCCGCGCCGCCGAAAACCGCTCCCGCTTCCGCGAGATATTTGACCACTCCCCTGCAGTAATTGCTCCAGAAACAAACCTCGTCTTTTCTGATGTCGTCCGCGCAAAACTCTGCGGTCTCGTTTTTGTTGACGGAATGGATGCGGATCTTATTTCCGTCTGTTTTTCTTCCGCAGGCCGCCACGTTCAGGTCCACGGCGATGGGAAGCACGAAACCGTCGTTATAATCCGTATGGATCCCCAGAAGATCCACCCTTCCCGGGCTCTGTATGAAGGCTTCCGGCGCGCCACCGAAAAGCTCCGAGAACCTGTTTTTCAGTTTTTCATATCTTGCTTTCACTTTTTATCTCCCAGGATATGCGACAACAAACGCTTCAGCTCGTTGTCGTCGGCGAATTCTATCACTATCTGTCCCTTTGTTTTCCGTTTCAGCACCCTGACGCCGGTGCCCAGCGCGTTTTTCAGAGCCGCCTCCGCCTCGGGGACGGCTATGGTTTCACGTGAAACATTTTTCGTTTTTTTACCGGCTGCGGGCTCGGACATATCCCCCAGGGGGTTGTTGATTATGCGGGCAAGCTCCTCGGCGTCCCTCACGGTAAGGTTTTCCCCGGCTATCCTTTCCGCAAAGGGGATGCGGTTCTCCTCGGCCACGGACAAAACGGCGCGGGCATGCCCTTCGCTGATATATTTTTTATTGAGCATATCCAGCACCGGCTCGGGCAGCGACAGCAGCCGGAGGAGGTTGGCAACAGCGCTGCGGCTTTTTCCCACCACAGAGGAAAGAGCCTCCTGGGTATAGCCGAATTCGTCTATAAGCTGCCGGTATGCCCTGGCAGTTTCTATGGGGCCTATATCCTCGCGCTGTATGTTCTCGATGACCGCCAGCTCCAGCATCTGGGTGTCCGTAACGTCGCGGACTATGGCGGGGATGGTTTTCAGGCCGGCCAGCCGGGACGCCCTGAAACGCCGTTCTCCGGCAATAAGCTGGTAGCCGCCGCCGTCTTTTTTTCTGAGAAGCACCGGCTGCAGGACGCCGTGTTTTTTTATGGATTCCGCCAGCTCTTCCAGGGCCTCCCGGTCGAACCGGCGCCTGGGCTGGAAAGGATTGGGCTCGATAAGCACCGTTTCCACTGCCACGGGAGCGCTTTCCGGCGCGTCTATCCGGTTCACGTTGAAAAGGTTTGCCAGCCCCTTACTCAAGGTTTTGTTTTCCAAATTCGGACACCTCCACAGAAAATGCTCCGTATATCTCCGCGCCTCTGGAGCCGGGGGCGTAGGTAAAAATGGATTTCCCGAAGCCCGGAGCCTCGGAAAGCTTCGCGTTTCTCGGCACTATCACTCCCGATACCCGGGAACCGAAAAAGTCTTTCACTTCCTTTGCGATCCGTTCGCTGAGATCCGTTCTGTAATCGAACATGGTCAAAAGTATCCTGCCCACGGAAAGCTCCGGATTCAGGTTGCGCGTCACCAGGGAAATAGTCTGAAGCAGCTGGGTTATGCCCTCCAGGGCGTAGTATTCGCACTGGATGGGAAGAATGGTATATCTGGCGCAGGTAAGCACGTTTATGGTGAGAAGCCCGAGAGAAGGGGGGCAGTCGATGATTATATAACCGTAATCTCCGCTCACTTCATCTGCGGCGAAGCTCAGCCTTTTTTCCCTGGACATAACGCTCATGAGCTCTATGTCCGCGCCGGCGAGATTCAGGGTGGCGGGGGCGATCCACAGGTTTTTTTCGCCTGTTTTCACCACCACGTCCTTCATGGACGCGCCTCCCGTCAGCACGTCATACATACAATGCTCAAGAGACGATTTGTCTATCCCCAGGCCTGTAGTAGCGTTGCCCTGAGGATCCATGTCCACCAGCAGCACCTTCTCGCCCAGTATCCCCAGGCCTGCCGCAAGATTTACTGCAGTGGTGGTTTTTCCCACTCCGCCCTTCTGGTTCACTACAGCATATATATTTTTCATTTATCCCTTACCCCGTATAAAAAAAACCGGAAACCTCCGGTATAAAAAAAACAAAGGAGAGACCGGGATTCGAACCCGGGGCGCCACGATAAAGTGGCGCGACGGTTTTCGAAACCGCTCCCTTAAACCGCTCGGGCACCTCTCCTTACAAAATTATTATACCCGTTTTAGGTCCATTATGCAAGTTTTTGCTCAAAAAGAACGTCCGTATTTCCCGAGAGCGTCAAAATAATACATAAGCCCTATCTGGCAGAAAGCGGTGCTTTCGGGATACATATTGTTGTAAACGGTATCCTCTGCGCCGTCTCCGTCCGTATCCTCCGCCCAGTTGTAAACGCCTCCCGTCTCGCTGAAGATGCGTATCCCCAGGGGATTGTTCCCCAAAAGGTATTCCGTCATTTTCCGGCATCTGTCAAGATACCGTATATCTCCGGTCACAGTATAAAGAGAGGCAAGAGCCTGGAGCCAGTGCCCCGTCTGATAGTAAAAGAACTGGCCCTTTGCCTTCCAGGCGCCGTCTGCCCTTCCCCAGCGGTAAGTCATTTCCCCGGGGACGAGAGAAAGCCCGAAATTGACGGCCTCTCCCCCGAATTCGCTGCGGCGGACGTAAAGGGAAAGCCAGTAGTCCGCCCCCCGGACGGCGCATTTTTTCCACCTTTCTGCGCAAGGGTCTCCCGCAAACGCCCTGCAGCCCTCCGAAAGCGCCGCCACCGCCATGCTGTCAACGTTGGGATATACGCTCCAGCGGCCTTCCGACTGCAGGCAGCACAGGGCGTCGAGACAGCTTTTGCAGGCTTCCTTAAAGGATACGGGCCGGCCGTTTTCTGCCGTGAATGCCGTTTCGTTTCCCCATATCCCGGCGATTACGGCAAGCCCCAGGGAAAGATAGGCGTGCTCTCCGGCGTCTCTCCAATAGGGGTGTCCTTCGCTGTCGGTTTTGGTATATCCGCCGTCAAAGCCGTCCCGCAGGCAAAAGCCCAGCCCCATGCGTATCGCTTCCTTTACTTTTTCCCTTTGGGGGTTCCCGGGGTCGCAGACGGCGCTTTCGCACAGGGCCCATATGCATCTTCCGTTCAGGACGCCGCCTGCCGCATAATCCAGAAACGCCGGGTTATAAAACCAGCCCGTTCCCTCGGTCATAAAGTCTCCGTTTACAAACATCCCGTAGCGGAAGGCCCCTTTGGTGTATTTTTCTCTTATCCCTCTGTGGTCCGTAAGCGCCAGGGTCCCTTCGGAGGCGTTCTGCATGGCCATAAGGTTCTCCGTCCCCTGCCGGCACATTTCCGCCAGGTTGTCGTCAAAGGGCTTCCCGAAACGGGGAAGGCGCATGAGATACATTATGAGGATATCGGAAAAATCGTTGGAAAAGGCGTAGGGCATATAATTCCCGAAAGCGTTGTTTTCCGGGTCATTGTCCAGAGGGTGGTCGTTGGTGGAATTGAACCAGGAAGGCCACACGCTTTGCCAGAAACACCGGGCCGGCCTGTTTCCCAGGGGGAAGCCTTTGTCCCTTCCCGCAAAATCATAAAGGGCAAAATCTTTTTTGAAGGCCGCAAGGTCTTCGGGGCGGGCCAAATCGAAGCCGTTTTCGTATATCCTTCCGGAAAGCCGGGCGCCTTTGCTGTTCATATACAGGTTCAAAAGACGCCTTACCTGCGGGAATTCCTTTGCTTTTGCGTCTCTTCGCCCCCTCTTGTCCAGAAGATCGTTGGTAAAGGCGGAGGGAAGCTCCGGAAAGCTGCTGCCCACAAAGCATATCACCGCCCCTTCCGCGCTTTCTTCGCCACCGAAGCCGTCATGCGGGGAAGCGTCTATATAGTAAATATCCTCCCGGGCTTTCCCCCGTCCGAAAGGGTATCTCACGGAAAAACAGCCGTCCGGGCCGGCCGGGGCAGTTTTGCGAAAGGAACGCCCCGTTTTCCCTTCCGTCACCCGAAGATATACGCGGTCCCCTCCGGCGACATGCCCGGAGATATCAAAAAACCCCGGAGCCGCGTCTTTTATCCCGCAGCAGGAAAGAGTGACGCCTGCCTTTCCGAATGCTCCGCAGGAAAGGAGCAGGACCGCCGTCAGCAAAAGGATCTTTTTCATACGCCGCCTCCGTTTCACGTGAAACATTTGGGGCACGACGCCCCGTGTATATTGTAGCATCCCGAGAAAACAAATACAACATATTTTTCCTCTTGCAATAGATATGAGATAAACAGTATAATAAAGAGGGCGAAAGGCCCACACACGCGGAACGCGATCCCAAGGAGTCTCTATGAAAAAATTCAACATAGGGGTGATAGGCTGCGGATATATAGCCAAAAAAGCCCATTTTCCTAACATAGTGTCCAAATACAACCTCTGCGCCGTGTCCGACACGGACCTGAGCAGGGCGGAGGCGGTAAAAAAAGAATACGGAGCCGAATACGTTTTTGACGATTATAAAAAGCTGCTGGCCCTGAAAGAGCTCGACGCAGTGCATATCTGCGCTCCGAATTATCTCCACGCCCCCATAGCTCTGGAAGCTCTGGAGGCCGGAAAGCACGTGCTGGTGGAAAAGCCGGTCGCCACCACTGTAAAAGACGCCGAGGCCATATACCGGAAAGCCCGGGAGAAAAAGCTGAAGGCCATGTCCGCCAACTGCTTCAGATACCTTACAGAAGGGAGCATACTGAAATCCTTTATAGACAGCGGGCGGCTGGGAGAGATATATTACGTCAACGTCAAGGCCTTGAGAAGGCGGGGGATACCTCCCCACGGCGTGTTTACCAACAAGGCGCTGCAGGGCGGGGGGCCTCTTATAGACATAGGGGTCCATCAGCTGGATCTGGCGGTATATCTTCTGGGAAATCCGAGACCGGCGAGGGTCACGGGGCAGATCTGGACAAAGATCGGCAACACCCCCGGCCACGCCTGGGCCGAGCGGGGCCCCTGGGACCATGAGAATTATGATATAGAAGACCTGGCCTGCGGTTTCGTGCATTTTGACAACGGAGTGGTGATGAACGTGGAGGCATCCTTTGCGGCAAACATCAAAGAGGATATATTCCGGGTAAGCCTTATGGGGACCAGGGGCGGAGCAGACAGCAAGCCTCTCGCCGTCTGGACCGAAGACTGCGGCGTACTGCTGGACGCCGTCCCCCATTACGTTCCCGTCACCAATTTCTACGCCGCGGAGATAGACGGCTTCTACAAGGCGGTGGAGGAAGACACGGAGGTGCCCGTCAAGCCCGAAGAAAGCGTGAACGTGCTGAAGATAATCGAAGGTATCTACGAATCCTCCCGCCAGGGGAAGGAGATACTGCTTTAAAAAACTCACTATCCCTTTTTAGCAAACGCCCCCCGCGGGGCGTTTGCTTTGTTCCTCTTCTTTTACCCTCCGGGGCCCCGAAAAGCTTCCAAAAAGTTTGTTTTTCTGTGACCGGCCGCCGCGTATATATGCTATAATAGTTATGTAACGCAACAAGGAGAAACCATATGGAAACAGAATCCGGCAAAACACCCTTCGTCCACCTTCACATGCACTCGGAATACTCCATTCTTGACGGTCTTTCGGGAATAGATTCCATGGTAGAAAGGGTGAAGGCTCTGGGCATGCCTGCCGCCGCCCTCACCGACCACGGAGTAATGTACGGGAACCTGGCCTTTTACGACGCCTGCAACAAAGCGGGGATAAAGCCCCTGCTGGGCTGCGAGATATACGTTGCCCCCCGTTCCATGGAACAGAAGGAAAAGGGCATAGACGACAAAAACTATCACCTGGTGCTGCTGGCAAAAAACGAAAAGGGGTACCGGAATCTGGTCAAGCTGGTGTCCAGAGCATATATATCGGGTTTTTATTACAAGCCCAGAGCAGACAAGACCCTCCTGAAGACCTACAGCGAGGGGCTCATCGCCCTGTCTGCCTGCCTGGGAGGCGAGATACCTCAGATGATACTGTCGGGAAATATGGACGCCGCCCGGCAGGCTGTCGGCGAGTATGCCGATATTTTCGGGAAAGAGGATTTTTATCTGGAGCTTCAGGATCACGGCATCCCCGAAGAAAAACAGGTAGCAAAGGCTCTTCTGGAGCTTGCCGACGAGATGGGGCTGAAAGCGGTCTGCACCAACGACAGCCATTACACCCTTAAGGAAGACAGCGACGCCCACGACACTCTTCTCTGCATTCAAACCAAAAAAATGAAATCCGACCCGGACCGTATGCAGTACGAGCCGGAAAAATACTACATCAAATCCGGCGACGAGATGCTTTCCCTGTTTCCCGACAGGCCCGACCTGTGCGCAAACACTCTGGAAATAGCCGAAAAATGCAACGTGAAACTCGGGTTCAACCGTTCGCAGCTGCCCGACCCGGGAGTCCCCGCCGGCATAAGCCCCGAGGAGTATATGATCACCGAAGCGGAGAAGGGCCTGAAAGAAAGGCTGAAGACCGAAGCCCTTCCGGCAGAATACACTGCCCGGCTGAAATACGAGGCGAAAACCATAAACGACTGCGGCTTTCCTTTGTATATGCTTATTGTGCGGGACTTCACCGATTTTGCCCGCCGCAGCGGCATTTACGTGGGAGTGAGGGGCTCCGCAGCCTCGTCTCTCGTTGGCTACGGGCTGGGGATCACCGACGTGGACCCCATAGAATACGGCCTCACCTTTGAGAGGTTCCTGAACCCGGAAAGGGTGGAGATGCCCGATATCGATCTGGACATACAGGACAACCGCCGGGACGAGCTCATAAACTACGTTTCGGAAAAATACGGCAGAGAGTGTGTGTCTCAGATATCCACCTTCACCCAGATGAAGGCCAGAGGCTCCATCACGGACTGCGGCAGGGTGCTGGGCATGGAACTCAAGGATGTGAAGCGGATATCCGACATGGTCGATCCGGGGCCGAAATCCACCATAAAAGACGCTCTGGAGACGGTGGAAGAGCTGAAGAACGCCTATGAAAAAGAACCCGAAGTCAAAACCCTTATCGATACCGCCCGGAAGCTGGAAGGCGTCAACAGGGCAAGGGGCATCCACGCCGCGGGAGTGCTTATCTCGGCCCGTCCTCTGGACGACCTTGTCCCCATAGAAGTCACCGAAAAGGCCGAAAGGGTCGCCCAGCTGCCGAAAACGGGCATAGAAAGGGTGGGGCTCCTGAAAATGGACTTTCTGGGGCTGGGGAACCTGACTATCCTGGCCGACGCCGTGGAGAACGTGAAGAAGACCCGGGGCATAGAAACGGACAGGCTGAAGATACCCCTTGACGACAAAAAGACCTTTGACATGCTGGGCAGGGGAGAGACCAACGGCGTGTTCCAGCTGGAATCTCCGGGAATGACGAAAAACGTGGTGGAACTCAAGCCCAACTCCGTGCGGGAGCTGGCGGCTATAGTCGCCCTGTTCCGCCCGGGCCCCATGGCGTATATCCCGAAATTCATCAAATCCAAATTCGGCGCGGCCCCCATTACCTACACCCATCCGGTGCTGGAGCCCATCCTGAAGGAGACCTACGGAGTCATCTGCTACCAGGAGCAGGTCCTGAAGATCGCCCAGGCCGTAGGGGGCTTCTCTCTGGGCAAGGCTGACATACTGCGCAAGGCCATGTCCAAAAAGAAAAAGCAGATAATGGACGAAATGAAGTCGGATTTCATAAAAGGCGCCCTGGAAAACGACATAAACGAAAAAACGGCGACAGATATCTTCGAACAGATAGAGCCCTTTGCGGGCTACGCCTTCAACAAGGCCCACGCGGTGTGCTACGCCCACCTTGCTTATCAGACCGCCTATATGAAGGCAAATTATCCCGCAGAATATTATGCTGCGCTGCTCTCGGCAAACAAGGACAATACGGCCAAGCTTGCAAATTATATCAGAGACCTGAAAAGCTTCGGCATAAAGCTTCTGCCCCCCGATATAAACAGTTCTTTCTGCAACTTTACGGTGGAAAAGGACGACGAGGGAAAAGCCGCCATACGCTTCGGCCTGGGAGCCATAAAGGGCATAGGCCAGGGCATAGTGGACGCCATGACGGACGAACGGGAGAAAAACGGCCCCTTCTCCGACCCCGTGGAACTGGCGGAAAGGACCGCGGGGCTGCAGCAGGCGGGCAAAAGCCTTTGGGAGATACTCATAAAGCTGGGCTGCTTCGACAGCATCTTCCCCAACAGACAGGGGCTGCTCACGGCGGTCCCCGAGATCCTGGATTATGCGGCAAAAAACGCCGCCGGCTCGTCTTCCCGCGAGACCGGCCTGTTTGACGCTTTCGACGATATAGACATTTCCGGAAGGCCCGATCTGGAGCAATACAAAAGCTGCAGGGATTTCCGGAAGGAAGCGGTGCTGGAATTTGAAAAGGAACTGGCCGGGATCTATTTTTCCGGGCATCCCCTGGAAAGCAAAAAAAGCCTGCTTGCGTCAAATTCCGACGCAAACACCTACAGCTGCGGCGAACTCGCCGACAATTCAAAGTGCACCGTGGCGGGCATAATAAGCAGCGTGGACGTAAGGACCAGCAGAAAAAACCAGCAGTTTGCCAAAATACAGCTGGAGGATCTTTACGGCACCCGGGAAATAGTGTTCTTCAACCAGAAATACGAAGAACTGAAGGAGCTGCTCCAACAGGACAAAATAGCGGCGGTGACCGTCAGGATACGCAAAGCGGAAAACTCCGGAGACAGCGAGGAAGACCAGGCCGCCGAAGGGAAGGCTGAAAAGAAGGATCTGGACCTCATCGGCGAGGGGATAAGGCTTCTGGGAGACGCCGCTTCTCCCGAAGGCGCCGGCGGCAGGCTGATCATCCGTCTCAGCAAGGACGACGAGATCAATTTCAGCGGCGTCAAGCTTCTGGCCGACGCATATCCCGGCAAAGACAGGATGGTGATAGAGCTGGACCACATAGCCAAGCTTCAGCGGATCACAACTCCCGTATGCGTGGATACGGACAACAGGGAATTCATAAACAGCCTGCAGAATCTTGTTGGCGGCAAAGCCCATATAGAGATTATATAAATATAATATTTTATTAATATAAGGCGCACTGCAATATATTTTATTCACAGTTGTTGACAACCTGTGGATAACTAAAAAATATACGCCGCTGTTTTTTGTGTTTACAAAAGCCCGGTTTTCATTTATAATTAAAATAGAAAGATAAAAACCGAAAGGATCCGACAATGAAAGAATCCATCAAACAAGTGATGTCCACAACGGGGATATGCCTCCTGGCGGTGATCGTCATCGGCCTGGGGATATATCTTTCCGCCACCATACATCCGGTAAAGAAGGGCATCACCACCATCCGCTGGGTAGTCGATCCCAGCCCCATAAGGGAAGAAACGATAGCTCTTTTCGAAAAATCCCATCCCGGCATCGAAGTGACCAACGATATCGATTCCGGCCTTCAGAGGCTTCTGACACAGCTGGCGGGAGACGTTCCTCCCGACGTTATGGCTGCCTATGATGCGGAAAGCCTTTATACCTTTTTCAAATACGATCTGCTGCTGGATCTCACCCCGTATATAAAGCAGTACAATATACCCGTGGAAAAATTTTATCCCGAGCTCCACGACTATATGTATTGCAGTGAAAAAGACGAAAACGGAAACGACACCGGCAGGGAAAAGCTGGTAGGGATCCCCGAAAACGTGTGTTCCCTGAACCTCTTTTACAACAAGACGGTGTTCGACGAATGCGGCGTGCCTTACCCCACGGCGGACTGGACTTGGGACGATATGTTCGAGGCCGCCAAAAAACTCACCCTTTACAAAGAAGTCAACGGAAGAAAGATCTCCATACAAAAAGGCCTCTACGTTATGGAGACGCCTTACATTTTTGCATGGATGTTCGGCGGGAGCGTTTACTCCGAAGACGGCAAAAGATGCGTGATAAACAGCGAAAAAGCCAAAATGGGCATGCGCTACTGGGAGACCCTGCGCATGAAGGCCAAAGTGATACCTTCCGCTTCCGAAGCGGCCAGCCTGGATTCCTCGGGAGGCTGGGGA
>JAEEGL015595189.1_pt1 | contig 13091 bp, 10 predicted proteins | sample 9134231 | NCBI WGS metagenome assembly JAEEGL01 (sample SAMN16246548, study PRJNA631951) | gut metagenome | biome: gut microbiome; feature: rumen; material: fiber-attached | host: Bos | place: Iran: Karaj | collected 2018-10 | reverse complement strand
TTATAACCTAAAAACTGAATAAATGTATGAACCAGTCCATTCTGGCCTGAAGAGAATGCAAAGTAATCAGCATTGTCCACCGCCATCAATCCGAGCAACATCAATAGCACCGGATTGAAGAGCCTTGTAAGCTCATGTTCATACCGATTATTAAACACCAGGAATATAATCATAAAGATTATTATACAAACTGGCAAGAAATTTATCTGAACGACCTCTTGCAAAAAAGCATCGTGCATGATATATCCTCCATGACCATACCTATTTAATTATATCATGTATTCAGATTATTTGTTTAGGAAATAATTGATGTCTTTATGCGAAGATTTGCTGTTTTTCCTATCTTATTTGCTAAAATAGCATGAATGGTGTGACAGCTATGCGCCTTGGAAAGTATAGGATTTTATTACATACAACTTATCCTTTAGAAACTCTACAAATGCTCTCAATACATGAAAAATGTATTTCCTCTACTCTTTTCTCTTTCATAGAAAATACAATGTTTTCCCTATATCATTTTTGTTTTCCAGTAATTTTTTTAATTTTTCTTATCACCTCAACCATCACGTATATCATCAAGACCCCAATTGTGGTATAAACAAAACATCTAAATCCTTTATCTCTTTCCTCTATAAACGAAGAAATACTGTAACACCAACTGAATACAAAGTACATATGGGAATAGTATGCAAATTTGCTCAATTCTCTAGCTTTTGAAGCATTTAATGGTATATCAAAGAAAGATGCCAATTTAACTATTATTGGAACTGTAACTAAAGCCGTAATAGAAGATGTGCTATAACCCAATTCCAAAACAACGCATACAATAAGAGACACTAAAATAGCCGTGATTGATAATATCTTGACTGTTCTTTTTTCAATATTCCAATTATAAATGCAAATCCCCAAAACAAGATACGTTACCCCAGTAAATAGTCTACCATTATAAAAAAATAACCCTAACGCTTTCTTCAGAATTATAAATACTCCAAATCCATAATTAGAATTAAAAAACCAATTAATTACAAAAGATAAACAAAAAAACACAATCGCAATACTCAACAATGATCCTATTTCTTTTTTGCAAATAGTCTTGTGAGCTATCTGTAACACCATTGTTGAATACATAACGCTAAGCAAATACCATAACGGCCAAGAACAGAACTGTTCTCCAACAAGAAAATATCCCCGAATGAGATAAAAAATTATCTTCAGCACTTCATAGTCAGATACTATATAACTTCTAACCATTCCCCAAATAGTAAGTGGGAAATATATCATGCTTAGGATTAAATAAAGTTTTACATACTTTTTTCTAAATATTCCAATTGTCTCAAAAACATTCTGCTGTGAACAATTATTTATCTTCTCTCCCAACAGAAAACCCGATATTACAAAAAAACATGGGACAGCACATGACTCAAGGAAATAAATCATTACTCTGACATACTGATTTGATACATCGTTAACCACCCCTGAATGAATAGCAATAACAATTATCGCTGAGATCAACCGCAATATGTCAAACATAGAATATTTACTTGCCTTTGTGTTAAAAGCCTGTCCATTCATTATATAAATTACAATTCTCCCTATAGTGGACGCAGCATCATTCTCCCAAAAGTAATACATACAAAATTAATACTAGATTTCATTAAGTGGATTTTTTCACAAGAAATACGTATAATATGTCTTTAATACTCAAATTCAGTTCTTTATGAACCATAATAGGCCAATGCCATAAATTATATGCTAATTGTGCAGCAATCTGACTTATTACTATCCCCCAGATACCTATGTGAAATAATTCATTAATGCCAACTGAAAGAATTATTGTAAGTATTCCAGATGCTAAAAAGCTTTTAGCATAAACTATTCTATTGGTAGCAGCCAAATATGAAGTATAACAATTTCTAAGTTTTAACAACAGTTGATAGAAAAGAACTAATACGATCAATGTCGTATTCAGAACTGCCGTTGGTCTCAAGAAGCGAATAACTGGAACACCAACTAGAATTAAAACAATCCCCCCCAAAGTAGTGATGCAAATCAAACTTACCAATATAATTGATATATTCTTTTTTATATTGCTAAAATCTCTGGACACATAAGAAGATTGGATCTCAGGTTGATAAGTGTTATATATCACAGCGGAAACCATTACTATCGCTTGAGAAAGTTGAACAGCTAAAGAATAAGCCCCTGTTTCAGCTAAAGAGCAGTAAAAAGACACAATAATAACTGTAATATGATTACATAGATAATCCGCCGATTGCACCATTCCTTCTCTCCAAGCATTATGCCATACCACATTGATAATACTTTTATTTATCTTTTTATGCTTGGTTTTATTATGTTCCAATTTCTTTCCAATGTCAGAATACCTATAAAATCTTTTCTTCGCCCCAATTCTAAATACTAAGCCATGAACCAGATATCCAATACTAGCACCAACTATTCCTAGTCCAGACATAAGCAATCCCACAGCAACCAGCACATGTATTGCTTTAGAAATGACTCTAACTCTATTTAAACCTTCAATATCTCCAACACCTCGCAAAAAGGAATCATAGTAGCCATATAATACATTTAAAAAAATGGCAACCACATAAATAGCCCACGAAAACGAAACAATTAACTTATTTAAATCGCCACTAATTTTCAAAATGTAAACTGTTCCTATTGATCCAATAAATAAAGCAGCAGAAGTTGAAATTATGCAGTATACCCTCTTACAAGAATTTAGTATATCATTAAACAATACAAAATTAACGTGTCCTTTATCAGCAATATCAACCTTCTCATAATCTAGTCTGTTAGCCCCACTCCAGCAATACGTGATGTTTCGAGCAAATGTAACATTAAAACCAAAATCAAAAAGAGTCGTTATTCCTCCCACGCTAAGATATAAATTCCACAAGCCATACTCATCAGCTTCCAAACACAACAGCAAGACCGGAAGAATCAGGAAATTCCCAAACATCCCTATGAATGTCCCAATATAATTCCATATTAAATCGCTCTTTTTAATCTTAATCTTCATTTGAGATACTCACAATTAATCATTCTTGATTCATGATGTAATAGCACAGTTTGTCAAGATCTTCATCTTGTCTCTTTCTTATTTTATTAACCTGATTAAGCACGAGATCTTCTTTTATCTTGTTCTCTGATCCCATAATTAATCGATTTTGAATTTCCCTAATATCATATGGATTACAATAATAAACTGCATCTCCGCAAACTTCCGGCAATGAGCATACCCCCGAAACAATGCAAGTCTTTCCATACTTCATAGCTTCAAGCGGCGGCATTCCAAATCCTTCGTTTAATGAAGTAAACAAAAATAGGTCGCAATAGCAATACAAGTTTTCCAACATATCAGAAGGAATATACTCGTATTGTATATAATACTCTTTTCCTTTTATTATTTTTTTTATTTTGTCTGGTATTTTCCCAACAGTAACAATTTGATAATCTTGTAGTTGACCCTGTTTTTTTAGATTTTCTATAGCCATAATATTTCTGTAACTATTCTTTTCCCATCGATTACAGCCAAGCATAAGTATATATTTACCTTCTACTAATGCTTCTCCAATCTGAGAATTTTCAATATATTTATTTGGTGTATAAAAAACCGAGGGATCAACTTCTAACTCAGGATAAAAATTTTTAATAGAATACTTTGTATGCTCTGAAACACATACAATTCTACTAAAACCTTGCAAGTATTCTCTGTATTTTTTGATTCTTTTTTTTAGAAGCTGTTCAGGAATAAAAGGTTTTATCAAAGATTTCAAACAATCATATATGCCTGAAGTATAATATAGTTCAACTGAATCAGTAGGCTTCTCTAATAAACGCAATCCATGAAATGTACCTATAGTCAGGACTTGATCAGGAATAATACTTCTAGTATTAAAATGTGGTATAGCAGAATAAAACGCCTCTATTTCTTCATGCTTAAATATTTCCGATATAGAAGCATAGTTTTTTACATCATAGGCTTTAATCGATTTTGTATTTATCAGTTTAAGAACCCATTCATCCATATATTTCCCTTTGTCAAAAAAAACTATCAAATCTTTCTCTGACAAAGTTGCAAGTCTTTCAAATACTGTTTTGGCATACTCGCCACCACCATGATATTTTGAACCCACAACTGGTTGGGCACATAGTAAATCGTACAAAATTCTCATATGTCACCACATAAATACTTAATAAATCTTTATATATTCAATAATCATCTATTTATAATATCCAATTCAATAAAGCAAAATACTCAAATAAATCAGCAATCATACAACGCCCAATTCAAAACATTCTTTCATTTTTCACCCCAAATAAATTCCGATTGTTGAATAACTATTTTTCTAACGGAGGAAGCCAATATAAATATGATGAAAAACTCAAAAACATATGGACGTTGGTACAAAGAAACCAGAAATATTATAAAAAAAGCTACAGTTTCATCACAACGTACCTCGCTATTTTCTCTAAATGAAATGTAAACCATTACCATCATCAACAGATATAAAACAAAACCTATAAAACCGACATCGACAAATACTCTCTTTATAACGCTTGTTCCAAAATGAACTCTTGAATATCCATAACCATATCCAAACATGAATAGCGATACTTTTTCGCTCATCATTCTAAGTGTATAATTTAACGCTTCATTTACTCTATTAGATTGGCCAGTAGTTAAAAGTCTATATATCTTATCATAAATCATTCTTTTATATAAATAACTTTTTTGAGCCGCTATATTATTTAGCAAAATCATAAATGAACAAGATGCTACCACTTGCAATTTTCTTGTTAAATCCAACTTTCCTGTAAACAGTTTCAAGAGCAAAAATGATAAACTCAACAGATAGAATGCTGCAGATAGCGATAACAGCCCTGCTATAAGAAGTGAAATGTTATACCATTTTCTCTTAAGCCTATAATTGTCGCCTGCAAGAAGAAGTGCGTTAATTGTACCAACAACACCCGGCTCATTAAAAATACCACATAATCTCAGTTTTGATTGATCTTCACTCATAACAAGAAAACCAAAATAATTATAATAATATTGGTATATTTCTCCATTTGCAGAAGGTTTTATGTAAGTATGTTTTATTGGAATGTGAAAAACATGAATAAAAAAAACTAGTACAGATAATATGGAAATTATAGCCATAATATTAATACAGTAACCTAGTATTCCTTTCAAATCACTATCATCTAATTGAAATATTGCCAAAACAGTAAATAATCTTAAAACATTAAACAATGTAAAAAAGTCTGATGATTCAGCATAATGGTTTATGGCGCAGTAGAAAAACAAAAGAGTAATTATCACCATTGCTTCTAAGCGTTTTAAACGCACTATTCTTACATGTCGTCGCTGTACTAAATAACAAGCCATCACTATTGCGACCACCCCGGTAAAATATTTTGATATGTAATAATATTTGGGGGAATATTCATAATGAAGAAACAATACATTCATTGTTGAAATAGCATATACTGATATCAACAAGTAAAATAATTTGATCTTTTTCATATCAATGTTTCCCAAAATAATGTGGTAATCGCCTAACCGCGTAATCTTTATACATATTATTTCCTAAAACTGTTATTTCTTCCATCTCTATTCCAAGTTTAAAAGCTACATACGAAAATGAAATTTGGTCTCTTTTCGAATAGTTACAATACTGTGACCACCATTCATTCATAAACCTAATACATAACTCATCATTGTGTCTTCTAGCAATTAAACCGCAATCAGCCATTCCATATTCTTTGGGCATTCCTTCTCGATTTAAATGATCTAAATGATTTTTTACTTCATCAAGAGTAGCCTTCTTTGTTTCTATGACAGTGTTGCATTCTTTAAAGACACAATTATTCTTTGGATGCATAAAAGTAGCAATCCCACAATCTCCTATAAGATTTATATACTTTGTGAAATCAGATATAGGCTTAATATTTCCATCTATGTATATCGAATAGTTATATTCTTTAAAGATTTGTTCCGGATGCATCTTAATATATCTGTTTTTGTCTTTTGCGTTCATATTTTTATCAGGGATAACAAAATCAATATCTATGTATTTCACGCAATCCGGAACTCGATTTCCATTGTCTGTAACAACATAAAAGTCACAATTATTAGGCATGATAACTGGAATCTGTATTAAATCATACCCATCAGTTATACAAGTATATATCGCTATCCTTTCATGTGAAAAATAATTAGGTGTTATTCCATTTTCTATTCTACTAGTATCTTTTTTAAATAGTTTTTTTATTATAGTTTTATATTGACCAGTAGCCAGCAGATTCAACAATACCTTATATTTATAATAGAAACTTCCTCGAAGAATTCTTAAATACTCCATGTTTTCATATTCAAGGTTGTATAGAAGATGGTTTATTCTTTGTCTTTCTATATCAGAAATCAAATAATACATTTTGTCTTCCCCTCTATAATTCTTTTAGGAAACAGCATCAATGACGTTTTTCATACATAATTCATTTATAATTTGATAGAATTCTTCAAATGAAACCGCATCAAATTTTGCGCCTAGGTTTTTTTTGAATAGGTTAATATTCATACCACTTTTTTTCTCATAGATAAATATTTGTTCTGGATTATAATGTACGCTCCTTATAATATCACAATTATTTGTAATGAGTAGTTTACTATACGAAAGTGCTTCTTTAACTCTTAAAGTATCACCATTACTATCCTTTTGGATAACTTCAAGAATTGCCTTACTATTGCTCATGTACTGAAGGTATTTTGAATATTTTATACGATGATTATATATAATCCCGTCACTTCGTCTTTTCGATCGTTCAACCCCTGTAACAAAAAACAAGCACTTAAATCCATTATCAGTCAAATAATCATAGATGTTGTGTATCTCATCCAGTCTGTTCTTAGCTTTCCCACAGAAAAAAACATCAAAGTTCTGCAACCTTTTGTCTTTTGGGATTGTTACCTTGCTATATGGAAGTGGAACATAAATCAAATCGTAGTTTTCCGAGTCATCCTTGTCATATGAAAAAACATAATCACATTTTTCTTTAAAAAACGATACATCAAACTCAAAAAAAGAAGATATTACATCTGTTAAATACATTACGATTTTGCTTCGTGGGTACTTCTTTCTTAAGATTTGAAAATATAAGCCATCATGATACTCTAGAAGCCAAGATTGATTTTTGCTAAATACAAAACATATATCATCTTCATAAATCCCTTTTCCTAACCATTTAGAAAAGTCATTAATCCATATCCGTTTAAAAGGTATATTTACAAGTTTATTTACTCTTTCACTTACACATATTTTTTGCAACTTCGACAAAACGCCATTGCCCATTGTGTTATCAAGAAAAATGAACGAATCAATATCTTTCATTTTATAGAAACAATTATTATAATAATCCGGACTAAACCCTACCAATACTATCTTCCACATATTTCGTATTCACCTAAAGCCTCTTTTTGAATATAGAAGTGTAACTGTTTTTAGTTACTTGTTTAAGATTAGTCATTTCCCTTTCCTTACCATGCTTATATATTTATTTAGAAATATAGTTCATTAGGAAGAAAAGACTTTTATCCTAAAGATATGTATGACTTCTATAACTTTTCTTTTTCTCTTAATAAATGTTTAGTGATAAATACTATTATTCCTTTGGGGGCAAGAAAGAAAAAAAACTGTGCCAAATACACATACAATAATTCATAAAAACTACACTCTTTACGTCTAAATATCTCTCTTTGCGCGGCCATATAACTCTTACAGTTTTCCCAGCTTTTTCTTCGTTTTATACTATCTACCCCTGCACGAAAAAAGAGAACTGGTTCTTGAAGGTTGTATGCCAGGCATCCTCTATTCATCATTCTTGAAAATAGATCATGATCCTGTTTCCTTTTAAGCATTCCATAACCACCACAGCGAATAACTTCGGACTTTCTATACATTACCGCAGGATGATTAAAAGCACTTCTTGTACGCATACGTTTCTTTATAGCTTCCTGCTTTTCGGGAACAGTACGTATAGAAACAACATGTTCAGGTTTATCGGTGAATTCCGAGATGAATCCGGAAACAATTGATAACTTCGGTGTCTCCTCAAATAGTTTAATCTCTTTTATGCATCTATCAGGAAATGAAATATCATCAGAATCCATTCGAGCTACAAGATCATTTCTGCAAAACTTTAAGCCTTCATCCAAAGCAACTCCCAAGCCACAATTCTTTTCAAGTTTAATTCTGGTTATCAGGTCTGGATATTCATCAGAATACTTATTTAATACTGCATACAAATCGTCAGTAAGCTTTCCATCTTCAACTATCACATACTGATCAGCCGAATAAGTCTGACATAGCATACTATCAATAGCCTGCTCAAGATATTCAGGGTTTTCATTGTAATAGACGGACATTAAAATACTATACTTCAAATTCATTTCCAAAACTACTCCCACTATATTACCTTTCGATGAATTTTTATATATTAGCAGTGTCACTTATTCTAAACTTCTATTACCTGGAAATAACTGATTTAATGCTTATTATAACAAACCGTTATTATAATGATTTTCATAAGCTCTTATTTGAGTTTTCTTTTCATCTTTGAACCCTTCTGTGCTTTCCTTCTTAAACAATACCTTAACGGTTTCAAATAAAATCTGTATATCAAGTAATAGCGACCAGTTCATGATATACATCATATCCAATTTAAGCTTGTCGAGTGCAGATGTATTATATTTGCCATATACCTGTGCATATCCTGTAAGACCACCCTTAACCTTAAGTCTGAACGGGAATTCTGGGATTTCTTGACTATACTTCTCATTATGCTCCCATCTTTCTGGTCTAGGGCCTACTATGCTCATATCTCCCTTTAGTATATTGATAATCTGAGGAAGTTCATCTATCCTTGTCATTCTTATAAACTGACCCACCTTGGTGATACGATTATCATTCACACTGGCAGGATGAGGCTTTCCATCCTTTTCTGCATCCACGATCATGCTTCTAAACTTCAGAATGTCAAATCGCTTTCCGTTCATTGTCACTCTTTCCTGTCTAAAGAATATAGGGCCGCCATCTTCACACTTAATCGCTGTGGCTGTTATAAGCATAATCGGAAGCGTTACGATGAATGCTATAAGTGAAAGAATAATATCGAACGTCCTCTTAATCGCTCTCTTATACCATGGCATACCGATGTTTCTACAAAGGTACAGGGGCGTATCAAAGAGATTAATGTTGTCAGACGATCTTACTATAATATCTGATAGTTTCGGAGTGAAGTATACTCTCTTATCAAGTTCAAAGCAGATCTTCAATATGCTATTTTTTATCTGGCTGGGAATGTCATTAATAAGTACAGCATCAAAACTATCAATTTCTTGGCGAAGTGACTCTTCATCATGATTTGAATACTTGATGCTTCTTGCGATGTGATATTTATCGGCTCTGCCGTTTATCTTTTCATATAGATTGTTTGAATGATCTCCGTATATCTCGAGTACCTGAAGTGGTGGAAACAGACTCTGATACAGCCATGACATAGGAAGTGTCAAAGCAAAACATGCTGCTATCTGCATGATCGCCATGACAGAGTATTCACCTAGTAACAGGAATACGAATCTGAACTGACCTGTAATAGCCATTGACACGAATACCTGTATGATATCTACAGTTATCGTTGCTACTATCTGAGATGATATGATACCAGTCCTACGATTAACTCCTATCTTGTATCCACCAAGGCCATAGAAAGCTAATGTAAAAAGTGAAGTATATATGATTACAGACATACCCAAGTTACCTTTACCAAGCAAGTAACCGGTATTGTTATGTTCCGATGCAAATTCGTACCATGTAAGAAAGAATATGAATACATTGACAGCTGTCAATATACAGGCGCAAATTCCCCTGTACATGTATTTGGTCATTATCCTGTTATCAGAATATACTCCGTCTTCGTTATACACTTAAACACCCTCATCAGACTTCTTATCGGAAGCTGTCGTATTTCCTTCGTTTACACCTTCTGTACTCTCTTTTTCAAACAGAATCTTAACTGTGTACATACATATCTTGATATCTTCTATGATGCTTGGTTTTGATATATACATAAGATCCATAAGCAGCTTATCATATGGCGTGGTATTATACTTTCCATATACCTGAGCATACCCTGTAAGCCCTGCTTTTGCCTGAAGTCGAAGCCTGAACTCCGGCATATCTTTCTCATATTCAGCTGCGATCTCAGGTCTTTCTGGTCTGGGACCAACGATAGACATATCACCTTTAAGGATATTGAATATCTGAGGAAGTTCATCAAATCTGATCGCTCTAATAATTCTTCCGACTTTTGTTATACGATCATCCTTATCGCCTGTAGAGAGTCTTGCAACACCGTCTTTTTCAGCATCAACTCTCATGCTTCTGAACTTAAGGATATAGAATTCTTTTCCATTCTGAGTTAGTCTTTTCTGCTTGTACAGAGCTGGTCCGCCGTCACTCTTAACTGCTATAGCTGTAATAAGCATGAATGGCGAAAATACGACTAATAGGAAAAGACTTATAACTATGTCAAATACTCTTTTTAAAATCACATACTCCGGAACCGGCTCATATCTTCTGACATGCATCATAGGCAGATGGAACATATGCACATTGAGTGCACTTGCCATGATCATATCTCCTATCCTAGGAATGACATAAACATCTATATCTGCCTCAACACAGTATTTTATTATCATATTTCTTTCATGGCTGTTTATTCCCGAGAGAAATATCGTCTTATACTCGTCAAGCTTGTGAAGATCTTCGAGGATTTCAGCTACCGGATATGTTGCCTTGACGTCATATCTCTTGCTCATACCGTATTCATCTACAAGCTTCTCAAGTCCCAAACGGTATTCATAAATGACAGCACTGCTTACCGGTTTATGTGTCGCAAAATACCATTTATGAGCTATCAGTGACCAAAGTATACTTATGCACATCTGCATAAGGAAACAGAATGTGATAGGTACAAGATTGGGAAAATACAGCGATACCAACCATGTGAACATGAAAATGATCGCATCAGATACTACAATACCAAGGAACTGACTGTATATGATCTCAGAAATAGATACCGTAGCTATGTGAAAGCTGTTGTACGATCTGCTGCACATGAAGTAAAGCACTGCAAAAATAAAGATTACAAGAAGGTCTCCTTTGAAGTAGTACTGTACTACAGCATAATCCTTATAATACAGATACCAGACAATTGCCCACATCGCTGTGATGAGCACAACATTTGTCAGCTTTAAGATTCTTATGGGGATGTTTTTAATGCTTTTTGAATCCAAAGTTATATCTCCCGTCCTTTTTACTTGTTAGTATCTACTTCCCTGTAAAATACTCTAATTATAAGATCATAGAGAGCCTGCTCATCAGGGTAGAATTCTTCGAACTCTTCTCCCATCTTCGTTTCACCCTCTATCATATGAAACTGACTTTCAGAAAACTGATATCCTGCAACTTCAGGTGCCAGATATGCAACTTCATCAAATGAAACATTTGTAGTCATATATGGTGTTATATCTTTGTATAACTCACTTACAACACCTATATCATTCTTAACGGCCGCTTTTGCCTGTGCCAGGAAGATAGTAAGATACTGTTTCTGCCTAGCCAGTCTTCTATCAGCAGAGCCGAATTCCTCATATTCTCTGTCTCTTATATACCAATAAGCCTGATCACCCTTAAGATGTACTGTCGAGCCTTCTTTTATTATCCTCTTGTTATTGCCATTATAAACATCCTCGAGAGCTTCAAGATTAACTCCACCCACAGCGTCGTTTATGATGGGAATGGCTTTCATGTTTATGGCTGCATATCCATGGATAGGCAACTGATACATGAGTTTTCTGACTGCATCCACCTCATACTCACAGCTTTCCTCAACACCATTGCCAAATCCATGCTGTACAGCTATCTGGGCCTTAGTTGTTGTTACATAGTCGCCATATTCGTTATAAACATCTATATCTGTCATGGTATTCCTGTTGATACCTATAACAGATATGGTCTCCTTTTTGCTATCCAGTACCAGTAAGAACAACGCATCTGCCTGACCGCCATTGGTTCCTTCAGCCACCTGTTTTACCTTACCGTTCTTATCAACGCCCATGATGAGGAAGGTCATAATATCGTCATTGTATTCATATATCTTTCCGTTATACTTGATCCAGCCCTCTTCCCACTTTTCTTTTTCTTCAGGTGCTGCAAGTGCAGTTTCTTCGGTAATGATCACCGGATGAGACTCAACCGTACTGTTCTTTAATCTGTTCTTACCGACCGTTCTTATAACAAGCGCTGATATAAGTGTAAGTACGATCAATCCTGCAATTGTAGATAAGCTTATTATCAGTGCTTTCTTCATGTTAATCCTTTGTTTATTCTTCTTCTAACAGGATCGGACCAAGATCAAGATATTCTATGACCTCTCTGTCTATGTTCCCGGCAGCGTCGTTTGTAAGCGCTCCTATTACAACTAGTTGCTGTCCTTCGTCTGTATCTATCGTAAGAGTTGTCAGGAACTTGTACTCATCTACATCGTTCCATCCCTCTCTTATCTGCTTTCCCATTACCTTTTCATTGTATATATCATCAAGGAACTCTCTTGCCCCGACTGCATCGGCAAAACTGTATGCATCAAAAAGATCATTGTTTTCTCTTCTGTATACCGCCCATATGGTATATGTCAGTACATTGTCGGGTAAATATATATAGAACTCATAATTATCTTCAAAAAAATCGGGATTTTCGAAATTAACAAGATCCTTAAAGAGTTCTTCACTACCATGTATGACTGTATTGAAGTCACACATATCATGCATGTTGTATATTTCTATGTATGCAGACCCAATGCCGTCATTTTCCTTGTCTGCATTACATGTCTTATACATATCAGGTTCTTCATAACTTTGAAGCAGCGGTCCATCTATCGATGTACCAGGTACTGTGATCCATCCCCATATATCAGAGTTTTTTTCCTGCAGTTTGTGAACATCT
>JAEEGL013502326.1_pt1 | contig 13091 bp, 12 predicted proteins | sample 9134231 | NCBI WGS metagenome assembly JAEEGL01 (sample SAMN16246548, study PRJNA631951) | gut metagenome | biome: gut microbiome; feature: rumen; material: fiber-attached | host: Bos | place: Iran: Karaj | collected 2018-10 | reverse complement strand
GAAGAACCCTGACAGGAGACTGCCTGATGACAGGAAAACAGTCATACAATCCAACACTCACAAAAGAGGCAGACCTCGCAAGATCACTCCAGTGATCGCAGAAGGTGAAGGCGGTGACAGAGTAAAATCAAAGGGAGGCAGACCGAAGGGAAAAAAGGACTCGAAACCACGCAAGCCGAGATCTGATAAAGGTGTACCTCGCAAAAAGAGAAAGGAAATTAAAAACTAAAATTCCCAATTTTTAGGAAATTCACGTTTTACCGATAATTTCAGCATCAATGTGAGTGCATATGACCTGATCATCGGATACCGTGCTGACGATTCATACTTTGATTTCGCCGAATCATTCCTCAACAACGGGATTTCCGTAAGCCAGCTTGCCCGGGCAATGAGGCTCGGAAAGCCGGGAGAGCAGGCTGTCCTGAAATCAAAATTTGCTTTTTCAAGACTCCGGTTCGAGGATGCCGAGCTGGTTAAGAAAAAACAGTATTTTGAAAAGCGGCAGGCCAGAAGCGATGAGGCCAACAAAATCTATCAGCAGATTCAGGATCAGGAGGACGATGAGCTCTATATTCAGGACATAATAAGAGGAGGAATCACCAATGATGATCCGCGCATACCCAGAAACCTGTCTTGAACACGTTAAGTCAATGCTGGGCGACGCCTTTGATTATGCCGTAAATTCCTGCAGGATCGACGGCATGACATTTTCCGGGATGTTTCTTGTCAGCACTTTCAGCAGGCGTATTGAAAAAGGCGATCCGGCCTGCCTCGGGATGAGCGGAATCGAGCTTGCGCAAAGCATCATTCTTGAGACCTCAGACCGGAAAGAATTCCCTGCTCCCGAAGAAAATTACAGCCGCAACGCCGAATACTGGATCGGATGGGCGCTGGCCTGGTATCAGTGGTATTCGGACCGGTCATTCCAGGACATATTTGAAGCCGTCTCCTACAGTGATCTGATGAACATGTATCATCCGCTTCACGAGGCTGATCTGTCAAAGTTCGCCGAGGTTATGGATGAGAAGCTGCGAGAGCGCTTTCGGGAAACCAGGCTTAAAGAACACCGAAGCAACTGCAGGCTCACCCAGGAAAAGCTCTCCGAGCGCTCCGGAGTGAGCATCAGAAGCATACAGATGTACGAGCAGAGAAACAAAAACATCAACAAGGCGGCAGCGGAAACGCTTTACCGCCTGGCCAAGGTATTAGGCTGCAGTATGGAAAGCCTCCTCGAAAAGCCTTTGCAGCCGCATGACGGCGCGAGACGGCTCTGACACTGAGAACAGCAGCCCAGCACAAGTTGAATTTTTTGACTGATGTGCCGGGGACAGCTATCATAATTTTCAGATGTTTACAGTTCCGGCACATAATGCGGATATCAGGTATTGTCAGCCGGTTAACATAACAGAGGTCAGATATGCTGCATGTATGGCTTGGTGACAGAACAGGCGAAGTCTATAACCCCTCAGGCTATTTCATAAATCAGTACGAGGATGAGTGGATCACAGCACAGCTCTCCCGCGAGATGATAAAGGATGTCGACCAGTCAGAAGTCATCAGCGAGCGCATTATAGACAGCCCTGTTCTTGGACCTATCACCCCGCGGGAGCTCTCCGGCGGAGTGCAGACACTGATGCTTATGGCCTACGATGACAGCGGAAAGGTATTCAATGCGTCAGCCTGCGGAGACAACTGCGCAAAATGGATCCTTAAAATCGCTGAGAAAAAGGAGCTCACCGTAACACTCCATCACATCATGGATTTCGGGTCTGGTCCTTTCAATATAGAAATAATGAATACAAAAACAGTCGTGCACAACAGAAAAGAATATGTTGATATCGCTGTGGATTTTGTTTGAGGTTATATGCTCGGTATTCATCATATTGTTATAGAAAACAAGCGTCTCAGGTATGAATTCGACATCCGCAGAAATCTTACGGTTATCCGTGGCAACAGCGGGACAGGAAAGACAACCATGATTTCAATGCTGAGGTCTTATGAGCTCGACGGGGAAGGGAGCGGGATAACAGTAATATGTGACAGCCCGTGTGCTGTGCTGAATTACACGCACTGGAAAGCCAGCCTTTCCGAAATTCATGACAGTATCGTTTTCATCGACGAGGATGCGCGATTCATTACCAGCATTGATTTTGCCAGGGCCATTGAGCATACATCAAATTACTATGTTCTGATTACCCGTGACAGGCTTGAGAATCTGCCTTACAGCACAGATGAAATATACGAAATCCGCAGATCTCAGAAATATGCCGGTCTCAAAAAGACATACAATGAGCTGCACCGTATTTACTACCCTTCCTCGCTGCGGGAACTTAAACAAGCTGATAAGGTGATAACAGAAGACTCCAATTCAGGATATCAGCTTTTTTCGGCAGTATTCAGCAAACCATGCATATCAGGCGACGGCAAAGCCGGTATTTATGCAAAAGTTAAGTCATATTACGGCCAGACATGCCTGATCATCGCTGATGGAGCAGCGTTTGGTCCTGAAATGGACAGAATGCAACAGCTCGCAGAGTCGGGGTACAATATCATCCTGTACCTCCCGGAATCATTTGAATGGCTCATCCTTTCATCAGGGATTCTTAAGGATGCGGATGTAAAATTGATACTGTCTTCTCCTGAAAACTTCATCGACAGCAAACTGTACTTCAGCTGGGAAAGGTTCTTTACATCTTTGCTGATAGAAAAAACGAACGGCAGCCAGCTCCAGTACAGCAAGAACCGGCTGAATCCACATTATCTTGAAAAAAATGTGCTCGATAAAATTATCAGTGTTATTCCACCAGAATTGCTGAGTTGATGCCCCGGCTGGGAAAACGTTCAGCCTGATGCATAAGAGACCGGAGTAAACCCAGAAGCCGGTTCGGAATTTCATGCATGCTCATACGTATCACTGATGCACTGCACGGAGAGCGGCAAGTCCCGGCTCGGAAAATACACCTTAGGATTTCACGGTACGCTGCTGTTCACTGCCATTTAACCAGGCTCAGATGCAGCAGGTAAAAATTCATGACAACGACTCGTTATGACATATTTGCAGTCATTAGAATTTGATTGCACCATCTGCTCCTGTTATCATAAAGGCATGGAACGGATGCTCTGCCACTTCGCTGGCGAAGAGCGTGATGTTCTTCCTGTCAGAACGAGGCTGGTCCGCAGAATTCATGGTTGAATTCCTGCAGCAGTACCGGCATTGTCTGACGTCGCTTTCCGCAACGGGGGGCGTGGATTGAAACGCACAGGCCGCAGAGCATTCCACGAACTGCTACGTCATCGTCATCAGGGAGTACCTCAGGAATCTCCCTCCGGACTGTACAGGGATTTACGGGCTCCGCAGCTCCGATGCCCTGCAGATATTCTGAAACCGTACATCAGGCCGGCAGGCAGGATGCTGGCACAGTTCTCTGTCAGACAGCCTGTCCCGCCTCACGTATCAGAGCGGCTGCATCAAGGTAATTCACGTAGCGGCAGCCGATATAGGAGTCATATGGCTCTCCGCAGTAGATCACGCTCATGCCTCCGGCATCCGGCTCGCTGTCGCAGAACACCCTCATATTCCGGGAAAACTCCCTGTTCGGCGTCATGGATGACCTGATTTCATACTGGTACAGCATGCCTTCCTTTTTGAGGATCAGGTCGACTTCTACGCCTTTCTCAGTCCTCGTATAAAAGAGATTCGGTTCCCGGCCAGCATTCAGCCTTGCCTTCATCGCCTCGAGAACGACAATATTTTCGAACAGGTTTCCTCTCAGCGGGTCCCTTGATGCCTGACGCGGGGTCTCGATTCCGAGGAGATATGCCGCGAGTCCCGGCTCGGAGAAATACACCTTCGGTGATTTCACAATGCGCCTGCTTACCTTGGAAAAATACGGCTGCAGCCTGAAAACGACAAACGAATCCTCGAGGACAGACAGCCATTCGCCAAGCGTTGCGGAAGATACGCCAACTTCTCCGGAAAGCCCGCTGAGGTTTACGGCCCGTCCGGTTCTTCCGGCAAGCAGCGTCATAAACCGGAGGAAAGCGTCAGGATTCCTGAGAGATATCATCTGGCGCAGATCCCTTTCCAGATACCTGTCGAGACAGTCCCTGTAATACGCGTGAGGATCCCTGGCATTGTCCAGGTACAGCCCAGGCATGAATCCGCGGACTATGCTTTGGTCCAGCGATTCTGTTTTTCCTGCCTTTTTTATTTCCTCAAAGGAGAGCGGCAGCAGCGTGTGGACTGCAGTCCGGCCGGCAAGCGACTGGGCCACAGCTTCACTGAGCCTCGGCTGATGCGAGAGTGTGAGAATGAACCTTCCGTTTTTCTTTCTGTCCTCATCAACTCTCACCTGAATAGCTGACAAAAGTTCAGGGACTCTCTGCACCTCGTCAATGATCAGCGGCTCAGGATACCTGCTGAAGAAGCCAAGGTAGTCATTTTCCGCTAGCTCCCTCGCAGACCTGTCTTCAAGGTTTACATAGGTGTATTCCGGGAACAGTTCCCTTACCAGAGCCGTTTTCCCGGCCTGCCTCGGTCCGAGCAGCGTCACGACCGGCACCTGCGCGGCGCTCTTCCTTATCGTTGCTGATATCGATCGTTCAATCATGGCTCTGATCCCGTACTGTACCGTCAGGCTCACTGATTATAAATGACGGGCGTAAATTTAAAGTTGAATTTTAAATTTACGCCCGTCACTTCATAAAACGTCCCCGCAAGCCCTGCAGCGGAGATCTCAAGGATCAGGACAGCTGTATGGATATTCGGCGGCGCCTCCTCAGTGCCCTGATTAAGACATGGCATCCCGGAGGCCGCCGTAACAGGCAGGCAGATGAGTCATGTGGGTCCCCGGAGCCGCAGTGTCACACCCCGAATTCCCTCCTGAGTTCCACGAATGCCTGCCCCGCCGGAATGGTGCGCCCTTCCTTCAGGTCCTCATATCCCTTCGCAAACGCCGCATCAAGCTGCGCCTCCGTCATTATGCTGATGTCCTGCGGAAATGGACGAAGCTCCTGGCTGGATGTCCGCAGGCTGCCGGGGATACTCTTTTGAGAAGCACCTGCGGCAGCGCGGAGAGCATTATGAATGCTTTCCGGATGATCATCAGAACATGTCCTCGCAGAGGATCCTGCCTGTCTCGCCATAAAAACTCCTTCCGTCAAAGTTCTGCGCCATCAGGAATATCCGGCACCTGGAGCAGTGCTGTCCAATGCCGGAGCCTCCCGATGGACGCTGGCTCAGTACACCAGGTTTACCGTCTCCTGAGTGCAGCTCCTCCCCGCCCTGAAGTCGCTCGGCGTCTTGGCGAACGTCAGCTGGTAGCGACCGTCGCCGAAGTAGGTGAGCTTGTAGTGCTTCCCTTCCTCCGTGATGACGAAGCCCAGGTTCTTCAGCTCCTGCCTGGTCTTTGCCGACATGCCGTCGTAGCTCCAGAGGAGCTGCCTGACCTTCTCCGCCCGCTGCTCTGACTGCTTTTTGTAATCATTGTTCTCTATGATGTCCGTGACCACATCATGCCTTCTGGATTTCTGCTTTATCCCCTTCAGGGCATCCGACAGCACTGCAAGGAGAAGGTCCTTGATTTCCCCGGAATAGAACTCTGTCTCATCGCCCATCAGGAGGACCGGCCTTGACTTTGTCGAGTCGAGGCTGGTCTTCAGGCCGTGGTTCTCGTACTGCAGAGCCTCGTTCGCGCGGGTAAGCTCCTCAACCTGCCTCTGCAGCTTCTTCATCTCCTCATCGATGCCCTCGAGGAGAGCGTCAGACTCAGCCCTCGCGTCCTCAAGCGCCTTCTCACGGATCTTGCGCTCCTCGTCGCTCAGGCTGCCGGCAAGCTTCGCGTACTCCTCCTCTGCGCTCTTCTGAGCCTTCTCTGCGGCGAGGCGCTCATTCCGGTTGCTCTCGAGCCTGTCCCTGAGGATCGCGTTGTTGACGCCCTGCCAGGTGAGGAGCGTGTCAATCATCTTGGCGCTGCTGTACTCGATTACGGCCCTTACCACCGTATCCTCAATTACGCTGTCTGACTCAGTGACGCTTCTCCAGAAAAAGCGCTTCTTTCCCTCGCCGTCCGGGTAGTAGATGCCTATCGAGCCGTTGTCCTCGGACTGGCCATCCGTCAGTCCGCGGAGCCTGATCCTGACGGCGCTGCCCTTCTGCACCAAGACATGCGCCACGCCCTTTAGACGGCTCGCGAGCATTTTGACATTCACCGGATCCTGCCCGTCGGCGGTGGATGAGACATACACCACGGGAATGCGGTAATGCGTTTTGCCGTTGATGGCATCGGCCGCAATGTCTACGTTGCTCTCCTCAATATAGAAAGGATCGCGCAGCACCGGCAGGGATGCGTCGTCCCTCAGGTAGCCGTGCTTTATCATCATGGAGATGAAATGCGGGGTGGAGAACCTCGGATCCGCGTTCAGGGCATCGGCCGCGTAGCTCCTGTCGAGGCGCACGGCAAGCTTCATCACGCTGAAGTTCATGACATAGTCGGTATCCCAGACCGTGCCGTCCGCATCCCTTCTCTCATAGCGCACCGCGATGATGTTCCGGTGCCGGTACTCCTCAATGCCGAGCCACAGGGAATCGTTCCCGTACCTCACATTGCGCTCGCCGTTCCAGGCGATGCCGTGGATGATGTTGCCCGGGAAGGGGCTGGTCTGGTTCCATTCGATGACAAGTTTGATGAAGTCATCCTTCGTCATGCAGTCGTTGATGTCGAGAACTGTCGAGAAGAGCAGCATTAGAGCCTCCTTTTACGCAGGGAATATGGGCCTGCCTGTGTCTCATAATAGCAGGAAACATCATGTCAGGCGTTGCCCGGAAGCAGGAAATTCGACGCGGTTAACGGACATTTACGGAAGAAGGCCTGAAGGAGCCGCGGCCTCCTTCTGCAGATAAAAGCCAGCAACCTGTTCCAAAGAACAGCTCATTGCCATGCAGATGCAGCAGAGGTGCTGCCAGTTTGCGGGAAACTTGGACTAAATGAAAAATATCGTGTCTGATTTTAGTCAAAATAATATCTATTAATTTCAATCGCTTAAGAGATAACCACGGACTTGTCTTTGACTAAATGAAAAAATTTCGCACCGTATATTAGTCAAACAATTTCCCATGATTTCAATACGTTAGAAAACAATCACAGACTAAACTATATAGATGAACAGTATACCAGAAAGTTAATTGTTCTGCTTTCATGCAAAAATATCTTTTAATTTCAAACGGCTGGAAAATAATCATAAACTAGCAGCTGGACTGGGAAAAATGCTTCAATCCGGTTTCAGTCCGTTCAATACTCTTTAACTTCAAACGACTATAGAATAATTATGGACTAAAAAATTAGACTAAAAAATGCTTCAATCAGGTTTCAGTCCATTCAATACTCTTTAACTTCAAACGACTGGAGAACAATTATGGACTAAAAATTAGACTAAAAAAAATGCTTCAATCCAGTTTCAGTCCATTCAATACTCTTTAACTTCAAACGACTAGAAAATAATTATGGACTAAAAAATTAGACTAAAAAAATGCTTCAATCCGGTTTCAGTCCATTCAATACTCTTTAACTTCAAACGACTAGAGAATAATTATGGACTAAAAGCAGATTGCCTTCCAGTTTCAGTCCATCCCAGATACCAGCATGTACAGAATTCTGGGCAATGTCAGGCTTGCTCTCCAATCCGCCTGCCGGGTCATCCGTCCGCAGCCAGCCTGCATGTTCCTGCAGGCAATGCCGCTCTCACGCATCCTGAAGTGAATGAATTTCCCTGATCAGGCTCATGCACTCGTCGTGCAGGCTCTCCATCTCCATGCAGGCTGCGCTCCTCTCATGGCGGCTCTCCCGGATTTTCCTGATGCTGCCGTCTATCTGCTCGATTGCGGCGCCGATGAAGCCTGAGACATTCTTCTCTGTGAACTCCCTGCCGTACTCCTCAAGCCCTGATGCCGCCAGGGCAAACTGGCTCCTGATGTTCTGCCTGTTTATTTTGAGCATCCTGCGCCTGTCCGCCGCGTCGCGATCCGACTTAAGCTGCATCGAGACCGAAAGGATAACCCCGAAGACGCTCAGGATCTGCCCGGTTGCTGCCCCTGCCCTCGAAAACCTTATGGCCTCCCATGGTCTGAACCTGAACCCAAGCAGGCTGCTGGCCTCCCTTACAAGGTTTGAGACATTGGCCGCGAAGATGCTCGCGAGCTTCCAGCCGCTTGCAACAGCTGTGATGTGAGCATTGCTCGTAACAGCCTTGCCGGCCTTATGCGACGTTCCGGCAGAGCTGCTGAGAAACTTCCTGATGCTGCCAGGAACGCTGTCACTGCGTCTCTCTATCCTTTCTCTGACCTCCCTTCCTGATTCCGACGCCTCAATCCTCCCAATATCAAGGCCCAGCGCCTGAAGTCCCTCCGCGAGTGCCGAAACTGCCTTGCTCTGGCAGATATCTATCTGGGAGTCTGCATGCTGCATGGCGAACTGAAGCTCCATGACGACCCGATCCGGAGAGCTCCCATCCTCAAGGCAGTTCTCTGCCTTAACTCCGGTTTCCCTTATCTCCGAGGCTGCTTCGAGGTAGATATTGCTGATTTCCTGCTGCAGCCTGAGCTGCCCGTCTGTAAGGACATGCCTCTGCCTGAGCAGGCTGTCCTCAAGCGCTGCCGTAGCGCTCTCCGCCTTTCCCGTATCTAGCTGCGCTATCGCTTTCCCGAGGAAGTCGTCCAGCTCATAGAGCATCGTGGTGAGCTTTGAGGAGAGGTGCTTTTCCCGCACAAAGCGGTTCAGCGTCGCGACGAAACGGTCATACCCGCTGCGGCTTAAAAGCCTCTCCGCAATCGCGGGATTTTTCTCACGCACCTCAAGGCTCTTCAGGAAAGACTGTGCGTCAGTGAAGCAGAGGCCGAGCTCCTCAGGCGTGTACGGCTTTATCACCTCTGCCAAATCATCCCGGATGGCCTTCTGCTGCTCCGGGGTGTTTCCATGCGCGGTCCTCGCCATCTTGTTCACCACCAGGATCATCTCCCCGGCTTTGTCCTGTTCAATCGCGAGCTTCCGGAAATGCTCCGCAAGGCTTGCGTCAAAGAGCTCGTTCGTCACGACAAAGACCAGCATGTCCGCGGAGGCGATGGCGTCATAGGAGAGCCGGTCATGATCCGGCCTTTTCTCGGTATGTATGCCCGGGGTGTCAACCACTTCTATGCCTGACCAGTCATAGGCCTCAACGCTGTCAGTCGTGATGCCTGCGCCTGTCCTGATATCCGACATTCCGGTAAGCGCCCTGATGATTGAGGACTTGCCGGCGCTGAACTGCCCGGCAAAGACCAGCCGGAACTTTCCCTCTGCAGCATCCTTTGGCCTGAGGCTGATTTTTGCCATTTCAGCAGTGCGTTCCGCCCTCTCACGGAGATCCGCGATCCTCCTGGCATAGTCAGCGTATTCAAAGAGCATGGAAGCCTCCTTTACCTCGTAATCACCAGCCTCGTAAGCTGCTCCGCGAGCCTTGCCCTGTTCACGATGGCAGGCTTGGAACGGTCTATAGGCACACAGGCCGTGCCGGCCTTCTCATCAACATAGACCTTTGCAGGATTGATGCTCTGCCCGACAATTTTGCAGATAATCTGCTTTCCGCCGTCATCCGCCTTGCAGCAGACGCACTCAACGTGCTCTGACATCAGGCTCCCAAGCTTCGCGAGGCTCTCATCAGGAAGGCTCCTTTCCTCATTCATGAGAAGTATTACCCGGTCTCCCGGGATCCTGGCAGCTCCCGAAATCCCGCGCTCCATTCCGCCGAAGCCTGTCTGCCTCAGAGCCTCCGCGACCGTCTGCCGGTTGAGATCAAGGAGCCTTCCGTCCATCTGCCAGGCAAGACTTTTAAGATCCTCACCGAGCCCGGAGAGGACTCCGCAGAGCCTCTCCATCTCACCAAGGAGCTTTCCAGCGCTCCCGGAGGCAAGCTCATTGAGTGGTATGCGCATCTGCATCCTCAGCCTGCAGCAGACTGAGCGGATATTCTCCTTCAGTCGCTCCTCAAGGAGCATCCGTGCGCGGTACTCGCGATCTTCCCTGCTTTGGATAAAGAATGACCATGTGACACCGAACACAGTGTAAAAGAATGCCAGCCAGCCGATTGCGCCCGCGTGAGCGAAGTCCGCGAGCCAGGCGTAGCTCGCGGTTATGGAAAGGCCGCCGCCGATAACCGTTACAAGCCAGTTCCATATCCTCCGGAAATCGATGATGTCAGGCATGCGGAGAGACTCGTCGTCCGGAAGCTCAAAGACACACTTCAGGCTTTCCGGGTGCTCACTGCTTAATTCACTGATTCGGTCATCAGCCTGCTTTACGAGATTCTCAATCACGCCGCTGCAGATCTCAGTCACTCCGAGTCTCCCGCAGACCTCTCTCCAGGCCTTGTCAGCATTCCAGTCACTCAGGTGATCGTCCGCAAACTGCGCTGACTCTGACGAGAGCCGGCTGCGGATCTCCGCGAGCGCCGATTCAATCTGAGCGCAGCCGTCAAAGAGGAACTTCTCCTTCCACTCAGCGAGGTCCCTCTTTTTGTCAGAAATGGACTTCTCAAGCCTGCACTCCGCGTCATACTGCCTGAGGAGCTGCTCCTCTGCCTTAAGAGCAGGAACGGCGGCAGCGTCAGTGAAGGTCCTTATCCTGAAGAACCCGCCTTTCTCCTTTATTTCCCTGACTACCTGCCGCTTGAGCTCCTTCATGTTGCTCGCGTCAAAAAGCGCGAGAGCTGACTTCCTGTCCGCAGTCCTTTCGGCAAGGAACGCCGACTGCAGGTGGACATACACGAACGGGACACCGCCCCAGTCCTGCCCGTATTTTGCTGCGTAGGCGAGGAACTCCTCCCTGATGGCGTCAAGCCGGCTCCGGTCAAAGCGGTCCTCTATGTCCCAGAGCGCAAGCTCAAGATCATCCTCCCCGCTGACTGCGGCCTTGACGTTCATGATGCAGATGACAGGCTTCCCCAGGCTGAGCACGCGCGAGAAGCACTCCGCCTCCGCCGCCTGCGGCGCGTCATCTGTTAGGAGGAAGAGAATGAGGTCCGCGGATTTTGCCGCGTCAAAGGCGAGCGCCTCGTCCCGCTGCCCGCCGAAGGCGCATACCCCGGGAACGTCCGTTATCTCAAGGCCGTTCCACTGGTATCTCCGGACATCCCTCGTGGTCCTCTGCGATCCTCTGCCGATGGACTTTCCGTCGCCGTGGGTCAGGATTTCCATCAGAGTTGACTTGCCGGCCATCGTCCTGCCGAAGAGAGTTATGGAGAAGGTGGCAAGGCGCTTTTCAAGCCCCGGAAGCTCAGTCCCGGTGACATCAGACATCGTGCTGAGGAGAGAATTCAGCTCGCTCAGGTGGTGGCCAAGCGTTTGAGTGACATCTGACGCCCAGACCGGGGAATTTCTGAAATCGTCAAGAGCTGACTGGACTTTGTTCCGTGCCTCGTGAAGAGTATCCAGGAAAAAGGCTGCCTGCTGCCCGGCAAGCTCACAGCCCTTTGCTGCGGACTGCCGGCACTGCTCCAGAACTTTTCCGAGGTTGTATTCATTCTGCGCCATCAGCCTACCCTGCCTTACGTCATCCTCCTCAGCGGGAAACTGCCGGCTCCCTCTGAGGCATCATGAGAAATTAGCGCAAAATATGACAGGATTCTCAAAGCAGAATCACAAACAGAGAAGTTCAGGGTCTGGAGTCAAACGTCAAGGAACAAGATTTCAGAAAGAATAATGTACGGCAGCACTGCTGGCGGCACAGCCATAATCCAGTTCAGGCGAAGAGCCGGACCGGGCGCCATACAGCAAAGGACTCCGGCAGCACATCCGGACTCAGGCAATGTTTGCCTTGTCCATTCAAAAGAAAGGTACGCACGAATATTACGGCTGGCGCAGAATCCATGAAAAAGCGCCAGCCGTGCTCACAGCAATATTCCGGGCTTAAGCGTGCAGTGACGCGACAAAGTCATCAAAAGATGGACTTACCTGTTCTTCCGCCCCGTCCTCATGGTTCCAGAAAACCACGCTGCCGTCTTTTTTGACGCAGAAGAAATTTCCGAAAGGATCAAGGCCGAACGGAAACATCTTAAGCTTGGTTCCGTCTTCATTTTTGAAGAGCCCGATATAGTCATAGACCGAGTCGGCATCTCCTTTATTGAAGGACAGCAGCCCGCCGAAGACATATTTGCTGCCGGACTGTGAGTCAATCTTTGATGGAACCGGCATGCCGGCATTGTGCTCCATGATGCAGGCCTTGAGGCTCTCCGGCAGCATGAAGCAGTACTCTATTTCCAGTCCTCCCCGGGAGCCGGTCCCAACCCCCGGGCTCTTCCTTCCACCAGGGGCAGTCCCAACCCCCGGGCTCTTCCTTCCACCAGGGGCAGTCCCAACCCCCGGGCTCTTCCTTCCACCAGGGGCAGTCCCAACCTCCGGGCTCTTCCTCTCACTAGGGTCAGTCCCAACCCCAAGGCCTCACCCCCAAAGCACGTTCATACCCCTAGAATGCGTACAGGATGTCAAAGAGGATTACCAGAATGTCAGAGAAGATTCCCATGATGTCAGAGAAAAATCTCAGGATGTCAGAGAAGATTCTCAGGATGTCAGAGAAGATTCTCAGGATGTCAGAGAAGATTCTCAGGATGTCAGAGAAGATTCCCAGGATGTCAGAGAGGATTCTCGGGATGTCAGAGAGGATTCTCGGGATGTCAGAGAGGATTCTCGGGATGTCAGAGAGGATTCCTTATATGTCAGATTGAGTTCCAAAACTGTCAAAAAAAAGTACTTGAAAAAGGAATCAGTTTATCCTCCGTGGTGAACTGCCAGTTGACCTTGTGCTGTCCGTTATTGCGTTCTTTCGTCCACGTGTCTATCTGTTCTCTAAGCTCCTCAATCGATTCTACACGCTCAGGCAGGCACTGCCGTTTTAGCATGCTGAACCCGATCTCCTGTATGTTCAGCCATGAGCCATGCTTCGGCGTATAGTGGATCTCAAGTTTCTCACTGATGCGATGTGCCTCCTCTGGAGAGAAAGCTTCGTACAGCGATCCAACCGTATGCGTGTTCAGGTTGTCCATGACCAGAACAATCTTTTCGGCAT
>JAEEGL013486689.1_pt1 | contig 13091 bp, 8 predicted proteins | sample 9134231 | NCBI WGS metagenome assembly JAEEGL01 (sample SAMN16246548, study PRJNA631951) | gut metagenome | biome: gut microbiome; feature: rumen; material: fiber-attached | host: Bos | place: Iran: Karaj | collected 2018-10 | reverse complement strand
GCTCATAACATTCTGATTGATCTTTACACCTGCAGCGGCAGTCTGCTCGCCGTTGGCCAGCATAACGCTCAGCAAGTCAGAAACGCTGTTGCCTTCAGAAGAAGACCACTCAATAATGAGGCCCATCAGGTAGGTGCCGTCCTCCAGTTGCTTAACATGGGCATAATTGCCGGCTTCCTCTTCGGTAACTTTCTTGTAGCGGATGCCTTCGACATAATCATTGCCGTTCTCGTCATAGACCCAACCGTCCTCAACCAGCAGTTCAATCGCGCGCTCAGGATTGTAGGCATAGTTGTCCAGATTCTCATCCAGCCATTCTTCTGCTTCCTTATACATCCACATAGCGGTACCGTAAGGTCCGTTCACAACGCCGCCCCAGCCTGCGCAGAAGGTATTGGCGAACTCGTTGCGGTCAAGCAGATGAGCAATGGCGTGACGAACAGCAGCAAATTGGGTAGGACCAAAGTCGCTCTGGAACATGAGCTTGCCATAGCCCGGACGGTCAAACTGTGTATAATTAAAACCATAGCCGAGAGCTTCCTTATTGGCTTCGTCTTCAATGATATCCATAGCTGTGTTAACCTGAGTACCATCTGTAATCGTATCATAGAAGTTGAATGCGCCTGTCTTCAGAGCGTCGGCCCATGTAGCATCTTCGGCCTTAGTGATAACAATTTTCGGCACAGAGGGCTTCTGACCTTCAAAGTTGCCGGCATAGTTTTCGTTGATTACGAGAGTAGCCTGCTTGGATGCCTGGTCAAATTCAACGAGGTTGTACGGGCCGGCAGAAACGCGGTCTGCTCCTGCGTTGAAGCGTGCATACTCGAGCTGACCTTCAATGTTTTCCTTGGTCAAGCCTTCAAAGTAAACGCCATCGCCGTCATCCTTAACGTCAACATTTTCGCCAAGCCAGTATTTCATGCTATAAGCTGCAACGTTTGCAAATCTAAGGTCAAAATAATACGGTACTTTGTCCGCTACAATGCTGACCTGAATAGTATTGTCATCCAGAATGCGAAGGCCGCTGATGGTCTTAGCTTCGCCATCATAATATGCCTGACCGCCGACAACATCCAGATAGCCTGTCAGCTTTGCTCCAACTTCACCGGCAACACTGGAGCAAGAAAAAGCTGTTGCCCATACGAAGTCTTTGATTGTAATAGGCTCGCCATTGTTGAATACAAGCCCGTCCTTCACCTTGACAGTATAAGTCTTTGTGCCATCTTCATTCATAGCACCTTCAACAGACTCTGCAACGGTTTCATTGATGACCAGTGCACCACCCTGATCAGTGGTGATTGTACTGTAGTCATTTGTGAAGTCTCGCAGCATTTTATCTGTTGCGTTGTTGGTCCACCATGCATCCGGTGCAAAGTCACCGCTGATTTCGGTGGTGGCACCGTAAATCAGTACATGCTCCTGAGCGTCATCAGCAAAAGCCATTCCACCAACGGAAAGCACCATTGCGAGGACCAGAAGCATTGCGAACAATTTCTTGCTCATGTTTTTGTTTCCTCCTAAAAAATATAATACATATTTATTAAACGCGCACAGAAATACGCGGATAATAACACCATATAGCAGTTTTGCTTTAAAGTACTAAATATATTATCATACAGGAAGTTTCAATTCAAGGTTTTTTTTATACCCCAAGTATAAAAAGAACCACGCTTCAAACGCCGTCATTTCATCAAAATTAACCAAAATGTTCGTGTTGACAGTGCCTTTTGTTGTTCTACAGCAGTTTTTTCTTCTTGAAATAGATCAGGCTGGCTACAATGATAATCACGGAGACGGCAATCACGATCGGATAAGCCCAGGGATTGTCCAGTTCCGGCATATAGCGGAAGTTCATTCCAAACCATCCCGTTATGAGCGTCAGCGGCATAAAGATTGTTGAAACGACTGTCAGAACGGTCACGATCCGGTTCTGCTTTGCTTCCAGCTGAAGATGATAAACATCACCGAGCTGTTCAGTATAGTCGCGCAGATAAACTGCCAGATTATAAAGTCTCTCCACACGGCTGGTAAACATATGGAAGTAGCGAATGTTTTCCTCGGCGAAAAAGCCGTTTTCATTTTCTTCCAGTTCCTGGCTCAGGTCGATCAGCTGTGCATAATGCACCCGGAGATCACGCACATTCCCCCGGATCTCATTGACCGTATTGATATAGGAGGAATCGTCAGTCCGCATCAGGACATCCTCCAGGTGATCAAGCTCCCTTTCATACTTTTCCATAAGATGCAGATCATCTTTTACAATTGATTCAAGAAAGTCGTAAAGGAATCTCTCTATACCCGGCGCTCTCCAGCGTTTTGTCCGCTGAATGCTCCCGATGATGTTTTCGGTGAATCCGGAATCATCAATGAAAACAATCCCTGTCTCGTCCAGTGCGAAGGCAAACTCATGGTATTCTTTTGACAGATCTGTCCTGTCGGGAATGAAAAAGGTACCTGTCAGGGAATCATAGTTCACCACCGCCTTGGAACCGTATATTTCCGAATTTATCTTCCCTGCCGGAAGAACCATCATATAGTATCACATAGTTTTTTTCAATTCAAGGTTTTTTTATGTATTTTATAAATTTCTTAGTACCGGCTTTTACGGAAGTTTCTCCTTGTCTTGCATCCGCTTCTGTGATAAGATATTTTTCATCAATCAGAAAGCCGGATGCGACATGAAAAAAATCCGACAAAAAATTCTCAAATATGAAAAAGCGCTTCTGATCTGGGTACCTTTTTTTGTAATCCTGGTGGCGGTTGCCGTCCTGATTCCCCAGCTGACCAAAATCCTCGACAACGGGCGGATGTACTCCATCACCGAAAACATCGGTGATCTGGTGCCGATCGTCCCGGAGAGCCAGATCATTTCGGAAGTGAAAGTGAATCAGGAGCTCGCTCCGCAGGAAGCCCTGCCGGAAACCGTTGAAACGGCAGAACCTTCCTCCCCTTTCGGCTGGAAAAAGGGTGAGGACGGGAATGTGCGGTATCTCAACCCGGACGGTACGTATCTGCAGGGCCTGAAGTACATTGACAACCGCCTTTATTACTTTGACGAGAACGGCATCTGCGCGTCCAGCGTCGGCACGGACGTCAGTTTTTACAACGGCAGCATCAACTGGCGTGCGCTAAAGAAGTCCGGCATCGATTTCGTCATTATCCGTCTCGGCGGCCGTGGATGGGGCTCCGGCGGCACGCTGTACGACGACAGTCTTTTCTTCAACAACCTCAATGCTGCCAAAGCAGCGGGGCTTGACGTCGGCATCTACTTCTTCACAGCCGCCGTCAACTCTCTGGAAATCCGTCAGGAGGCCAGTCTCGTCATCGACAGGCTGCAGGGTTTCTCCCTGGACCTGCCTGTGTTTTTTGACACAGAGCTCTCCGGAAACTACCCGAAAGGCCGGGCTGACAGTCTTTCCATGGCGCAGCGCACGCAGCTTGCAAAACAGTTCTGCACGATCATGGAAATGCACGGATATCAGGCAGGCATCTATGCAAGTGAAAGTTATCTGCATGACGAAATCAATTATGACGCTCTTTCGCAGTACTGCATCTGGATGGCCAGCTATACGGAAAATAACGACCTCCCGTCCGGTCGGTTCGGCTACGATATCTGGCAGCTGAGCGACCGCGGCAGGCTCCCGGGCATCAGCGGTTACTGCGACATCAATGTCATGTTCGCAGAATGAATTCCGGTTTCTTTTCTCCGCTCTGTCCATAAGATATAATTCCCGGAAGAGCATCCAGTCACTGGAGCTTTTCCGGGAATTTGTTTACCAAAGGCTCAGCGCTTTGATCTGTTCCGTAAGGGAAACGGAACGCAGGTCGTTCAGGGTAATCACGTCAATGTTCAGAGCATGTGCGCGCCGCAATGTAATGGCTCGGCAGTTTTCCGTGGAGATAATAAAAGCTTTCGCCGCGTTACCCCCGTAGCGGTCGCGAAGGATCGCCAGCTCGTTGATGGCCGCAGTGTCTACCATGCAGGTTTTGCAGGAGATAAAAACGGGGATGGTGTCTTTCACCGCCATGACGTCAATCTCATTGGTGACCTTATCCCCACGCTCTGCGCTGTCCCATTCGACAATGGTACTGCAGCGCACTGCATGAAGAAGTCCAGTGTCCCTGCATGCTTTCCATGTATAGATTTCAAGCACGCTTCCCTGATCTCGAAGCCAGTATCGGATCTGTTCGTCCGCAAAGCGGAAGGACACTTTTTCTTTTTCCCTGATCTCCAGCTCTGACAGAAAACCCAGTTTTTCAAAAGCTTTCAGCAGATCCTCGTCAGCCGGAATTCGTGATCCCCGTTCACCTTTCATCTCATAGTCGCAGCTGACCGACAGGGAGACCTTCCCGTTTTTTTCAGTCTGGGACGCCCGCTGCATCCACGTAATAAAATGATTCCATTTCTTCCGGTGCTTCATGAAAACATTGAAGAAAGGATCGATGCGGTCTATATAGTTCTGCAGCCTGCTGTTGCTGACTCTCCCTTCTTTGATGGCTCCTCCCGCCATGTAGAAAAAATCCTCGACAGAATATCTTACGGAGAAAGGAAGGCGATGCGCGAAGGATGCATTGTTGATGTCGAAAAAGCACTGTTTTCTCCTGCTGTGCGTAAAAACAGGAACGCCCGTCTCGCTGCAGACGAAGCCCGCCGCAAAAAGAGCGGCATCGCTTCCGCCGGCGATGTCCACCGCACAGTCCGGATACTCCTCGATCACGCGGCGGAGCTGGCGCGTCACCTTGTCAACATGGAAAAGGCTTGTATTCAGAAATACTATTTCAACAGATTGGTTCCGGTGTTTAAAGTAATCCAGCAGCTTTTTCTGCCGCGCTTTATCCTGCGCGATCTCGTCCGGACACAGATAGATGATTCGCTCCGGAAGAAAAGTATCCGCCGACAGGACGTTTTCTATCGGAGTTTCGTCATACAGTTCAATCAGAGTTTTCATCTTTTCTCACTTTTCCTTGACAGCACATATTCAAACCAGGCAAGGTATTCTTCTCCGAGCCGGGCGGCCAGTGCTTTCGCCTCTGCAGGCTTTACGGGATAGAGCCACACACACTGCTGCGCCAGCTGGTAGCGGCGTGCAGCGCTGTACCGGCTCAGCTCCTCATCGGTATACTCTCCCAGCGCGGCAAGCTGCTCCTGCGCACGGAAGAATCGGATAAAAGCTTCCGCGGTATCCCTGCCGACGATGGGAACAAGCAGTGAGAAATCATTCCCGGAGGCATCCAATGCTTTGGAGGCCATCTCCCAGCGGCGGGGATCGGCGTATCCCTCTTCACCGGTATACGGCGTGCGGAGGTAGAGGCTGTTGTTCGCCAGAAATTCCATAACAAACGGATTAATGCGTTTCCCTACCGCCCAGGGCATCCAGTTTTCCACTGTGGTACGGATATAGATATGGGCAAAACGGCCGAAAAGCGGTTCCGCCAGATCGTGCGCCGCTGAGGATTCACTGCGATCATTGCCGGCAGCCACAATGCGGGCATTTTCCGGCAGCGGCCAGCGGTTGTTGACAAAACGCTCCAGCACAATTTTAAAAATGACGGACTGCGTCTGCTTGGTGGCGTTTGTGAGTTCGTCGAAAAAGAGGATATGGTTTTTCCCGTCCTCACAGAGCCGTTCGAGTTTTACCAGCCAGACCGGTTTGATATCGATGATTTCATCCTTTGCTTCATTATAGATTGCCCTGCCGTTGATGGTTTCCGGGTTTTCATTGACCAGTTCAATATCCAGAACGTCCGGATCAATCTGGCGGACGCGGTCGCTTTTGCCATCGCCCGACAGTCCGTGCAGGAAGACGGGAATATCCGCATCCACAAAAGAGCGGATCAGGCTCAGCTCATCGTGCTGAAGGATCCGGAACTCCCGGTTTCCGTTCTCTTCCGTTTCCTCCTCCGCCGTGAGATCCCGCAGAAACGCTCCCCCAAGATATTCCGCCGCCTGTTCCCTGTCCAGCCCGGCGAAAAGGGCCTGTTCGCTCACCAGAAGGCGGTTTGCCTTATCCACCAGCCAGCGTACGGGACGGAACTCAAGAAAGACCGTTTCCCCTTCCGTAACGGCGGTACCGTCGGACAGCTGTACATACCCGTTGAGGTTGCCCTGCGTCAGCGTCAGGGCAATCATGCGTTTCGCACCGAGCTGCCAGACCGGAATCTCCATTTCTCCGAGCTTCAGTGCCAGTTTTGTTCGGTGGAGCGTGCCTGACTGGAAAGACCGCAGCGCAAGCTCACGGAGGGATGAATCAAGAACCGCCGACGGCCACTCTCCGTATTCCGCAACGACCGCGCCTTCCTCTTTCGTGATGCGTCGCAGCAGGCGTTCATCGCCCTCCTCCAGCAGAAGAGCAGGCCTTACCGCACAGATGGCACACTCGTTCCTGCGGCCGAAGCGGTCAGCGCAGGCATCTCCGCTGAGAAAGTAGTTGATCCCTCCCGGTTCAAAAACGAAACCGTCATCCGGTGCTGTCAGAAGGCAGAAATCATTGGGTACCGCGACTGTTCCGGCAGCCGAAAAGAGAGAGAGCTGCTTTTCGAAAAGCTGCTCAGGTGATAAGAAAATCGATTTCATGTTTCTCCTTTTCCACAGGAAGCTTTCCGTAGAGGACCCGTCCTCCCGGCGGCTGAATACTCATATTGCCGTAGACGACCCAGATGGCGTCACAGTGCTGCTCAGGCATTTCGGCATAGCCGTCCGTAAAAATGATTTTGTTTTCTGCGTCGCCCGTAAAGGCATTGACTGCCGCATGGAAATCCGTTCCGCCGGCACCGACCAGCTCCAGGTTCAGAATGTCCTGCTCTGTGCGGATTTCCCGATATCCGTAAAACCGCGTGTCAAAGCAGCCCACTTTCAGCACCGCATCCTGACGCAGCAGCCCTTTCACACCGCGCACAAATGCCCGCAGCAATTCCTCATCTACGGAAGCGCTTGTGTCCAGCAGGACTTCAGAATAAGCTACCGGATATGCCCGGAATTCATGCCGGAGAACACCGTCGCGTATAGTGCTGCCCGGAAACCAGTCATAATCCGTCTGCATGGACGGCTCCAGCATTTCCGCCAGCCCGTCAACCAGAGCAGCAAGTCCGGACACCGCCATGCTGCGGGACCTGGCCTCGGTCTGCTTTCCGGCAAGATGATTATTTTCCTCCGGTTGCTGCACTTCAACAGTTTCCGTATCTTCCGTCTCTTCCTCATCCTCTTTTTGTGATTTCAGAAGGACGGCATACTGCTTCTCGGCACTGCTCTCCGCTGCTCCCGGCATAAGGAAAGCATCTTCGGGCGGCACAAAGCCGTCCCCTTTCAGGATCGCATTGACAACGGCGTCGCTTGCCCGTTTCCACAGGCGCTGTTTCTTTCCTTCTCCTCTGGTATAATGTCCCAGTTTCAGATGCAGAAACTGCTGGGCAAGATAAAAACTCCGGCTTTCCTTCGTATAATACTGCATCAGTCTTGGGTGAACATAGATGGTCTGCCCGTCGTTATCCGCCGGACGCACCGCGTAGGATTCCCGGATCCGGAGCACGTTCAGCTCCTCTGACCACTGGGGATAGTGCTCCGCAATGTCGAGGAGGTTCTCGGTAAAGTCAATCATGGACCTTTCAGATAAGTATTCCGCGCTTTTTTGCCTCAAAGCGCAGTTCATCGCGGAAATTGGGATGAGCAATTGCTATCAGCTGCTTTACTCTGTCCGCCAGACTTCTGCCTCGAAGATGCGCAATACCATACTCCGTTACAATATAGTCCACATCGTTTTTGCTTGTCGTTACAGCCGCACCTTCCGTCAGCGAGGCCTTGATTTTGCTGATTGTTCCGTTCTTGGCGGTGGATTCAAATGCGATAAAGCTCTTGCCTCCCCGGCTCTGGCAGGCGCCGCGCACATAGTCCACCTGTCCGCCGGTTCCGGAGAGATGCCGTCCGCCGATGGATTCTGCACACACCTGACCCCAGAAATCCACCTCAACGGCTGCATTGATAGAGATCATATTGTCGTTTTTGCAGATTACGTTCGGATCATTGACATAATCTACCGGAAGAATCAGTACAGCCGGGTTGTCGTCGATATAGTCGTAGATCCGCTGAGAGCCGAATGCAAACGTAGTCACGGTCTTATACTGATGAATCTGTTTTCTGCTGTTGTTGACGGCACCGCATTCAATCAGCTCCACCATGGAATCCGTAAACAGTTCCGTATGGATGCCGAGATCGTGCTTCGCCTTCAATGCCAGGCCGGTGGCGTCGGGGATCGCTCCGATCCCGAGCTGGATGCATGCACCGTCCGGGATCTGCTCGGCGATCAGGTTGCCAATCGTGATGCTGGTCTCGTCCAGCCTGACAGGCGGCAGCACCGGCAACGGATGGGAATTCTCTACTATCGCATCCACCCTGCTCACATGCAGCTGTGTATTGCCGACAGCCCGTGGCTGCTGATCGTTGACCTCAACAAATATTCTCTTCGCCTTTGCAATCATCGCTTCGGAATAGGAGCACGTGGTGGCAAGGCTGAAATATCCGTGTCTGTCCATCGGGGAAACAGAGATACAGAACGCGTCAAGCGAAACGTTTTCCATGATCAGCCGGGGATCGTCCCTGTAATAATTCGGCATGTAACTCGCATACCCTCCGGCAACAGCTTTCCTGGCACCTGCGCTGGAAAACCACGAAAGCCCGTTAATTTTTCCGTCAAGGGCATTGTCCGCATAGAATGCAAAAGGATAAACATCCATCATGGTATGAACGCTGACATTGCTCAGTCCGCTGATTGCAGCCCGTTCGCATACAGCGTTCATAATGCCGTCCGGCTGACTTGCGCCGGTGTCAATTCCCAAAACCCAGCCGCTTTCCACGATTTTTGCCAGTTCCCCGGCGGACATTTTTTTTGATTCATATATCTCCCGGAAATTCATGGTATACACCCTCCGAAATCAAAATACTGAACATATTTTTTATTTTAACACCATCAAAGGCAGTTAACAAGTCCCCATTGCGGCCGTCAGACAGAAAAATCTTCATGCTCCTCTTTACTTTGAATTCTCAAAATATTATAATAAATAATTGTGAAAAAAACGGGCGGAGAAGATCGCCCGCAAAAATAATACAAACCAGGAGGATCTTTTATGGAAAGAAAATCCATGGACGGCAACGAAGCCGCCGCATACGCAAGCTATGCGTTTACAGAAGTCGCTACGATCTATCCGATAACCCCCTCCAGTCCCATGGCTAACCATGTCGATGAGTGGGCTGCAAACGGGAAGAAAAACCTTTTCGGCACAACCGTTAAGCTTATGGAGATGCAGGCGGAATCCGGTGCCTGCGCAGCCATGCAAGGCGCACTGGAAGCCGGCGCGCTCGCAACAACCTATACATCCGCACAGGGTCTGATGCTGATGATTCCTCCCATGTACCGCATTTCGGGTCTGATGGTGCCCGCGGTGATGCATGTGGCAGCCCGCAGTGTCGCAACCTCCACTGTTTCTATTTTCGGTGACCATCAGGACGTGATGGCCTGCCGCCAAACGGGCTGGGCGCAACTTGCCTCCTCCAGCGTACAGGAATGCATGGATCTCGGTGCTGTGGCACACTTGTCTGCTATTAAGGGTCACCTTCCGGTGCAGCACTTCTTTGACGGTTTTCGTACTTCACACGAAATCCAGAAAATCGAAGTTCTCGACTATGAAGATCTCCGGAAAATGCTTGACTACGGTGAACTCCGCAGATTCCGCGACCGTGCCCTGAACCCCGAGCATCCGACCATCCGCAACAGCGGAGAAAATGATGACGTCTTCTTCCAGCATCACGAGGCCGCGAATCCGGCATACAGGGCCTTCCCTGATGTTGTGGAAGAATATATGAATCAAATGTCTGCACTTACCGGACGTAACTATAAACTGTTCAACTATTACGGTTCACCCGACGCGGAACATGTGATCATCGCCATGGGTTCCGTCTGCGAAGCGGCACGCGAGGTTGTGGAATACCTCAATGAACGCGGTGAAAAGGTTGGTTTTATTCAGGTGCACCTCTACCGCCCGTTCTCTATGAAACATCTGCTGGCCGCCATTCCGGAAAGCTGCAAAGTGCTGACGGCACTTGACCGCACCAAGGAACCCGGTACTCTCGGTGAACCTCTTTATGAAGACGTAGCATCGGCCCTGTTGGAAAGCGGCCGGACCGGAATCCGCCTGCTCGGCGGCCGTTACGGTCTTTCCTCCAAAGACACCACCCCCGCCCAGCTCAAAGCGGTTTACGACAACATGAAGGGCGAAATGAAGAATCATTTTACTGTCGGAATCGTGGATGATATTACATACACGTCCCTGCCTGTAGGAGAAAATATAGTAACCAGCGGCAAGAGTATTATCTCCTGCAAATTCTGGGGGCTTGGCTCTGACGGAACCGTCGGTGCCAACAAAAACTCCTGCAAAATTATCGGCGACAATACCGATCAGTACGTACAGGCCTATTTTCAGTACGACGCGAAGAAATCCGGCGGTCTGACCCGCAGCCATCTGCGCTTCGGCCATGAACCGATCCGCAGCACCTACTATGTCACGATGGCGGACTTTGTGGCCTGCCACAAGCAGAGCTATATGCACACCTTCGATATCGCGAATGAAGTAAAGGAAGGCGGAACCTTCCTCCTCAACACGCACTGGAAAGGTGAAGATCTCGAAGCGAATCTCACCAACCGCACCAAGCGGATTCTTGCCCAGCGCCATGCCAACCTCTATACCATTGACGCCACGGGCATCGCAGCTGAGATCGGTCTCGGCAACCGTACCAGCACAGTTCTTCAGGCAGCCTTCTTCAAGCTCTCCGGTGTGCTGCCTATTGACAAAGCCGAGGCGTATATGAAAGAGGCCGCCGTTAAGACCTTCTCCCGCAAAGGTGAAAAAATCGTCAACATGAACCTTGCTGCTATTGAGCGCGGCCTGACCGATATCGTAAAGATCGACATTCCAGAGAGCTGGGCTTCCCTGAAGGACGAGGTTAACGTACCGGATGAAAGCCTGCCGAAGTATGTGCGCGAAATCCTGATTCCCATGGACAAAGCGCAGGGCGATCTGCTGCCAGTCAGCGCCTTCAGCGATTATGCCGACGGCGTAATGCCTGTTGATGCCGCCCGATTTGAAAAGCGCGGTGTTGCAGACAACGTACCTGTCTGGGACGCTTCCAGGTGCATCGGCTGCAACCGCTGTTCCCTTGTGTGCCCGCATGCGGCCATCCGGCCCTTCCTGTTCACCGAAAAAGAAGCTGCAGAGGCTCCTGAAGGCTGTGTGACCAAGAAAGCCGTCGGCAAAGGATTCGAAGGGCTGCTGTACCGCATTCAGGTTGATCCGCTGGACTGCCAGGGCTGCGGAAGCTGTGCGAACGTCTGTCCGTCAAAGGAGAAAGCTCTCACGATGGCCCCGCTTGAGAGCCAGCTGCATGAGCAGAAGAACTGGGAACACTGCCTCACCCTCTCCGATAAGAAGAATCCAATGAACCGCTTCACTGCGAAGGGAAGCCAGTACGAACAGCCGCTCTACGAGTTCTCCGGTGCCTGCCCCGGATGCGGTGAAACACCTTACATCAAACTTCTCACGCAGCTGTTCGGTGACCGCATGTACGCCGCGAACGCCACGGGCTGCTCCCAGGCATACGGTTTCTTCGCCCCGACCTTCCCGCAGACTGTCACCAAGCGCGGTTTCGGTCCTGCTTTCTCCAACTCTCTGTTTGAAAACAACGCGGAATTTGCTCTCGGCATCAGCCTCTCCGTTGACCAGCTGCGCGAAAAAACCAAGATGCACGCGCAAAAAGTGATTGAAACCACAAAAGACGAAGTCCTGAAATCAGCGCTTCGCTCCTGGCTGGATTTCGGAGACGACAATGAAAAAACAGTTCTTGTTTCCGATGCTGTCCGTGTCGCACTGGCCAACACCACCGACGACAGCGATGCCGTGGCCTACATCAGACGCCGTCAGGACACTCTGACGAAGAAGGCTGTCTGGATGGTGGGCGGAGACGGCTGGGCCTACGACATCGGCTACGGCGGGCTTGATCATGTCATGGCATCCGGCCTTGATCTGAACGTGCTGGTGCTGGACAACGAGCTCTATGCCAATACCGGCGGTCAGGCTTCCAAGGCAACTCCGGTAGGTGCATCCGTACAGTTTGCAGCTGCCGGCAAGGGCACACCTAAGAAGGATCTCGGTTTGATTCTCTCCAACTACGGCTATGTCTACGTTGCGCAGGTCAACCTGGGCGCCAATCCCGAACACACTATCAAGTGCCTTAAGGAAGCCGCCGCGTACAAAGGTCCTTCTATTGTCATCGCCTACGCGCCATGCATCAACCACGGCGTTTCGAAGGGCATGGGCAAAGCTATGGAAGAAGGGAAAGCCGCCACGGAATGCGGATTCTGGCCGCTCTTCCACTACAACCCGAACCATGAGCGCGCCGGTAAGAATCCGTTTGTCCTGGATTCAGGCGAGCCCAACGGAAAACTCCACGAGTTTATGATGGGTGAAAACCGGTTTGCTTCTCTGACGCGTACCTTCCCCGAAAGAGCCGAAATGCTCTTCGCGGAAGCAGAGGATTTCACCAACCGCCGCTATGCCAAATATAAGCATCTTGCCGAACGCGGTTATCCGGAAGGTCCCGTACACGACAAGCTGATATAGCCTGACTTATAAAGAGACATCCCCACCCGTCCGGGTGAGGATGTTTTTTTTGACGAAACAGTAAATCAGTCGGCGCGGAAGCCTTCCCCGTGGACTTCCGTTGAATTCGTCACAAAGGTAAAAGCCGCCGGGTCAACCTGTTTGATCAGGTGCAGTGTCTGCGAGAGAACGTTTCTGCGCGTAACAGTAATCAGCAGCTGCTTCTCTGCGCCGGTATAGCCACCGACAGCCTTGACAAGCGTATTTCCGCGCGCCGTGTGCTCATTCAGCACAGCGGACAACTCCTCACCCTTATCCGTGATCACGTAAATCACTTTCGCGTATTCAACACCCTGTGCAAGTGTATCGATTACTTTTGAGGTGACGTAGATTGTAATCGCAGAAGTCAGTGCTACCTCGATATCCCGAAAGATAGCGACCGCTATCAG
>JAEEGL013271981.1_pt1 | contig 13091 bp, 13 predicted proteins | sample 9134231 | NCBI WGS metagenome assembly JAEEGL01 (sample SAMN16246548, study PRJNA631951) | gut metagenome | biome: gut microbiome; feature: rumen; material: fiber-attached | host: Bos | place: Iran: Karaj | collected 2018-10 | reverse complement strand
TAAAGACGATAAGCCGATGCTGGTGTGGCTGGAAGGCGCAGGCAAGTTCGGCCACGAGAAAGGAAAGGAAAGCTGCGGTGCGTCTTTGTCTGAAACGGCAGACATCTGTAAAGAACTGGGTCTGTACAACGCCGTCCATCTGGATGGAGGAGGATCGGCACAGATCCTGATCGACAATCAAAGACAGTTAAAGATCTCGGATAGGGATCCGGACGATTTCAGCGAAAAAGAACGCGCTGTCGCGATGGGTCTGTACCTGAAACAGTAATCCAATGAAAGAAAACAAAAAGGATCCGTACAGATCCTTTTTTCGTCATTCAGTCTGTTTCGATCAGCGTCTTCTGTTGTCTCTTCTGCCATAGAACAGAACAAGTCTTAACATCTCCAGCAGCGTAGCGGCAACACCGGCGACATAAGTCAGAGCCGCAGCCGAGAGGACTTTCTTTCCGCCCTGCAGTTCCGTCTCATCAAAGAAACGGATGGATTCGATCTGTTTCAGCGCTCTTGAACTGGCATCGAATTCGATCGGAAGCGTAATGACCTGGAAGACCAGGATCAGCATTTCCAGACCGATGCCAAGCCAGATGATCTGAAACACTCCCAGCAGCGTTCCCAGCATGATCGCAAGATATCCGGCATAAGAAGAGATGTTGACGGCCGGAACAAGTGTCGATCTGATATTCAGCAGGGCATAGCTTTCCGCGTCCTGCAGCGCATGTCCGCATTCGTGGCAGGCGATCGAGATGTTGGCCAGGGATGTTCCTCTGAAGTTGTTTGGAGAGAGTCTGACTTCCTTTGTCTTCGGATCATAGTGATCGGTAAGAAAACCGTTGATCTCCCTGATCCCTACTTCGTACATTCCGTTTCTATCCAGCAGTTCTCTGGCTGCCTGTTCACCGGTGATGTTGGCCTTTGCACCGATGCGGTCATATCTTTCATAAACAGATCTGACGTAAAACTGGGCAAGCATCGATAGCGCAAACGCCACCATCGTCAGTCCGTAATAAATCGTATAGTCATCCATGTTTCCTGACCTCCTTTTTATCACCTTTATTATAAATGATATTTGCCGGGGCACAATGCTTCTAACATTTTCAGAATCATCTATAATAGAAGAAACAGGAGAAACGCAGTATGAAAAAGATTTATCTTGCCGGAGGATGTTTCTGGGGTGTTGAACATTTTCTTTCCCTGATCGACGGCGTCGTTCAGACGACGGTCGGTTACGCCAACAGCGACATCGACGCTCCATCCTATGAAGACCTTAAGGCGCACCGTTCCAGCGCTTCGGAAACGGTTGAAGTGGAATACGACGAAGAAAAGATTTCCTTGAAAGAGATCCTGGATCTGTTTTTTGTGATCATCGATCCGACTCTGATCGATCAGCAAGGCCACGATGTCGGTCATCAGTATCGTACGGGATTATACTACACGGATGAAAAAGACCTGCCGGTAATTCAGCAGGCCCTGGATGAACTGTCCAGAAAATACGACGAACCGATCCGAACGGAACTGCTTCCTCTGGAAAACTTCACGGTTGCCGAAGAATACCATCAGGATTATCTGATCAAGAATCCTGAGGGCTACTGTCACATCGACAGAAAAATGTTCGATATCGCCAGAAACTACAGGAAGAACTAGAGCACTTCGATCTGGCACATCTTCATCGTCAGCAGTGCCGCATCATGGCTTTCCGGCGTCACACCGGCGCAGCAGTTTCCTACGACATTCACAGGAATCTCCGGGAATGCCGTCTTGACCAGCAGAGCATTGCTTACGACACAGATATCTGTACAAAGACCGATCAGAGTAATGCTGCCGATCGGTTTTTCTTTATCGTATTCTTTCAATACCTTGACGATTTCTTCCGATCCGAAAGTCGGTTTATTCATGACTGTTACGTTCTCTTTTTCCTTTAAGGCATCTTTCACCTTGTCTGCGATCTGCCATCCTTTTGAGTCCCTGACACAGTGAACGACCGGAAGGTGTTTCCCTTCGTTGGTGTTGAGATAGTTCTCATCGTGGGTATCTCTGGTGGCGATGATCAGATCGTAGTCTTTTCTGATCTCTTCGGCTACGGCATCTACGATAGCTTCCGCTTCTTTCGTTCCCAGCGAACCGTCAATAAAGTCGTTCTGCATGTCTACAACAACGAGTACTTTTTTCATTTTCTTGCCTCCCGTTCCATCTGCCTTTTTATTATATCCCTTATGTCTGTTAAAATGGAAACGGAGACTTTATGTGGTTTAAGAAACTGGCGGATTATTATCTGAAAAACAGGACCGAGGTTCTGGAAGCGCTGATCGCCTTTCTGATCGGCTGTTTTCTGGTGCTGATCGCAAAGCCGTTGCCCGAACTGTTTTCTGCAGATGTCAGGCTGTTTCTTACGCAGCTGAAAATCTCCGAGGGTCTGACCAGATCCAGACTGTCCCTGATCGGCGTCATTGTCTCGATCTACAGTCTGATCGTGATCCTGTCGCTGCAGATCAAGGGTTTTCCTAAAGTTCTGGGAAGGCTTCTGATGGTTGTCGAAGTGCTGATTATCGTAGTGATCGTCGGTACTTTGTGTTTCTATTATGAACGTTACGAATTTCCCGACAGGCTGGTTCTTTGTCTGTGCTATACATATCTGATCCTGGTGCTGATCAAGACCGTGAAGGGGATCAGAAAAAGAAGGCTTCACCGTCGATTAAATAAATAGAAGCGTTTGTTTATAGGAGATAGATCATGGATATCGAATATCTGCTTTGGCTTCAGAATTTCCGTAATGCGATCAACGATGTGCTTACGCCTTTTATGGAATGGATTTCCCATTTCGCAGTCGCCTATCTTCTGGCTGTACCCGTTTTTGTTTACTGGTGCATCAGCAAGAGAAAAGGACTCTACGTTCTGGCCTCGACCACGCTGTGTCTGGCCGTCAATGCCGTTACGAAGCTTACAGCCTGCATCTGCCGTCCGTGGATCAAGGATGTCCGGGTCGTGCCGGCAGGAGACGCCATAACGGAAGCGACAGGCTATTCTTTTCCCAGCGGACATACGGCAACCGCAACTCCGATCTACGGCGGTCTGGCTTACGCGTTTAAAAATAGATGGCTTACCTGGATCTGCGTTCTTCTGATCCTGATAACCGGTTTCTCCCGCAATTATCTGGGCGTACATACGCCGCAGGATGTTCTGGTGGCGCTCATGATAGGTACGGGAAGTCTTTATGTCGTTCATAAGCTGTTTCTTTATCTGGATGAACATCCGGAAAAAGAGGATCTGTTTCTGTTCTTCGGCTTCGCCTTCGGCATCTCGGCCATTTTCTACATCACCTTTAAACAGTATCCTACCGAATACGTGAACGGCGAACTTCTGGTGGATCCCCACAGGATGATGAAGGACGGCTACAAGGATATCGGCCAGTTCGTCGCTTTCTGTGCTGCGCGTTTTGTGGAAAAGCGTTTTGTGAAATGCAAGGAAGCGGGCACAGACACGAAAGGTATCGTTCTGGCGCTGATCGGCATGATCCTGATGTTTCTGATCAACCGGTATGTACCGCAGCTGCTTGCGGGATATCTGGAAACAAACATCTGTGCCATGGTATCGCAGATGTTGCTCGCTTTTTTTATCGTTCTCGTCTGGCCGACTGTGATTAGACTTTTTCAGAAAGACAAGCCTGCCGGCGAATCTCTTAATGATATCGGATAAAACGAAAAAAGACCGGTGATCCCGGTCTTTTCTGTCTAATAATATGAACTTGGGCTTGATGTTACCGATACATTTGCAGTGTCGATGACTCGCTGATCTCAGGAATATCCATGCCGCCAAGGATATACTGGTGTTCGCCATCGGTTAAGGCCGTGTCGAATTTAATGATCATGCCTCCGTTGACAAAGGTCGGATTGTTTCCTTCGGATCTTTCAAAAGTACCGATATAATGATCTGTTTCAGATACATGATCGTCTTCCTCTCTCAGTTTTGGCGTTACGTCCATCATCATCTTGCCGTCTTTTTCGTAGATGTTGATAAAGCACAGTTCACGGTCTACAGAACCGTCATCCATGACTCTGGCTAAGACGCCTTGCCACAGGCCGTAGATTTCTGCGATAGCAAGAGAATCTTTCCCTTCCGTATCGAAATTGATCGTGTCGAAGAAATCGAACGTCATATCGAACATGTCTTCGGTATGCTCGGTTTCTGCCGATACAGGATCAGATTCATCTACCTGTATGTCCGTTACCGTCAGATTGCCTTCCGTGTCTTTGTATATGATTACGATCGCTTCTTTTGACTCTGCGCCTGGATAGACTACGGTAGATTCGCATCTGAACTTGTAGTTCATGCCGGCAACCACCTGCGTTTCCAGCAGTTCAACCGGGACATAATCTACTCCTAACAGACCTTCCACGGCCTTGTCGAACATTTCCTGAAGTTCCGGGGTGATCGTACCGTCTTCGACTTTGGTCCATCCGCCGTCGATAGGTTCGGCAACTTCTTCTTCCTTTTTGCAGGAGGCGAGAGATAAGAGCATCAGTAACACCAATGCCAAAATGCTTAATCTTTTCATTCTAACAACTCCTTTGTTTCATAACCGGTTTTTATTCGGCTACAAAATCCATGTAGACTCCCGGTTCATCCGGGTAGTAGTCTATTCCTACATACATTTCCTTTTCCGGATTGTATATTGCGATCTGTTTCAGCGATCCGACAATATCCGGATTTTCTCTGTCGAAGCCTTCGGCATTCAATGCCTCCTCATAGGCAGCAAGGAACGCTTCCGCCTTCTCGGCACTTTCGAATTCCTGGCTGACGGTGAATGTGGCTTTTCTGTCCCTTCCGTAACGGACTTTTTCGAAAGCTCTCAAATCGCGGCAAGTGATCGGCTCACTCAGACTGATCGTCGGGAATCCGGCATCTCTAACCATCTGTTCCGCTTCTGCAGGACCGATGTATTTTTCGGACTTGAACAGGAAACTGACAGTATCGTCATCCAGGAAGTTGTAACGGAAGCTGTAGAAGCTGTTTTCGGAATCGTAACGTACCGTATCCCCTTCTTCCTCGTCCTTGACAGGCACGAATCCGGCTTTTGTCAGAGCCTCTTCATATTCCTTGATGTAGTTGAGGGTTTCTTCCTTGTCTTTGTAGTCGATGTCGACATACAGACCCAGATCGTAGTTGAAGAAATACAACCAGGACTCGCTCATTTCATACGCTCTGTCTGTTCCTTTGCAGGAAGTAAAGTTATCCGATGCAGGGAGTGCCGGATAGCCTGCCGCTTCAACGACGTTGTTGATCGAATCCAGATCGTCGTAGACCGGGAAGTCGTACCACTTCTTTGCGATAAGATCGACGCCGTTGTTGTATTCCAGTTCGATGGAAGAATAGCACTTGTAGTTTTCTCTCAGCAGCTTGCGGTAGAATGTCTTCTCAACGCCGTCCACCGTTTCCTTAACATCCCTGAAACCCGCGGCAATCAGATCGGCTGCATAATAGTCCATATCCTGTTTGATGGCGTGCGGATCACGGATGCATACCTCGTCATCCGTGACGAAATTCTCCTGATCGACCGTCATCGCATAGCTGGCGAACGCAGGGAAAGGAACGGCTTCCAGACCGTACTCCGGAAGGAATACGGAATTGAAGATGAATTCATCTACGTCGTCCCATCCCGTCTTTGCGTCAGGATAGACAGGATTCGCCATCCAGGCTTCGGCTGTGGCGCTGCTTTGCGCATTGCCGAATGTGATCTCTACATCGATGTCTTCCGGGAAAAGACGGGCGACCATGTCTTCGTCCATCTCGGCCTGAATATGAGCGGTGCTCGGATCTTCCTTGTCCAGCTTCAGATATACTTCATGCATCAGTCTCAAGGTCATGTCGCTGTATCCGACAAGAGACAGAACACTCTGCTTCAGCGTGTCGTCATAGGAAACGAACTTCAGCGGATCTTCCTGCGTGTTGTAGAAGAGATTCCAGATGTTTCCCTCAGCCAGATCAAGCCAGCCGTTCGGCAGTCTTTTGGCTGCGACATCAATCGCCTGACCTTCACCTAAATACTGCGCTTTCGGCGGCTGTTCATCCAGGTTGATCTGGAATGCTTCATCATTTACGCTTACAGCCGTAAAGTCATTGTAAGTATCTTCATCGTATTCAAAGTTTACCTGATCTCTGGAATAGACCGTAGTCGTCAGATAATCCTTGGCTTTCATGACGTAATTTCCTTCTTCCAGTCTATTCAGGAAATTGTTCATGACCGTCTCGCTGTCTGCCGGCTTTTTCTGACATGCCGACAGGATGCAGTACAGTATGATCAATAGAACAGTTATGTTTTTTCTTTTCATACGAATACCTCACTTCTTTATTTAGAATAATACCATACCGCAGATCGCGGCTGTATTTTTTTAATAATCTGTCGGATTATTGCCGATGGCGTTTTGTATAATTGAAATAGATGAACATTCAATCATAATCGTCGTTTTTGACAGAGGAGAAATCATATGAAACTTTACTTTATCGGAGCGGACCACGAGGTTACGGGAAGCTGCCATGTCGTTGAAGTAAACGGGAAACATATCATGCTGGACTGCGGTCTGGAACAGGGAAGGGACATCTATGTGAATGACGATCTTCCGGTTCCTCCTGCGAAAATCGATGCCGTGCTTCTTTCCCACGCACACATCGACCATTCGGGTCTTTTGCCGAAACTGGTAAAGGACGGCTTCCAGGGAACGATCTGGTGTACCGAGGTAACCAGACAGCTGTGCGACATCATGCTGAAAGACTCGGCGCACATTCACGAATCGGAAGCGGAATGGGCCAACCGGAAAGCAAAGAGAAGCGGAAAGAAACAGGAAAAACCCTTGTATACCGTGGAAGATGCCGAGGAATGCATGAAGTATTTCCGTTCGATCGAATACGGGGAGACATTTACGCCGGTTGAAGGCATCAGCGCAAGATACGAGGACGGCGGACATATTCTGGGAAGCGCGATCATTTACCTGACGCTTCAGGAAGGCGGACTGAAACAGACCCTGGCCTTTACCGGGGATCTGGGAAATACGGGCATGCCGATCGTCAACGACCCAAGTCCGAGAGAAACGACGGATTTTGTCATTACCGAGAGTACCTACGGGGACCGTCTGCACGAAAAGGTGGACGATCCTTTGAAACAGCTTGCCGACATCATGGAACGGACCTTCAAAAGGGGAGGCAACGTCGTCATTCCGGCATTCGCCGTAGGAAGAACGCAGGAGATGCTCTATTTCATCCGGGAGATCCTGGAAAGAGACATGGTTTCCTACAAGGATTTTGACGTCTATGTCGACAGTCCGCTGGCCGATGAAGCGACAGCCATCTTCGAAGAGAACGTCTTCGGCTACTACGATGAAGAAGCGATGAAGATCATCCGCGAGGGGGAACATCCTTTGCTGTTCCCGAACCTGATCACGGTCGTAGATGCCGAGGAATCGAAACAGATCAATTCTTCCACCAGACCGTCGGTCATCATCTCGGCTTCCGGCATGTGCTCCAACGGCCGTATCAAGCACCATCTAAAGCACAATCTCTGGAGACCGGAATGCACCGTAGCTCTGGCGGGCTATCAGGCCGAAGGAACACTAGGAAGACTTCTGGCGGACGGCGTGAAGGATGTCAGGATATTCCAGGAGGACATCCATGTATCGGCCGAGATCGTACAGCTTCAGGATGTCAGCGCCCATGCCGACCAGAACGGTCTGATTCACTGGCTGATCGATAATCCGGAAAAGCCGGAAAAGGTTTTTGTGGTGCACGGGGACGAGGAAGCCTGTACGACATTTACGGAACTGCTGAAAAAAGACTACGACTACAGGGCAACCGCGCCTTATTCGGGATTTGTCTATGATCTTCTGAAAAACGAGTATGTCGGTACGGAGATGCCTGAAAAGGTTCTGACTGCGGCAGAAAAGAAAGAGAAAATCAAGGAAGACAAGAACAGGGAACAGGATACCTATGCCCAGAACAGGTACTACAGCGAACTGATGGAAAAGGGGCAGAAACTGATCCGTCTGATCGAGAAAAGAAAGAATGCGAAAAACAGCGAACTGAAGAGGTTCCTGAAAGAAGTGGAACGGGTCGTAAACCGATGGGATTAAGGCTTTCATTTTAGCTGTGTTTCGTGAAATAATAAAAACGGAAAAAGGTGGATGATCATGAATACATTTCAATACGAATGGCTTTTTAGAATTTTCGCATCGGTCTTCTTTGCGACACTCATCGGCTATGAAAGACATCGCAGCTACAAGGAAGCCGGTGTCCGTACCCATGTTCTGGTAGCGCTGTCTACCTGTCTGATGATGATCATTTCGAAATACGGATTCTTCGATACGGAAAAGATCGACGCTTCGCGTATTGCGGCAGGTGTCGTATCCGGTATCTCTTTTCTGGGTGCAGGCATCATCTTTGAGCGTAGAGGAAGGATCGAAGGTCTGACGACAGCCGCAGGCATTTTCGCTACCGGCGCGATCGGTCTTTGTTTCGGTGCGGGCATGTACCTGCTGGGAGTCTGTGCCAGCGTCCTGACGCTTCTTTCTGCCCTGACTTCTCCGATCTTCAATTACAATCATCCGCGCAACGTCATGAAGATCAGCATCCGTATCGATCATGACGGAAAAGTAGGGGACATCGAAAAATGCCTGAGCGAACTTCATTGCATCCACACGGAAAACCACATACGAGCCGACGAGGAAACGGGATGGTACCTTGAAACCGAGATCGCCACTCACGACAGCATCGTTCCTAAGGAACTGATCGAAAAACTGAAAAAGATCGATTCCGTCATTGATGTAAAAATCAAATAAAAAGGCGTGAAACATCACGCCTTTATTTATTCTCCCTGCATATACGGCAGCAGTTCGTCTTTTAATATTTCCAGAACTTTTTCTTTGGTTTCAGGATTGTCCAGTATCGTATGGGATCCTCCTTCCAGAAGACAGTACTTCTTCTCCTTGCTTTGAATCTTATCAAAATACTCCTGTGAGAATTCATAAGGAATCAGTTCGTCTCCCTTTGCGGCAACAATGACGACAGGACAGTCGATCTTTTCAACGTCCGGAAGACAACGTTTCAGCACTTCCGGGAATACATCGATGTATTCATCAGGAACAGCAGGATCCGGATTATTCCGTTTGACTTCAAGGAATTTCTGATCGTCAAGACCGGGAGAGAGGAATATCATCTTTTCAAATGCGTATTCCTTTGAAAAATGTGCCGCAATGAGCGCCCCCATGGAAAATCCGATTACGACAGGTTTTTCTTCCTTATGCTCTTCCAGTATTTCTTTTACATTGTTCAGCCAGCGCTCGCAGGACGCATCCTCTTTATTCAATTCGTAGTAATCTGGAGACAGTATTTCAAAACAGTCACCGAACGCTTCTCTTACGCTTTCAAACTGTTTGCCTCTGCGTTTACCAAAACCGTGAAGACACAGTATTTTTTTCTTTTCCATGACGGATTCCTTTCTGTTGATTGTTCTTTTAATAAATGATGCCCGATTCAGAAACGGGTTCTTTTTTTCAGCTTTTCTTACAGACTATCCCAGCGGTATTTCTACGACTTCCGCCATCTTGGTGAGGCAGCTCTCGATCTGCGTTGAAATCTCTTTTACCAGACGCTGAGAGATCTGCTGGTTCTTTTCCTGCTCCAGTTTTTCATAAAGGTTTTCCTTGACCTGCTTGGAGATAGATCCCATTCTGGCTTTCAGATAACTCTTCGGAATGACTCTTCTGACAGGACTTGGAATATTGGAATTAAGGAGCATTTCCTGCATCTTGTCTTTGCCCAGAGCAAGGATCAGCAGTGATACGACAACTCCGGCAACAATGCCAGGCAAGCCGTTGGCGATCAGAGCAACACCGCCGCCTCCGCAAAGAAGACCGACGACAATGGAGATCGTCGCATCGATCAGCCAGGTGATCTCGTTTACGGCGAAAAGGTTCTTCGCTTCGACATTGATCTCGATATCGCTCATGGACAGGAAAGAATTCAAGGAAAGAGAAGAATACGGCACGTTGTGTCTGACGCAGATCGGCATCGTATATTCTTCCAACTCAAAGGAAACGGTCTTCAGCCATTTGGCGACCGGCTGCATCAGCAGAGCCCTGGCTTCGTTGGTGTGCAGCCAGGTGTCGATTTCCTTCTGCATGAGCGGATCGATATCGGAAAGTTTCTCTATTTCCCCGCTGCGCCATCTTTCGCTGATCGGCAGGGCAACATGTTCCAGGATCGGTTCAACCATCGTTTCTACCGCATCCCGATAGAGCTCGCTGATGTGTTTCTCAACAATCTGTTCCACGGTAGTGGAATCGACCAGAGCGCTGACTTCCTCTTTGAAACCCCTCAGTTCATCGTCGATCTTTCCGCACCAGGCCAGGCCGGAAGCGACCGAGAATTCCGGTTCTGCACAGGTTATGACCACCGCATCCTCAAATACTTCACGGCACCAGTTCCGGATGACCGGCATCCTGGAAACCCCGCCGGTCAGGAACACAAGCTCCGGCTGTTTATCTTTCATGGATTCCTTCGCCTGAAGCAGACTGTCCATGAACACTTCCCTGAATGATTTGTCCGAGAGTCTTTCAACCTTCTGATTCAGAAGTCTGTCGGCGATTTCCGCATCGATCTTCAGCGTCAGTTTTACCGGTAACAGTCCCTGACGGATGGATACGGACTGCGTACATTTGTTATCCTTCCAGTATTCCTCGTCGGAGAAATACTTTTCTTTCAGTCTTCTTGCCGCGAAGTCGCAATAGCTCTTCCACGGTTCGCTTTCTTCAAAGATCTTGCGTATCCTGGTTTCGTTGGATGAGACTTTCAGGGACTCTTCCAGCAGGATCTCGTCCATTACGCCGCCACCAAGGAACACCTCACCGCCCGTCTTGAGTTCTACTTCCTTGCCGCCCATGATATAGGCGAAATCGGTCGTAGAAGAACCGATATCGACGACCAGCACCGGCTGATTGAGGATATCATAACCGACCTGAAGATGCTTGGACTGGCAAGCCGAGACCAGGGCGGCCCGAGACTCGGAAATGATCTTGGCCGGAGGATAGCCGGCTTTCTCAAAGATGCTGCGGTAATCTTCGCGGGCGACTTTGTCCCAGCCGGCTGGACAGCCGATATAGAAGCAGCAGTCATCTCCTTTGATCAGGTCGCCATTGAGATAGAGCTCTCCCAGAACGCCCGAAGCAAAGCTTTTGACGTCCTTACTTGCCTCTGGATCGGTCAGGAAGCGGCTCTTGAAACGTTCCTTCCGTTTTGTTGCATCCGGGGCGTAGCAGGCTCCTTCGCCGATCAGCAATTTTCCATCCCTCAACAAAGCATAGGCTGTAATGAAACTCTTTGCCTCGTTGACCGTAAGCACGGTCGGGGTCAGATCCTGGCTCTTGTCCAGTCTGGTGATGGCACTCTCGGCATCGCCTAAATCAAATCCATAAAAACGTTCCATCGTCATTCTCCTGCCGCCAGGCCTTTCCGCACCAGCATGCCTCCCATCGCCAGAGCGGGACGTATCGTTCCGCTATGATCCGAAGGCATCAGCTCAAAGAGATCGCGGTTTTCACCATCATAGTCGATCACATCGATCTTCTTGCGATGCAGATAGAATTTCACATCGGAAATGATCTGTTTCGCATTTTCTTCATCGCTATCACCATAGGCCGTCTCCAGCAAGCCGGAGAGGAACTGGATATCTTCTTTTTTTAGTTCTTCTTTTTCTTCCAGAAGTGCCTGCTTGTTTCTGATGAGTTCTTCATTCCTGACTTGTTCGAGGATCCTGTCCATCGTCAGTGCATCATTCAGCAGGATATGATAGGTCTTTTCGCCATCGGGGATGGTTTCGGCATAGAGTTCCTGCCTGTTTTCTTCTTTCTTTCTGGCAGAAAAGATACCGGAAAGAAAGAGAAAGAATGCGCCGGCTGCCATGGCAGACAGTCCGATGATCATCTCATTGCTTGGCGGAAGGGTATCGGTAAAATAGATCAGGCCGCCTCCTGCGGCAAGCAGAGCCAGCAGGCCTAATAGAAAGAAAAAGAAAAACCAGCCGGATCTTTTAGGCTTGCTGATGCCGGGACGGTACTGCGACTTCGACCAGATAACCGATTCGCCATCGCAATCCAGGAAACCCGCAGAAGCGCTCAGTGATCCGATCAGATAGACTGCCATGTTTTTGATCTGTTCGTTTTCCTCTTCTTCGTTATAAAGGGTCAGGATGCGGTTGAACTGTTCTTCTACCGTCCTGACGGCTTCCGCCGATGATTTGGCAGCTGCCATATTATGTAAGAAACGTTCTTTATCTTTTTCGATTAGTGCTTGCATCGTTGCCATAAAGTGTTCCTCCTATCAATTGCATTCTAGCATAAACTGAGAAAAGAAATAAAAAAGGATCCTCTTTTGAGGATCCCTAGGTCCATGCGTATTATCTGTTGTAATACTCGATGACCAGCAGTTCGTTGATTTCCTGGCTGAGTTCTTTTCTCTCCGGATATCTGACATATTTGCCCTTGCGAGCTTCCTTGTCGACTTCAACGAAATCCTTGGTTGAGACGTTAGCTTCCAGCGATTGACCGACCAGGACATTGTTCTTGTAATTGTCTTTGACTTCGATTACAGAACCCGGTTTGATCTGGGCGGAAGGGATGTCCACTTTCTTGCCATCGACCAGGATGTGGCCATGGTTGACGATCTGTCTGGCCTGTTTTCTGGTGCTGGCGAAACCCATGCGGTAGACCAGGTTGTCCAGTCTTGATTCCAACATGGTGAACAGGATCGTACCTGTGACACCTTTGGAACGTACGGCTTTTACGAATGTGTTGTAGAACTGTTTCTCACTTAAACCGTACAGATGTCTCATCTTCTGCTTCTCGGCTTTCTGCAATCCGTAGTTGGACTGTTTCGCTCTTCTGGCAGTCGGTGAGCCATGCTGGCCCGGAATGTAGGGCCGTCTCGCTAATTCTTGTCCTGTTTCAAGAACAGAGAAGTTTAAACGTCTGCTGATTCTCCAAGTAGGACCTGTGTTTCTTGCCATAAGTCATTACCTCCTTAAGTAAGCACAGGTGTAAATCATTATCGGGGGT
>JAEEGL013057231.1_pt1 | contig 13091 bp, 9 predicted proteins | sample 9134231 | NCBI WGS metagenome assembly JAEEGL01 (sample SAMN16246548, study PRJNA631951) | gut metagenome | biome: gut microbiome; feature: rumen; material: fiber-attached | host: Bos | place: Iran: Karaj | collected 2018-10 | reverse complement strand
AGCAGCGCAACGGTCTGAAGGTGGGCGAGGACAACTCAAAGACCTACACGCTCGACAAAAAGCATTTCTACACCGATTTGGAAGTCTATGCCAACAGTCTTGTAGAGTCGATAGTAAAGGCAGAGCGCGCCGGCACAAAGACCACCTTCAAGGAGTATTTTCCAGAGTATAAATAGAAAAAGCCTTCGTTAAGAAGGCTTTTTTGTTGGCGAAGAAGTATATAAAACTATGTTGAAAAACAGGTCTAATCTAACGATTCAGGTTCTTCTTCGTCTGTGTTTTCTGGAACTGAGGCATCGAAAGCCAAAAAGACCTCTAAGAATGCTGTTTCTCGAAAGAAATAAGTTGGGTTGTCAGTCAGTTTGTCTTCCATAAAATGGAATCCCCAATTGGCATATTCTTCCATTGTTTGCATCAGCATATCAACTGCCTTGCGTGAGGTCATTTCGCCTTTTTCCAAGGCGATGAAATCAATGTCGGTGCGGGCTACAAGGGCTGTGAAAATGTACTCACGAAGTTTCGGGTAGGCTTTCCTACCTCCTCTCGGTTCTATATTTCCCCAATTTTGAGTAGCCCAACTAAAGTCTTTGATTTTTGTGTTATCTTCAATCAAAGCTCTTCTTTGATTGAAATACAATCCTATGAAAAAAGCGACTATGTAGATTTCATAGCCAGCACCGAAGACTTTTCCTCTGTCTTCTCTAAGAGATGTATTTCCTCGTCTATAGTCGCAAAAGTTTCCTATTATGCTATCTTCGTATCTTTTCTCCCATTTGGGATTTCGAGCAGCCCATAAATCATAAAGTTTCTCTGATGCCATAATTCATTATCTTACTTGTTTAACAACTGTTTGAATGGTTGACAAATCCTTGTCGTTGAATGGCTCAACTTTCTCAATCCGATAAACAGAACAAGAAAGTTTGTTGATTGTGTCGAAATCCAACTCCTTTTGTCCTGTTGCCTTGTCAATATTGAGTAAGTCTTTCGTGACGATAACACATTGTTTGTCAATGGTATCTATCACATTGTAGAATGTATCTTCCTTGAAACCACCGAATGAAGAAGTTGGCGCGTCAAAAATCAAAGGATAGTCCTGTTCACGTTTCAACGTTGTTATTTGAGAAATGGCAAACAGAACAGACATGTACATTGTTGTCTTCAATGCTCCGTTGGGATTCTCAATACGTGTGCCGTTGTCGCTGTAAAGTTCGATACGTGCTGAATTGTTGATGGTTTTTCTGATTCGGATTATACCATAGAAGTCATTTTTGTTCAACTTCTGTAAATACTTGTTCGATTCTGTTTCAAGCATTTGCAGGAAGTTGTTGATGTTCTGCTCTTTTGCGTTAGCAAATGCTTTGGTTATTTTTTCAAATGCAGTATGTACACGCTGATAGACCTGTGTCATTGAACTTGTTGGCTCAAGTTGTGACAGTTTTTCTTGTATTTCTGCCTTTGCATTCTCCTTGAAATTCAGTGTAGTTTCCAATTCAGAAACACGGCTTTCTGCACGGCTTTTAGCATCAAAGAAGCCTCTCAAATCAGAAATGTTCTTATCAAGCAGTTCTGCGCTTAACCCCGATTGCATCAGCAAATCGTTTTTTTCTGTTTCCAACTCTTGTAGCTGTTTCTCGACTTCCGCCAAATCTGCTTTTCTTTTGGTGACAAATTCCAAATTGTCTGAAATGGTTGTCGCAATCTTTGAAATCTCCTGCTCCGTGTCGCCACTCAATTTGATTTGGCGAGAATGCAACTCATTGATGAATGAATTGGGAAACAGTGGCTTCTCATCACATTCTTTCGTGTTTGATTTTTTATTGGCTTCCGCTGCTATATGGGCAAGATATTCATTCAATTTATTGCACATAAACTTGTAAGCCTCCGAACCTTTAGGGGCAGGGCGACCGCAAACCTTGCATACTTCATCGTCAATCATTTCTTTCATTGTAGCCTCATCGGGCAGATTCCACGGCAATGGGACAGCATCATTGGCAAGTTTCTGAATCTTTGAGATGGCTTCACGTTCTCCAGCCTCTTTTGCACGGCGTTCTGTTTCCTGCTTGTCAAGTCTCCGTTTCTCTTTGCTGAAAGCAGAAACTTTTGCAGAAAACTCCTTTATGATTGCAGGGAAAGAACGCAGAATCCAATATTCGTCCAACAAGTTGGTGCTGTACTCGCAAGACGACAATGCGGTCAATTTTGTACGTCTGTCTTTCAGTACTTTGATACGCTCTTTTATGGTTTGGTAACGTTCTGATGTTTCTTGGTTCTTTTCTAACAGTTCCAACTTTGAGGAAAATTCACTGATTGTAATTCTCTTTTGATTGAGTTCTGTTTTGATGTTCTGAATGTCGTTTGTAACATCATTCAGTTGTGCATTAAGTACTTTCGCCTGATTCGATACTTTCTTATCGTTCTGCAATTCACGGTTTGCCGCTCTTGCAGAACTTTGCTCAAAATTTGATGTCAAGTCAACCAGTCTGTCAAAATCTTTGATTCCAGAAAATGTATCGACCAATGTTTTTAATGCAGTATCATTGTCGAAAACATTGAGTTCGTTTTCGCCTTTGAATAAACAATATTTGCGGATGACTGACTCGAAGCACATATTCAATAGTCTGTCACCAGCAATGGAATATCGTTCTGCACCATCAGTGTAATATCCGACAAAGTTGTATTCTTTTGTACGAATGTCGTTTTCTGATATTTTCTCAAAAACGAAACTCTTTTCTATCTCTTTCTCGCCATCGTGTTCAAAGGTTATATTTACTGAAACCTCATCACTTTCGCCAATTTCCAATTCTGATTTTCGTTTTTCGGAAATATGTGAATTTTTGGGGCTTTCGCTTGTTGTGTTGAACAGCCATTCTAATGCCTCAAATAAGGTTGTTTTTCCATCACCGTTATCTCCGATTACTAAGGTCAAGCCTTTTGATAATGAAAGGTGATTGCTACCATAGTAACTACGGAAATTCTTTATTCTAATCTCTTTGATAATCATATATTTGATTTTAGAAAGTTACTGACTTCATTGTAAATCTCCTTGTCTGTAGCTTTTTGCTCGTTACAGTTTATGATTTGAGCAATGGCATGAATAATAGCTACATCCGAGTCCAATGCCTCGGCAATGGTGTTGTAATCGTCAGGAGAATAATCGTAAAATCGTATCAGTTGCTCATCATTGATAACAGCCTGAAGGATTTTGTCTCCGTTTGTTTGATATGTACTCATGGGCGTCTAATTAAATATTGATAAATTATAATGGTTCAAAAATTCTTGCAGTTCGTTGTCTGTATCGTTTAGATTTTCAGATAACAGAGCAAAGTCTCTAACTCGTTTGAGTTCGCTTTCGACAAGGCTTTTTTCTAAAGCATAACATTCTTCATCAAATACATTGTCTGGTATTACGATGAGATCGTGAATGGTGGCGAAGCGTTTGTCCTTGTGAGTTCGCAGAACACGCCCACGACGTTGTATGAATTGGCGTGGGTTTCCTGTGCTTGCACAGAAAATAGCCAATTCGCTTCGCGGCACGTCAACACCCTCATCCAAACATTTCATTGAAGTTAGAACATCAATGTTGCCATCAGCAAAGCCTTTGAGCATTGCATCACGATCTGTTGATTCAGAAGTGAACTGACGAACTATGATGTGGGAATCCATATCACGGACAATGCGTGTGAAATCGTCAATTAGATGTTCTGTTTCGGGGTCGGAAGCGATGTTATCTGAATTGTCGAAGATATCAGCCTCGAAATTGTCAGGCTTGTTGCCTTCGGGAACATAGACCAATGTGTATTTAAGACTGCCTTTTTCTTCCATGTGTCGCTGAACTATTTGCTGAAAAGCAGATAATTTGTTGGCTGCTTTATGAATAATGCGTTTGCGTTTCAACAAAAGCATTTTTAATAGTTCCATACTTTCGGTATCGTTGAAGCCCATTATCTTGACTATTTTCTTTGATAACTCAACGTATTCTGCCATCTCGTTTTCGGTTAGGCGAACAATGTGTGGATAGTAATAGTAGCGACACAAAGCTCCATTCTGAATGGCTTCAGCCATTGAATACTCGAAAGTGTAACTGCCGCTACAGCCAAAGAAATCCATCAGCTTGCGGTTGCCGGTATCGTCAAACTGTCTTTCGGGGGTGGCAGAAAGCCCGATGCGTCGCAAATATTTAATATCAGATAGGCGTTGAGCCATTAAGCCTCCGCCCATATTGTGAGCCTCGTCAGCGATAAGCAAAAGTTTGTTTTTGGGAAATTGATTTAATTCCATAAAAACATTGGAACGGACAAACGAAGCGTAAGTTGATATGATGATGTAAGACAAGTCGTTGTTGGCGTTTGTCATTTCGAGCAAGCGAAGATTAGCAACAGCCGATTTCCAATTGTTATATTTTGAGCAAACTTTTATAATAGTACTGAAATTGAATTTTTTACATTCAATTTCCCATTGCTCTACAAGTGTAATGGTTGGAACAAGGATAATGGCTTTGTAGTATCCTAACTTGTTGTATATCTCAAGCAGACAGTTCAGCGAGGTAATGGTTTTACCTGTACCTGTTGCCATGGCAAACAAACCCTTCTGCTTGTTGTCTTTCCAATTCTTGAATGCCTGTTTTTGATATTCACGCGGACCTGATTCGTATGGGAAACGAGGTTTGCCAAAATCGATTGACTCAATGGCTTCACCTTGCTTCTTGATTTTCTCAATCTCGATTTCTACCTTGTTTTTGGCTTTATCCAACGCCTTAATCACTGAATTTGGAAATGATTTATTAGCGATATCCTGTTGGATAAATTTGTACTCATCTTCCAGCAAATCTTTCAGTTCCTTGTTCTTGAACGATTCGGCGATATAGGTTTTCACTTTGTCGGTCGGAACAAAAACAACATTCTCGTCTTTTCCAGTGAATACAAGTTCAAATTCTCCGTTGATTTTGTTTATTGTTGCTGATGCAGGATTGCCGTCCCAATCGCAGAAAGCAGTAAGGCTCTCGATATTGTCAATTAATGCAGACCGTGAAAAGTTGCAAGAGCCATCGAAGCCGACCTTATTCACTCCATCACAGAAAACGCCTGCTTTTGTGTGGGAAATTCCTATGCCGTCTTTTGGCGCAACGATTCTAATGTCAAGTCGATTGTTGCGGATAAGCCACGCAAGACAATCAAAGAAGTGAGCATCACGCTCCGACAAGGTGTTTTTCAGTTTTTCAATGTCTGTGATGTCAAAATATGGGATAGGCGTATCAAGTTCGCCGTTGGCAATAGCTTTTTTATCCTGTTCGGTGAGAATGTCGTTAACAATCAAATTCATACGACCACCGTTGTATAGGAAGGAAGCAAAACTATCTGCCAAAATATTGATTGCAGAAGAGGAAAAGAATCCCAACATTAAGTCGAATTGCGTGGCATTGCACAGACAATCGGAGAAGAAGCCAATTGGCTCCCACTCTGTCCGCGATTTAAAATGGCGGTGTGCTGGAAATGTAACATCTTTTAGCATAGCTATAGTGTTATCTCTGAAATTCGTTGATCTGCCGCCTGCAAATCAATATTAAATATTGTTGCATATTTGCTTTTCATAGAACTTTTTTCCTTCTCAGTCAATATATTTATATCTATCATTTTAATCAATAGATAATACACAAGTGACTGATTTCTCATAATCATTTTTTTAGTTCTTGGATTCCATAAAATCATATCCCATAGATTAGAATGAACATTCCGATTTATGTTTGAATAACGATTAATTATTTGAGAATATGTTTCTCGGGAATGCTTTTTTATTCTTGAAACAGCTTCAACAAAAGGCAACAAACCTATTGGTCGGAAAAACAAATTTCCTCCATTGTCGGCAGAACGCAATTCTAATGCAGGATTATCCGAATTATTATAAATATAAGCTCTGATTTCCTCAAATGTGGTAGCCATACAATTCCAGAAATCAACCAAATAATGATTGAATTCTGTTATTGTTTCGTCATCTGGTCTGTATTTAAGTTTATCATTTATTTGCGAGTTACTATATGCTTTCTGATCTTGTTGGCAAATAAACGTCTTGTATAAAACGAGATGACATTCATATAACGTCATTAAAGACGTAAAAGCTGTTTTGTCTGTATTCGGAATAGATTTATTATTGCTTGCTTTTATTTTATTCCCTATGAATAAAGGATATGTTTCAAGCAAATCTCTTGTAACAATAGCGACTATATCATCCTCATCAAGTGCAATTATGTCACCTAATCGCACAGGTTTAACATATCGATTAAGAGTTGAAAAAATTCTTCTTGATTTTTCTCTTCCTTCTATTGTGTTTTGATGACCGATTAGCATTACACTTATAGTTTCATCCTCTAATTCTTCGTTTTCTAACAAAGCAGCTCTAATTCCTTCAACTCTGTGTTGTCCATCAACTGGGAAAATTTTTTCCTGACCAGAAAATTCCAATAATCCGACATTTGGATAAGGATTGTTTTCTAATTCAAATCGAACTTCAGTCCACATCGGATCCCCATCATAGACAGCAAGAACAAGACTGTCAAAAAAACGGTCTTCTCGATTTAAGATATATTCCTTTATTTTTATATAGTTATTTGAGAGAGAACGTTGAATCTGTTCTTTCAAAGAATTCGCCGTATGCAATTCTCCATCTACTTTTTTTACCATTAAACTAATTTGTTTAAAGGTTAATGTGGTGCTATAGTAAATGGTATTTCCTATTTTCCCTCTAATAGCTGGTATTTTTATTGCTTCCATACTCAAAATGCTTTTATTGGAGTTCTAACTTCTATTTTATTCGGAATGTCTTCGTTAAAAGGTGGCACAATGGCACGTATCAACATTGCTTCGTTTGCTTTTATCTTTTCATTATCTATATCAGGATAATATCGATAATAAAGATACTCTTTCCAATGAGAGAACATACGTTTAATTAATTCCCGATCTGGTTTTAGATATTCCTTTGCTCTCTTCCTAATATTTTGATTGTCTGTATATAATGCTCGACCAATATAGACAATATATTTTTCAACAAACGGCAACGAAATACCTTTAATGTAAAACATATAAACACCACCTGTATTATTAGGAATTTGTTTTATTTCATCAGAAACATCATCATTCGTTGGGTTCATATATTTTATCTCTGCCGACCAATTTTTCTCATCCGTAATTGGATTTGTAGAATCAATATTATCACGCCATCTTTGGGGTGTAGGATAATACTCAATCCTACACACTAAATCGTCATCACTAGTTGTAAAAGCTCTATATTTACCCATTTTTCAACTATATAAAACAATTAGCACAGTTAATCTCATCATCTTCAAACATATCTATTAGCAATTTGCTTTTGCTCTTTGCTTTCAAATCTTCTGTTTTCTTTATGTGGTCGAGTTTGATTTGGCGGATACGTTCTGGACGAATCAGTTTTTCAAGAGGCTCGCCCTGAATCCACGTGTAACCATCTTTCTCGTATTCCATTGCTTTTTTGAATAGGTCGGGGTGCTGCTCATAAAGCCAAATCCATTCGATTTTCTGTTGGAAGAAACAGAAATAGCACCCTGAACGACTGCGGCAGTACTGACCAATTTTGCCATCAACTTCAAAATCAATCAGATTGTAATATGCAGGAACACCAACGCCGCTTTCTTCCAGTATTCTGAAAATATCCTCCTTGCAAAGAATATCTTCGTTGTCGAGCAAAGGGAATGAATCCAATTTGCCAACAGGATAATCTGTGTATTCTTTGAGGAATGCGAAAACTGCGTGATTGAATGTCTTTATATCAATATCAAGCAGTGCATTAAGTTTCTTTGAGTAGAAGAAATCTTTTGTCAGCGGTGCGACAATGAATTTCTGCGCTTGCTCGTAAATATTATCGTTGGCAACCGAGCGATAGCAATCGTTGAACTTTTCAATGCTGGCATTTCCTAAAACCTTATTTATGACATCCAAACTCCAAATGTTCTTTCGGAATGGAAAAACGGACTGAATGTTAGGCTTAGTGGATACATATCCATCACGGTCTTCATCGCCACGAATACCAACATACGAAACTGCCATATCATCACCGACATACTTTTCAAACTCTGCCAGTTTCATTTTTTGAGTACACCAACGTTGTTGGATTGATGGAAGAAAACCACCGTTAATTTTCAGAAGGTGGTCGAATGGCGTAGGTTCAGGACTATCTTTGGCGGCTTGAAGTGTGGTGATTTTGCCCAAATAGGAACGTAGCCGTTCAACAAGTTGTTCGGTTTCTGCTAATTCGCATTTTGTATCGCAAGTGTAAAAATCAATGTTAAGCGTTGGATATTTGTCTTTCAGATAAATAGCCAATGCTGCACTGTCCTTGCCGCCTGATATGCCTAATACGTGTCTGACTTTATTCATTGCAACTTCTTTTTTATCAAGTTAATAAGTGCCGCCATATTGACGGTGCTATCTGCAGAAAGCAATTCTTCAATTTTCTTTTCTAACAGATTGACTTCTTGAATGCTTTCCTGCGGAACAACAACCTGTTTGGTTATTATTCCTTCATTATTTTGTGTGATATGCAAACGGACAATTGATTCGTTGTCGGTTTTGTGCATTTCTACATAATCATCAAGTTGGAACAACTTGTCGCGTAGGGAAGTGAGTAAAAATGCCTTTTCTGTGTCCTTTATCTTTTCCAGCGGTTTGTTCAACACTGCATAACATACGGATTCAATCCACGTTGTGCGATTGTCGAAGTTGCCAGTTAGTCGGGAGTGAAAATTCTTCACATCGTTAGGCATCAAAGCCGCTTTGACGGATTTATACCTGCTGTCGATAATCGGCTTATATGCTGAAAAATCAGTCTCTTTTATTTTTAGTGCTTTGAGAATCTGCTGTTCAATTGATTTTACATAATCATCGTAGCAACTTCTCAAATTCCGAATGGCGTTTTGCAAGACGGAAACGAAACTGTCAATTGCTTCGGGATTCTGCGTCAAGACAACCTCACGGAACCCTAACGCTTCGGGCAACTGCTCGAAGAAAGTTGCTTCGGGGTCAGTGGCGTGGGCTATGACATCGCGGAATTTCTTCGCTTCTGAAGAAATGTCTTTTGTTGTTTGGGCGTATGTGTTCAAATGCCTGTAGAATGTGAGGAACGGACGAATGGTTTCGATGAAAGTGTTGCCGTTCAGTTCAGATTTGTTCAGATTGACTGCCTCGCGATACTTGTCAAAAAACACTTGTTTAACGCCTTCAACGCTGAACGACTTGACTGACAAACCATTTGGGTTGCGGTAAAGCAAATCCAAAACATCCTTGTTGATGAACGGGACGTATGAGTCGCCGCTGTATAGTGCAAAATCATCTTTTTTGATAATCAGAAATGATGGAAGCCAACATTCAATAAAACCTTGCTTTATGCCGTATGGCGGTTCTGAAAGAATGGTGGCAAGTTCACCTATTTTTCGCTGTTTTTGCTGTGCTGATTTAAGAAAGTCCATACAGCATTTCCACAGAGGCATAAATGAAGGTTCGGTTGGTTCGCTGAAACCAAAAGCCTTGTCTTCTGCACAGTGGATTCCTGTTCTTTTCAGCATTGTTAGATAGATTGACTTTTCGGGAGGAAACTTATCTTTGTCGAAGCCAATATCCTCCTTATCCCTGTTGTCAAGCAGGGCGTTCAAATAGTTCTGTCTGGCAACCGACATTGTGCCGCTTGGACGATGCTTGTTGATTAACTCATTTTTGAAAACAGGTGTGGCACTGTAAATGGTATCAGAAATGACTGAAATGAATTTCATCAAATCCTTTTGTGAGTGAATACTGTCAACATACTCACCATTGAAAATCCATTGAACATTATTAGAGAAAATACTGTCGGTTACGGATTTGTTCAATAGCGATTTTTCATATTCAACAAGGCTTTCGATTTCCTTGTGTGCCACTTTGTCGTTTTCATCTTTTATGTAGAAATCACGCACCCAATACAGTTTGTCGATTTCAAAAATGTGGTCAAAAATCTCTTGGGCATTCTTGAAAACACAATAGGCAACAGCGATGCCTTTCTGCGATAGACATTTGTCTGTTATTGCAGAATAATCGTTGTCCTTGGCAAAAATCAAATCAATAGTACCATCAATTTCGCCTTGACGAACTTTTGTAATAGGTTCATCAGTTATCTGATACTCAAAATATCGAGGCGTTCCTGTGCGATAGTAATGAGCATTGGCGATTGAAATGCGGAAAGTAAACAGTTGTTTCAGTTTGTCGATGTAGTCATCGGTGCGCTTACATTCGAGCGAAGCGTTGTAAAGCCCCATCTCAATATCGACATCAGTACCTTCAAACAAAATGTATTTCGATTTGTATTTTGCAAAACGTATTATTTGAACCTTTTCCAATTTGTCTATCAATGGCTGAATATCATTTACTCCCATTGACAAACGGGCATATTGGACGAGGAAGTCTGTATCTATTTTAGTAGCCGAAGAAGCGAAAATGTTGAGCATTCCAATAACCTTGACAAGTCTGATTGCTGTTTCTATTTCAGATTCTTCCATAGGAAGCCCCTCAACACGTTCAATGGCAATTTTGATTGCCGACCAATTTGTTGAATCTGCGTTTACCTCGGTCAATGACGAATGAAAATTGTATTGAATATAATCGTAAACATTGACGAGATTGTAAAGCAAATTGTCTGATGCAGAGAATTTACTAATGGAATCATCGCCTGTAGCCTCTAAAAACGAAAATAAAGTTCTCTCGTTCTGTCCATAACGCTGATTTGCTTGCGTAAGAATGTAGGCGGCGAAAATATCCATCGGATATAGAGACGACACTACATCTGATTTAAGATTGACGTTAGCGAACTTCGACTTAATAGCCAAATCGTAGAGTAGGCGAATGGCTTTGTTGTTTGAAGCCTCGCGTTTGGCTGCGATTTTTGTAGCAGCGAGATTCAACAACTGCTCAATGGGTTCTTTAAAAACGATATCTTGAATACGACCTTTTACTTTCGTCCACTCCTGCTTTTGTTCAAGTTTCAAATCTTTTGCGTATGCATTGAAACCTTGATGTAGTGTGGTAAGCAGAATAATATTCTTATTTGTGTCATTAACATACTCGCAGAATTTCTGCAAGAAATACATTTCTTTTTCTGGATTGTTTTTGGCTGCATGTTCAAGCACTTTGCCAAATTCGTCAATTACGAATACCAAAAAAGACTTTTCTTTCTGACTATCTGTATACAAAGTGTCTAATGCTGCAAAAATATTACCTCTCTTGTTGGTGGATGATAGAATATGGTTTTGAAGCAATTCAATCAGAGGTTGGTAATCACCAACAATATTTACGAAACGGAACTTTGTGAAGCCGTTGAATTGACCATTATTTTTGATAAGCGGATTTTCAATTGATTTCTTACCGCACAAACATTGTTCCAATGACAATAAGAAACTAGATTTTCCTGTGCCGTATGAGCCAATTAGGCAGAATGAATGTATTCCGGTGGTAAACGAGTCAATTATTTTACCAACTGCTTGTTTTGCATTGGCTGTAACAATGTAGTTGAACGTCTTGTCGCTGTCGCGCTCTATGTTTACTGATGTTGAAAACTTCATCTTTTTTCCGATTTATAGTACATGTTTAGGATTTCAAATTCGTTGAAATCCTGCTTGACTGCAAACAGTTGTTCTCCTGCAGAATTGTCGAATGATATGTTGGCATTTATGGCTGTCAGTTTGCTAAAAATGTCGTATAGTTCACCTTGCGACAAGCAAAAAATAAGAGATAGTTCAAGCATTTTGTCAAATTCTACAACCTGACTGCCATCTGATATTTTATGAACAGCGTAGAAGAAAATTAAAGGATTGATTTTGGCTTTCGCGGGATAATTGAATTCATACAAATCTTTCTCGATACGCTTGATTAGGTTCAAATCGAGTAAGATAGCGGAATAATCTTCGTAGATATTGGTATTGGGCGAAACATACATTCTCAACAACATTGCAATGTCTTTGGTGATGGTGTTGTCGTTCCAAACAATGCCGCTGAATGCCTTGTCGAGATTCCTGCGCTTCAGAAAAGCGAATATGTTCGCTTTTGAAAACTCTTTTCGCTCTTTGTGGAAATATAGAAAAATCTGACGGTAAATGGTTGCGTAGTTGGTATATATTAGATTCCAATGTAGCAGCCAAAGGGTTTGAGCGTCCTCAACAAATGGGTCGCAACCTGTTTCTGTGTCGAAAATGAAATCAGCTAATGGCGAGATTTCATTTTCTTTGTTTATCAGTCCAAAAGTCCGAAGCCAATACCGGATGGAACTGACCATATTTTTACCTACACCCAAAGCTACAACAGCATCATCATCGTTGAATGAATGTCCATTTTTTACAAAGTCGTAGCCTTTTTTTAGCCACAGACTTTTGCAGGCAAAAGTCTCATGACCAGAAAATGTGCTTTTAATATTATTGTTTACTTCCATATTTTTGTTGCGAATTTTGTGTGGAAGTAAACATTTGTTCAAACAAAAGTCCCCAAATAAAAGTCCCTATTTCTTGGAATTTAGATATTGATGGATGTGTGTAAAGTACTGATTTATAGTATTTTACCCCCCCAATTTATTTAAAATCATATTTCTTGATATATCATGCATTTTACAAAAATAAAAATTAATACGCAAAAATACAAAAAAATGCTGACATTAGGGAAGAAAAATACACAACTTCCTACTAAAATCTGCTAATTGTTTTTTGAAAGGGTAGCAATCTTTTGAATGTTAGTCGCGTCTTTGGAAAAGATGTAACCATTATAATTGCATCAATATACGTATCTCGAACCTTCCCTCTTGCTATCCCCTTGCTACCCTCTTGCTATCCCCTTGCTTACCCGTACCTTTAAAGTCGCTTTTTTTCGTTTTTCCTGTATTATAATTCATTACTTTGTATATTGTTACAATATTACCTATGTCGAACTTGTGTAGAATTTCAATAACAGCAAACAAGTATCGGCTCAAAAAACGCGATTTTTGAGCCGATTCTGTCTGAATAATACCGAAGGAATCCCGAACCTTTCGGCTTGCTACCCCGAACCTATCCCGTATCT
>JAEEGL010828938.1_pt1 | contig 13091 bp, 9 predicted proteins | sample 9134231 | NCBI WGS metagenome assembly JAEEGL01 (sample SAMN16246548, study PRJNA631951) | gut metagenome | biome: gut microbiome; feature: rumen; material: fiber-attached | host: Bos | place: Iran: Karaj | collected 2018-10 | reverse complement strand
TCCATTTTTTTTTTTGGGGATTAATTTTAATTATAATATATGATATTTTGAGATCATTAAAGATATTTAATGAATAATAATATATTTTATTGAAAATAAATTGATTAAAATAAAATGGTTAGTTTAATTTTAAATTTTTTGTAAAATATTAATTTTATATTTTATTTTATATAAATTAAATATATCAGTATTATTTAGGTACAAATTAAATATTATTGTCTTTAAATTTTTGAAGAGACTTAATTTTTAAAATTTATAAAAAATTTATTTTCATTTTTTTTATGAATTTAATAATTATTGTTCTATAACTTAATTTTAATAAATTAATAATATTCTTTTATTATAAATGTAAATAAAAATTATTAATCTTTATTCAAATTTAAATGACATAATTTTTTAAATTATTTATATAATTTTTGTATATTTTTTTATATTAATATACCATATATATCCAAATAATGAAGAATATTTTTTGATATTAATGAAATTTCTTTATTCTTTGAAAAACTTAAATTTTGTATAAATGAAGGGAAAATTCCATTACATAAATTAATACTAATTTCCTCAGAATTAATTATAAAATATCTAATAGATTCCAAACATAATAATATCAAATTAGTATCTGTATTATAATAAAGAACTTTACATAAATTTGGAATTAATTTAGGATAATTATGATTAATTTCAAATAAAATTTTAGGATTTTTTAAATATAAACAATTTCTTATAATTAAAGTTGATTGTTCAATAATAAAATAATTATAAGATTCTAAAAAATTAATAACTTTTTCAAAAACAGGACAAGTAATAATGTAACTTGAATTATGTTGTGAATAAATTTCTAATAAATTTAAAAATTTAATTTTAATTCCTTCATCATTATATATTTCTAATATATCATTAATAAATAAAAAAATTTCTAATTCTTCATAAAATATATTTGCTTCATTATTCTTATCAAAATAAATTATATCAGTTAAAATATCTAATATTGGATAAACTTTTGAACAATTATTTGATTGATATTCAAAATCAAATATAAGATTAAAAAATTCAGATTCTTTTTTTAAAAGATTAAAAAAAATATCAGAAAAATTTTTATACTTTGATAAGTGTGATAATCCATATAATGCTGTTAATAATATTTCTTCATTATTTTTTTCTAATAATGGATTTATAATTTTAAATGAATATTCAAATTCTTCTTTTGTAATTGAACTTTGTTGATTAATTAATATACAAAATAATTTTAAATGTGATTCAAAATTTATTACATTATCTTTCATTAAATTGTTTAAAAGATATTGAAATAAAAAATGATTTTCATATTTAAAAACTTTTTCTCTATTTTTCCTATTATATAAAAGAGAATTTAATAAAAAATTAAAAATTAATGAATTAATAATAGGATCTTTATTTATTAAATGAGTAATATATATTTTAATATAATCATCTGAAAATAAACAATTTTCAATTTGTTTTACACTTTCCATATCATTATTATCTTCAGACAAATTAACAATAATATCACTGAAATATAAAAAAATATAATATATTTCATATAGTATTAAATTAACTTTTATATCATTAAATGTATCACTTTCTTTTAATAATATTTGTAATTTTCCTATTAAATTTTTTTCATTGATAACTAAAAAATTATTGATATTGAATTTTTTTTGAATATGAATTTCTTTTTCAATTGATATATATAATATATGTAAGCCATAAATTTTTTCATCAAATTTTTCTGAACTTAAAAGATATAGTAAATATTCAATACTTTCGTTAATTTTATCAAAATTAAATCCAGAAAATTTTTCTTTTATAATTGAATCAATATTTAATTTACTTATATCTATAAAATAATCGTTTTTTTCATTTTTGATAATATTTCTTTTCAAATAAATTTTTTTATTAATCTGTTCTTTTCTAAGATTTAATTTAAATTTATTCCTATAATTTATTATATCATTTTTAGTCAATTCTTTTTCTTTTCTTTCTATCATTTTCAAATTTAAAAAAATTATTAAATTAACTTTTTTCAAAAAAATAAATTTATTATAAAAAAAATAATGGCAAAAAAATATACAATATATTTTCATATAATAATTTTAATATTTCTAGTTTCAATTTGTATATGGGATAGAATAGTAAATATACCAAAATTCCCTTTTAACTTTTTTTATGTTACTCAATTAGATTTATATATTAATATAATATACTACATACTAATAATTAAAATAGATTTAAGTAATTTAAATCCAATATTACATTATCAAAAATTGTTTAATTTTAATTTCTCATTATCATTTTTAGTAACAATAATGTTTTGGTTAATGTTATTTATTGATAAAAGAACTTTATATAAAAGTGGAATTCATATTCCTTTTACTTTAACTTTTTGTCTTCATGGTGGTGTTTTTATAGTAAATATTTGTGAACAATTATTTATTTGTCAAAGAAAAAACCCAAAATATTGTTCTATTAAATTGTATTTTATAATTACTTTAATTTATACAATTACTATTAAATTAATATATGATTTATTTGAAATTAAAACTTATCCTTTTGCTTTTAAATCAATAAAATTAATGATTTGTGTTAATTTTATTGGATTTATAACTTGTGTTATTGGACATTACATTTATTTATTTTTATCAAAAAAGAAAAAATCATCAAATGAAGAAGAAGAAGAATTAGTTTCAACTGAAATATAATATAAAAAAAAATAAAAATAATATAAAATATTATAATTAACTATCATTACTTATTTAAATCAAAAAAATTTAATAATTTTTTTTATATAACAATTTATTTTTTATTTTTTAATTATCCATATTTTCATTTTCATTATTTTCATTATTTAAATCATTTTTTCCATTTAACTTTTCTTCAAAACTTTTTCTACATAATGCAATATTTAATTTAATTAATTCCAAATTAACATTTTTACTATTAATAATAACCATAATATAAGTAGAACTAGTAAACTCATCAAGATAAGTAGTATAATTTCTAGTTTGAATAATCATTGATTCAAATCTTGAATTTGTTGTCATACAACTTAATTTAAATTTTTTAATAATATGAGAAATTTTTTCAAATCTTTGATCATCATTTATTTCTTTATCAGTATAAGAACAAGTTAATAAAAAAGTATTTTTTTCAAATAAAATAATTTCTTCAACACAACAAATTTGAGAAAATTTTTTTAAAGATTCTTTAATACTTTTTAAATTCATTGTTAATTCACCAACAATACTAGTCCATGCTTTATATAAAGTAACTTCCCATATTGAAGTAGGAAAACATTGAATTTTAAAATTACCTGATTTTGATTCTAATTGACTTTTTTTTTTCTCAAAAATTTCTTTTTTTTTATTTTCTGCAACTAAATCCATTTTATGAACTAAAACAAATACTTTTGCATTAGGAGAATATTCAGTTAAAGCTTTAATACAACTAAATAAAATATAATAAAAGAAAAAAAATTATAAAAAATATTTTTTTTTTACTTTTCAAAATATGTTATATCTTCAATATTATCTTTTTCATTTTTATTATTTGAATTTTCTACTTCAATAACAAAAATTAAAACTTCTACTTTTGAAAAAATTGTTTCTTTTTTTGTTTCAAAATATTGTTTTATAAATTCTTCTTGTCCACCACAATCTAATAAATTAAATACTAAATTTCCCATAAATTTTAAACGAGATTCTGCAACTTCGTGTGTATATCCTAATACAAATGTATCTTTTGGAGCTTGATTTGCAAATATTATTGATCTCATTGAAGTTTTTCCTACACCCGCTTTTCCCATTAATAATATTTTTGAAAATTTTTGTTCTGGGTTTTTATTTGACATTAGGTTTTTTTAAATGATTTTTATTTATTTTTTTTTTTGTTAATTTTTTTTTTTTATTATTTTTTTTTATTGTTGTTTTTTATTTTTTATATTTTTTTATTTGAATAATTATTTTTAAAATTTTGGTTTTTTTTTATTTAATTTTAAGTTGTTTATTTATTTATTTTTTTAATTTTTAAATGAGTATTAATGATAAACCAAAATTAGTTGGATTTAAAAAAATTATTGAATTTAATGCTTATATAAGACTTGAAAGAAATGGAATTAAAATAGAAAATAGATTTCTACAACAGAGTAATTTAGTAAATTTAAAAATTACTAATAATCAATATAAATATATTGACCAATCAATAAAAGAAATTCAGGCGCTAGAAATTAGAACAAAAAATGGTGATATGATATTTCATTGTAAAATAAAAGAAATAATAAAAATAATAGATAAATTAATTCCAGAAGGTAAATTAACTTTAATAATTCAAATTAAAGATGATAAAGTAATTTTATTTATTTCAAAATCAACTAAAGAATTATTAGAAGCTTTTATTTCTAAATTAACAGGAAAAATTCCAACTACAAAAGAATCAAATTCAAAAATTGAAAATATAAATAATTTAAATAATAATAATTTGTTACTAAGAAATAAAAGAAAATATCATGAACTTTATGCACAAAAAAATAAAAATTTAATTAGTAATAAAATGAAAATTGAAAGTAATCAAAATGACAAAATTTTAAATAATTTATTATTTATGAAAAATAAGGAAAAAAATAAAAGTATTTCAGATTTTCCTGATTATTTAACTTTTATAATTTTTGAATTTTTACAAAAAAAAATTTTACTTGCAAAAGTTTCATTATTAAATAAAGAATTAAAAAAATATGCAGATTCATATATTGAAAGTTTAATTATTAGAGATGATACACCAACTGACTCATTTAATAGAATAATTAATAGATTTCAAAATTTAAAAGAATTAACTTTTGGAAAAGCAAAAAATTTTAAAAATCAAAATTTAAAATTTTTTAATTGTTCTTTAAAGAATTTAGTAAAATTAGATATTAGTCAAATAGAGAATTTAAATGATAATTCAATTAAAACTTTATTTTCAAGAATGAAAGGAATTAATGTTAAATCAATTAAATTAAATTATTTATTAGAAAGTTTATATTCTGCTTTATTATATATAAATCAATTTTTTAAAAATTTAGATGAATTATCTTTATATAAAAAACCTTTTTTACATGATGAAAAATTATTAAATGAAAAATTTGTTAAATTTCCAAAATTTTATCATATTAATATTTATAAAGTAATGTTAAATATCTTAAATTCAAGAGACAATAAATTAAAAATTTTAAATTGTTTTGCTTTTTATATGCCAAATTTAAGTGAGAATGATTTAATTTTTAATAATTTAATTGAACTTTCTTTTGATTTATTAATGATTAATCATATTAAAAATTTAACAATTTTTTCATGTTGTGAAAAATTAATTTCATTTAAAATTGGAGATATAATTATTAAAGATAATAAAATAAAAAATGAACCAGTTTTTCATTATATTAATTTAAATGAAATAAATGAACAATTAACCAATGAATTAAATGAAGAAAATATTAATAATTTAAATCAAGATATTGATTTTGATAATGATTATATTGAAATATTTAGTAAAATTTTTTATAAAATGAAGAATTTAAAAAGAATTGAATTTGGTTCATTTTTAACTAATGATTTATGTAATTTAATATCAATTTATTTAAAAAATTTAGAAAAAATTACTTTTTCAAGTAATTATATTAATGATAATGGAATAAAATTAATTTTACTATCATGTAAGAATATAAAAGATATTAATTTAATTGGTTGTCAAAAATTTTTAGGTGGATGTTTTTTTGAACTTTTACCAAATGAATTCCCAATTAAATTAAAAAATGCTAAATTTTCAATTTCAACATATAATTTTTATCATGTGATTAATTATTTAAGAACTAAAGGAATAAATGCAGAAAATTTTATAAAAATTAAAAATAATATATAAATTAAAATTTAAAAATAAAAAAAAATAAAAAAAAACATTAAAATACAAAAAAATATATTTAAAAAAAAAGAAAAAAAATGAGATTCAAATTTTGTGGAAATATAGATTGTCCAGATTGGTTAATTACAGAAATAACATATTTAACAAAATTTACTTCAGTTAAATTAAGAATAATAAGTAATCAAATATGTAGATTTATAATAAATAAAGGAGCAAATATACAAGATTTAAAAAAAATTTTAGATGAAATGAATTTAAATGAACAAGAATCAAAAATAGTAATAAGTGTCTTAGATTTTATTTTTAGAAATTCTGCAAAATTTGATGTTGAAGATATTGCATTAAGTCAAGAATTACAACAATTGGGTCTTCCTCAAGAAAATGCAGAATCAATAAGTAAAGTTTTTAAAAATCAAAAATTAAAATTAAGAGAATTTTTAAAAAATGATATTTTTTCTTTTAATATTATTAATGATGTTAATTTTAAAAATAGTTATACTTTATCTGATAATTATACTAATTTTAATTATGTTAATGAAAAAGAAAGTGAATTGAGTGAAGATAATTATAATATTCAAAGTTTAGAAAAAACTAGAATTAATTTGTGTTTTAATATTCAAAATAATAAAAATTATGTAATTTCAATGGATAAAGATTCTCTTGGGAAATTAATTCAAGATTTAGAAAAATGTTCTGAAGTTATTAAAAAATATAAAGAAGGTTAAATAAAATATATAATTATATTTAATAATTATTAAAAAAATATTTATTTTATTATATTTTTAAAAGAAAGTAAATTTGTTTTATTTATATTGTTTATAAATGATTTTAATTTATTTTGAAATTAAATAAATTAATATCACACATTTTATAAGATTTATAAATGAAAAAAATAATTTACATAATTAAAATTTTTTATTTATTTGATATCATTTGATAAAATTTCATAATATTAGCATGAAATCCTTTATTTAAATTTGGAAGTTGTATATTATTATTATTAATATTTTTTTTAATGATTTTATCTTTAAACCCAATATTATATGTTGAATTATTAGGAAAAAGAAATTTATTATTATTTTTATTATGAATTAAAGATTGATTATTTATTGTATTTTTCTGAGAAGAAGAACTTTTATTTATATTATAATGAATTTTATTTTCTTTAATAGGACTATAATAATAATTCCCTGTACTATAATTATGATTTAATTTTTTTTGACAATGATTTAAACTTCTTGAATTTCTATGATTTAAATTATCTTTTTTAAAATAATTCAAATTTGTATTATTATTATTATTATTAAATTTAAAATCATTTTCTTCTACTTCTTCAATTATACTTGAATGTCTTGTTTTTTTTGGTTTTTTTTTAATATTAGTTTTTCCAATATTATTAAAATGAGTGTTTATATTATAATTATAATTATCATTTTGATTTTTAAAAAAAGTCTTAAAACCAAATATTTGTTTATTAAAAAAATTAATATTATTTCTTTTTAAAATAGAAAGAATATTCATATTTGTTCCTCTATCAGTTAATTTTTCTTGATTGATATTTTGTATAAATGTAAAATCATTATTTAAAATTTCATATTTTTGTCTTGTAGTTAAACTATTTAAATCAGAAATCATTGTTCTATTAAGATTTGAATTTTGATTATTTAAATTAGAATTATCTTTATATATTTGATTTGACATTGTCACTGCCATATATTTTGTTTTATTTTCTTTTATTTTTTTATTTTTTAATTTATTCTTTAATTTATTTGGAGCAATATTATTATTTTTTTTAATAAATTTTATTTCATTTGAATTAGTTAATTTTGGTTGAATATTTATTTCATTATTTTGATTATTATTATAAGTATTCACATTTATTATATTTATATTTGTTGTTGAATTACTATTATGAATTATTTTATTATTATTTATAATAATTTTATTTTCATTTTCATTATTTTTTTCTTTTTTTTCTTTTTTCTCTTTTTCTCTTTCTTCATTTTTATTATTTTTAATTTTCATTATCTTCTTAATAATTTTTTCACAATCATTATCTAAAATATTTTTATTACTTATAGAATAAGCTAACCCTTTCTTTTTACAATTATTATCATTCCTTCCTTTATTAATATCATTCAAATTATTTTTATTATTATTTAAATTATTTAAATAAATATTATTATAATTAACAATATTAGAACAATTATTATTCTTACCACAACTAATATTAACATTATTATTATAATTTTTTTCCTTATTAATAACAAAACTATTATCCTTCTCATTTTTAATACTAAAATTTTTAAAATTATCATAATAACTATCTCTATTACTAAGAGAATTATCCCCTTGATTAAATTTATTAATATCATCTTTAATATGAAAATCATTATTTTCATTATCATTATCACAATTATTATCTTTATTAATAATATTTAAATTATGATTATTTAACTTTACTTTATCTTTACTATTACAATTTAAAAATTCATTTTGACTATCTTCATAATAAAAACTAAAACAATCTCTTTTATAAAAATCTTTAAAATAACAATGTTCTAAAACATTATCATCACATAATCTTTTTTTAGGATCTAATTCAAGTAAACCTTTTAAAAACAAGACACCATCTTTATTTAATTTTCCAAAATATTTTTTATCTAAACCAGTTGGTTTTTTTACATCAATTAAATCAAATTGACTATAAACAGGATTATTATAAAATAAATCAATATATTCTTGAGGAAAATTTCCTAAAATTTTTTGTATACAATGTAATTGATCAATTTCATTTTCTCCTGGAAAAATTGGATTACCATCAATTAATTCACCCATAATACAACCTGCAGCCCAATAATCAACTTCAAAATTATAATTTCCATTTGATATTAATAATTCTGGTGATCTATACCATCTTGTTGCAACGTAATCTGTTAATAATTCATTTTTTGGATTTTTTGTACTTTTTATATTTGTTTTTTTTATTTTTCTTGCAAAACCAAAATCACATAATTTTAATTTGTAATTTTTTGAATCTATTAATAAATTTTCTGGTTTAATATCTCGGTGTATTATATTATTTTTATGAAGGTATTTTAATGCTTTACATAATTGATATAATATTATTTTTATTTTATTTTCTGGAATTTTATTATTGTTTTCTTGTAAGAATTCTAATAAATTTTTTTCTACGTATTCAAATACAATGTAAATGTTATTTTTTTGCTTTATTGCTTCTTTAAATTCTACTATGTTTTCATGTTTTAATAATTTTAATACTTTTAATTCACGTTTTATTGTCTTTTTTACTAAGTCGTCTTCTGTTTCTTTAAATTTTTTTATTGCTACTATTTCATTTGTTTCTTTGTTTTTACATTTGTATACAATTCCATATGCTCCTTCGCCTACTATACCTAAAACTTCGTATTTAGTTTGCATTTTTTTATTTTTTTTTTATTTAATTTTCAATTTTTTTTATATTTTTTTTTATTTTTTTGTTTTATTTTATTTTTTTTTTTTCATAATTGGTTTTAATTTAAGTTTTTATTAGGATTATAATTTTATTTTAAGAAAAAAATATATTGTATTTTTATCATTATTTATATTTTTTATTTATATTTTTAGGAAAATAATTGAATTATTTTTTAAATACTCTTGAAACTGTTAATAAACTTTTTCCCATTTTAAATTTTTTTTCATAAATAAATATTAACTCTTTTCTTAATTCATTTAATTTTTTATTTAAAAGAAATATAACAGTTTTATAATTTTTAGTTTCATTTGTTAAATTAGTATTTAATTGATTTAAATTAAAAATATTATTCCTCATTAATATAATATCATTTTTATATTTTTCAAATTTATCATTATAATTTTTAGTTTGAATATTTACTTTATTAATTGTTTTTTGAATATTATCAATACTTATTTTAATATCATTTATTTCATTTAAAATATTTACATTTTCATATTTTTTTTCAATATAAAAAGATTTAAATCTATTAGATTCCATTTTTATATTTTTACTAGTTTTCTGTGATATATTATTTAAATCTTTTAAAGAATTACATTTTTTTTCTAAACTTTTAACTTTTTTCATTAAATCAGTAGAATTATATCTTTTTAATTCACATTCTTTTTTAATTGGAGTAAAAATTGAATCATTAATATTATTTATAATATCTTTTTGATTTAAATTACAATCTAAAAGTGAATTAAAAGTATTTTTTATATCTTTTGTAGAACTACAAGTAGAAATAAATGGTACAATTTTATTATTATTATTTTTAGTTTTATATTGTTTAATATTATAAAATTCTTTTCCATTTCTTAATCTAATTGGAATTTTTGTTAATTTATGTGGATTTTTAATTTTAATTTTAATTTTTAAATTTTTAATATTCTTATTTTTACTTTTATTACTTTTATCATGATATGATAATTGAGATAATTTATTTGATAATTCTTCCATTGAATTATATTCATCATAATAATTTAATATACTCTTTGAGTTACTTTTTAATTTGAAACTATTTCCTCTATGTCTTAATGAAAGACCATTTATCATATTAATTTTTTTTATTATTTATATTTTCAAAAAAAAATATAATAATATTTAATATATTAATTCTTTTTTGTATTTGTTGAATCATTTTGTAAAAAATAATTTCCACTTAATATTTTACTAGTATTATTTAAAATATTATTATTATTTGAATTAAATCTTTTTTCATTATTGAAATTTATTAAATTATTATATTCATTTTTTAAATTTTCATTTTCTTTTTTTAATTCAATAATTTCTTTTTGATTAACAATAATTTGATTATTTAATAATTGATTATTTTCTAATAATTTTTCATTTTCTTTTACAATTTCATTAAGTTGTAAATTTAAAGTATTAATTAATTCTTCCATTTTTATTTTATTATCTTGAACTTCTTGTGCCTTTTGTCCAATTTTTAATATTTTATTTAATTGTTTTAAAATATTATTTGCTTCTTTTTCTAATTTACTATTCATTTTTTTTAATATTTTATATTTTTCATCTTTTGTATTTAATTCTTCTATTAATTTTTTATTAATCTCATCCATATTTTTAATACTCTTTTTTAAGGAATTTTTATTTGTTTGAGTTGTTTTTAATTCTTTAATTGATAATTTAAATCTATTTTCTGCATCAAGTACTTTTCTTTTTAATTGATTATTTTTCTTTTTTTCTTCATCTAAATTTTTATTATATTTTTTTACACTATTTATTTTTTTATCAACTGAATTTTCTATTTCTTTATTTTTTTCAACAACTTCACCATATTTTTTACTTAAATCATCATATTCATTATTTAAAACTTTTAAACATTCTTCTAATGCTAAAATCTTTTTTGTGTTTTGATTTTCATTATTTTGAGATTTTTCTAAAAAATTATCAATTTGTTCTATATCATAATATACTTTATTATAATTTTCTATTCTTTCTTTTTTTCTTTCTAAATCACTTTCATTAAGATAATTTTCATCTGGAATACTTTTTGATAAAAATTTTAATCCTTCAAGTATATAATATAAAGTTTCTAAATGTTCTTTTTTTGTTATTTGATTAATTAAATTTTGAATATCTTTTTCTATTGATAATATTAAAGTTTGTGTAGAAATATTTACAAAAGGATAATTATTATTCATATTAAACTTAAAAAATTATTTTTTTTTATTTTTTAATTAAATATAAAATATTATTATTAACCAATTTTTAAATAAAAAAAAAATATATTCAAATATTTCAAAAAAGTTAAAATTAACTTTTTAAACATAAAAAATTAAGTTTTTTTTCCATCCATTTCAATAAGTTGTTTAATATAAGAAATTAAATTACATAACATTTCAACTTCACTAACTCCAATATAAATTAAGTTTTCTAATCTAATATAACCATCATTAATTTTTTCCCATTTAAAATCTTTATTATCATTTAAAGTATTAATTTCATCATTTAAATTATTTAATTTTAAATCAATTTGAATCCTCATTCCATTTCCAATAAAATGAGGATTAGAAGTTAAATATCCAAATTTTTTATTAAATTCAAAATTAATTTCTCTTCCAATTATATTTAATATTTCAATTATATTTATAAAATATTGAAGTAATTGTTCACCATTTTCAATTTTTTCAATATGAAAATATAATTTAAAATGATCCATATCATTTATTATTCCAAATAAATTATCATAATTAAATTTTATTATTCCTCTATTTTTAGGATAATTAATATATAAATTTTTCATATTTTCATTATATAAAATTGGAATATTAAAATCTTTAATAAATTTTTTTGCTTCTTTACTTTCTAAAGGATAATATGTTGCAATATTATTTTTTCCTTTTATTTGATTAATAATTTTTATTATTTCATTTTCTATATTTTCAATATTATCTTTATAATAAGGATTACATGAAAATGGATGATTTGAAAAGTTTCTATAAACATTAATTGTACAATTCTTTAATCTTTCTATTTCATTATTTGTTAATTGAGGATTTTTTTTAAAATCTTCTGGTTTTGAAATATGATTTTTTTCATTAATATTAAAATTTTGAGATTGAAGAATATATTCACTTATAAAAGGATAAAATGAATAATATTCATATTTATCAAATAAAATAGGATAATTATTTTTTTCATCTTTTTTATAATATTCAAGTATATCATTTAAATTTCTTCCATATGGAGATATTAAATGTTTTAATTGATCAAATGATATATCATATGCTGATTTAATTGGATTTTTTTCTTTTAAATTTAATTTATTTATATCTATTGGTTTATTTTCTTTACTTAATTTTAATAATGAATAAAATTTACCAAAAAATTTAATCATAAATTCAATATGATTTACTTCATTTAAATGATAATCTTGATATGTTTCAATTGAATTATTTGAAATATTAAATTTTGTAAAATTTAAATTTTTAACTTCTTCTTCTAAATTACTTAAATTTACATTATCTAATTTACCATAAATTCTAAATCCACTTCCTAATAATGATAAATTAGATGTTACATAACCATATTTACAATTCATAAATTCTAAAATTAAAGATATTCTTTTCATTATATTAAGTCCTTTATTATATAAATCAACAATATTTAATTTTTTATTATTTTCTTTTTTTCCTTTCAT
>JAEEGL010133592.1_pt1 | contig 13091 bp, 3 predicted proteins | sample 9134231 | NCBI WGS metagenome assembly JAEEGL01 (sample SAMN16246548, study PRJNA631951) | gut metagenome | biome: gut microbiome; feature: rumen; material: fiber-attached | host: Bos | place: Iran: Karaj | collected 2018-10 | reverse complement strand
GCACTCAGCCAGGCACTTGCGCATAAGCTGGTGCTGACGGTTGACGAACATAACCTCGTTGAGGGTATGCGGCACAGAGCGCTGGCCTTCAAACTCGGAGGAGATGTAGCCCTTGTATCCGCCCTTAACCAAAGCGCGCATGTAACGCGGATAGTCGATCTCATCGGAGGTGCAGTCCTCATTGATCCACTGCATCTTTCCGTGGATGTAGATCAGACGGCTTGCGTACTCTTCCACAACAGACGGAGGCGTGATCAGCTTCTGACGCAGGCTGCGACGGCCGAAGCCCTGGCCGCCATTGTCAGCGCCGTTGATCAGTGTCTTCTCCACTTCGCCGCCGCCCAAGCGGATGGCTTCCTCGAGCACAGCGTCCCAATCCACATCGTTGTTGCCGTCATAGGTGTAGGCCTTGCGGCTCATGGCGCGGATATACTCCAGCGCTTCCGGATTGGCGCCCTGTTTGATATACTGATTTGCCTGCATGGGGGACATATCGCGCATGATGCCCGAGAAGTCCAGCATCAGACCGCCGCCGCCGTAGCAGCCGGTCCGCTCGATCGCTTCAAGGAATGCGTCATTGCCACCGTCTTCCAGCAGGCCGGGGCCGTGGACTTCCAGCGCCATGGCAACGCCCAGTTCCTCTGCATAGGGAAGCAGGCGCTCAAAGACAGGGGGATTTACCGTCTCATGGGCGGGATCGTCGCGGTAGAAGGACCAGACGCCGTTATGGCCGGTGTGGCTCAGGCGGATGAATTTGCAGCCCAGCTTCTTGGCTGTACGGAGATACTGCATCGATACCTCAAAGATGGCATCGTCATCCAGCAGGGTGCCGTCACGGGAGAACTGGCGGTCGGAGAAATGTTCATAGCAGACCGGCTCCAGCTGCAGATTGTCCAGCATATAGAACCACTTGTACAGGAACTCGTTGGTGACATAGGGGAACGAACGGCACAGGGCCTCGCCGAAGATTTCAACGCCTTCACCGCCACAGCCCTTGACCGCAGTCAGTGCGCCTTCTAGGTCCAGATCGCCGCGCCAGATTGCCTCCTGATAGGAGTAAAGGCTGACGCCCAGTTTAATATCCTTGCTGCTCATGAATCATTCCCTCCTTATACGATGGTGACAGTCTTCTTGCAGTAGGCAGAGGTGGAATAGTGGTCACGCAGTGCAATGCCATACTCCACTTCATGCTCGCCCTGTGCGATGCCGCCGGGGATTTTAAGGAAAACCCGCAGATAGTCCTGATACTTCCACATCCACTCATTGTCGAAGCGGCCTGTGCCGACTTCGGACAGGGGGAAGTCCCTGCCGTCGTACCAGATGTACTTGCAGTCGTCCGGAATCCACTCGCCGTCAACGGTAAATGCCAGCTGCTGGATCTGATTGATGGGCAGGCCGCGATAGCCCGGGATGCGAACATCAAGGCAGTAGCCGATCTTCTCGCCCTTCTCATAGATGTTGCGGCCGTAGTTGTGCATCAGAAGAGGATTGTAGCGGGTGGTATTGAAGTCCGTAATCTTGTCGAACTTGGGTGCCGGGCCTCGGTTTCTGCTGATTCTTTCAACTTTTTTGATGTCCATAGAAACTCCTTTCATCTCGTACTGGTCTGTTTTATTTTATAAAAAGGCGGCGCTCGGAATTCTTCTATACGCCAGCCTTTTGCGGGGGAACTGATTTACCCGTGCGCCTCTTGATCCTCTTATGATGAAGGCATGCTGCACTGTCCCGATATCTGTATGCGCCCGGCTCCGGGCATCCGAAACAATCCTGCTCCGTACAATCCTGCCTCTCCGGCGGCATACGCAGCTGCCCGCGCGGCTTTCGTACCACAGCAGAGCTCAGCCGCAGAAATCTTGTGCTCCATGCCAAAAGAACCGGTCATTAAAAAGCGTCTTTCCGGCAAAGCAACCAAACCACATAATGATTATAATCCATTATACCGGCTGCAACAATGGACAAAATCGTATATAAAAAAGGATAAAACGAACCTTTACATCTCCCTGCCTGCCGGGAAATACTGAGTTGAATTGAACACGCCGTTTAATCATGCTTCATCTTTTTCAAAAATCAGGATACAAATGGTAGACAAAACAACTATTCTGCTGTATTCTATGGGATAGCAAATCAGAGAGGAGTCTGTTTCCATGAAACAACGATCCGTGGGCCTGGATCTGACCGAAGGCAGTGTCGTTAAAAAAATGATTCAGTACGCGCTGCCTGTTATGCTGTCCACTGCGCTGCAGCAGGTATACAGCCTGGTGGACATGATGATTGTCGGTCAGGTGCTTGGCTCCGTTGGTCTGGCATCCGTCAGTCTCGGCAGCCAGATTTCACATATTATGCTGATGCTCAGCATTGGATTTACCAATGCAACTGCTGTCCTCATTTCTCAGGCTTATGGTTCCAAAAACAAGAAGGCACTGAAAGAACTGATGGGCACCGCTTTTTCCGTGGTCGCCATTTTTGCTGCCGTCGCCATCGCAGTCGGCCTGATCTTCGGCAAGGGACTTCTGGGGCTTATCAACACCCCGGAGGCGGCTTTCAAGGGCGCGTCCCAGTATCTGTTCTACAGCTGTCTGGGTTTTGTGTTTATGTTCGGCTACAACGTCATCTCTGCCGTCTATCGCGGCATGGGCGACTCCAACCGGCCTCTGATCTTTATTACGATCTCCTCCATCACGAACCTCGTTCTGGATCTGCTGTTTGTTGCCGTCTTCCACTGGGGCCCTGCCGGTGCGTCCATCGCCACCTCCCTGTCCCAGGCGGTCAGTTTCTTTGTTTCTCTCAGCTATCTGTACAAAAAGCGGGAGGAACTGGGCTTTGACTTCAAACTGCGCAGCTTCCGTATCCTTAAGAGCAGCCTGATCCCCATCCTGAAGCTGGGCATCCCCGGCTCCATCACCATGGCAGCCATCCAGTTTTCCTTTATGGTCGTCTCGGCGAACATCAACAAGTTCGGTGTTGATCCTGCCGCTGCATTTGCGGTGGGTCAGCGAGTGGATGGCCTGCCCGGCATTGTCGGCAATGCCGTCGGATCCGCCGTTGGCGTCATGGTCGGCCAGAACTTCGGTGCAGGCAAGTTTGACCGCATCGAAAAGGCAACCCGTGTGGCACTGGTGATCAGCGGAACCGTCTCCGCCATCTTCGCGGCGATCTTCCTGATCTTCCCACGGGAAGTGTTCAGTATCTTCACAAAAGACGAGACCACCCTTGCACTGGCGCGTACGGTCATGACCGGTCTTGTCATTGCCCATCCCTTCAACGTCATGATGAATTCCTACCGCGGTGTTGTCCAGGGCGTCGGCAACGCAGGACTGGAGATGGCAATGGGCATCTTCGACGGCGTGTTCCTGCGGATCACACTGGCGTATCTCTTTGGCACAGTTCTGGGCTTGGGCTTCTTCGGCTTCGTGATCGGCTACGCCGGCGCAGCAATTGGTACCGGCGTGCCGTCCATGATCTACTATCTCAGCCGCCGTTGGAAAAAGCGGAAAGTTATGGTTAAAGCCTCCAACGAGGGATCGGCTGAAGCAGAATAATTCTGCAAAACAACAAGATTGCAGAATTAGAAGATCACGCCTTTATTCTCCGTATTATCAATTAACACAAACGCAGCAGTGGACTAATGTCCACTGCTGCGTTTGTCTCAGTTGGTATATTATTCTGAAAGAATGTCAAGGGAGTGCTACCGGTTTCTGACCTGCAACACTCCCTAAACGGATTGGTTGTGTTCACAAGATCTTCTTGGAACAACTGAATTGTGCTTGCAATTTTCAATAGGTGATATGCTTCCCTTGTGCTTATACTGTTTATTTCTGACCGCAGAGACAGACAATCAAGATTTCACAACGGGCGCTTCTGAAATAGCTTTTCTATACGCGATATATATTTTTGCCTTGTCTTACGATGACCTCCGTTTGCGGCTGGATTTCAACATTCCCCCGCTTAACAGCGCCAACAGCACCAAAACAGCACCTATAGAAATCATCCATATGAATGGTCTGAGATCTGCATGGAAGTCAGTAGGTGCCGGCAAAACAGCACTCGTATTTCTGAAGACAACTGCAAGACTGTTGTTTCCGGCTTCAAAAGCATTCACTTCCGGTTTAAAATACTGTTCCGGTTTTAGCTTATCTGTGTCCTTCGTTCTTGACTCACTGGACATGAATACAAAACTGCGAGTTGCATCATCCGTACTGAAATCAATAGTCCCTTCCAGACTCTCTGTCGAAACCGTCGTTTCATAATCCGGATTTGCATTTTGTGAGATCGTCAGGGTGTACTTGTAATCTGACACAAAGTTCTTAAACGTATTTTTGTTGCAATAGATTACATGCCCACTCTTGACAACAAGGCCATCGCGGTCGGTCACCTCTATCTCAACACTGTTGGCACCGCCCCAATTGTCAATGTACAGAACCTTGACAACGACTGTATACTCTTGATTGTTTTTAAGTTTTGTCGTTACAGAACCCCATCTTTGATCTGGAACGCCCACACTGTTGGAATTGCTTGAGCCAAGTTTGCCAAGGACTTGCTCATCTGAAACGGCAATTGTGTACTCGAATTCTGCATCTGTGCTCCCGACAACCACTTCGTTCTTTACAGTAAATGTAAATATCTGAGGCGTTGCTTCTGTCCAGGATGTAACCAGCGTTACATCACTCTTCACATGACTGGAGAAATCAAAAGCATACGTCACAAGATTATTATCAGATGGAACTTTTTCTGTGTACCTGTATGCGTCCGTAGTGTTGTTTGCCCTCAGCCACCGGATAAAATGCCAGGATGGCTTAGATATTGTCGGCGTAGGATCGCTGGGCTGTGCAACTCTTTCACCCTTTGCCATTGTATAAGTGATAAGGCGCTGATTAGGATCACTTCTATAGAACTCATAGGGTACCTGTGAAGTTGTTTCTGAATCAGTCCAACCATGCAGCACCTGTGGATTGGCATTCTGGTTGTTGGAAAATGCGATATTAAATGTTACGGTTACTGTATCACTCCACACCGCATACAGCGTCTCGCCGTTGTCGTAAAGCAACGCAGCATCCTGATTGAAATTCCACAGATAGTCGCTGCGAATCTTATCAAGTACAATACCACCCTCATCTGGGGCTATCGTTGTATTACCCCAACTGACAACATTCTCGGAACTGAAGTCCGTCTGAGCAGCGATGTCAGCATTGGTTGTCCAGCCAATGAAGATCTTGCCTTCGCGCGTTGGATCCTCCGGTTCGTAATTACTGCCGTTTAAAATATCGGCAGCTTCAATGTAATAAATATCATCGATATAGTACTTAAACGGCTCAACAACCGGCTGAGGATTCCAGTTGCCTCCATTCACGTCATAGATTACCTGCTTGTCAATGTCTTCTGTATAAGTAATAACAATTCCTTCTGCATCTGTCTGCAGCAATCCGGTATATGTTACCTGATTGCCAGGCTTGATATACTCGGATCCGGTGCCATACGGTGCCGTCGGCTCTGCATTTCGATATGAACCGGTAACGCTCATTATCTTACTTTGATGATCGTTTGTTGCCGTAGCGGTGATACTGTCAGTACCCACAACTGCTTTCGGAAACACCACTTTGACTTCGCCGTTTACCTCTCCAGATTTTGCCGGAATGATAATTGTTGAGGTCTGTTCTTCACGGTCAAACTCACCGGTAACCTGGTTGACAATACTCACCGTCTCTGTTCTCGTTCCAGTCAGTTCGACAGTGATGTCCTCATCCGTAGTATTCACAAAGGTTGCGTATACCATCGGCTCCCACATCGCATAGAGTGTGTCGCTGCTGTTTCTGGTAACCGCAATCACCGAATCTGCAGCATATGCGGGAATAAAGTGTTTTGCATCAGGATTGCTTTCTTCATCAAATCCTATCAACAGATAGTTATCCCTGTGATCAAAGAAATTCGTGCCCTGGATCGAATTGAATGTTTTGTTGGTTGCGTATTGATAAAGATGCAGAGCGATGTTTGACTGAATGTCACCAAACAGGATCTGTGTCGGCTGTCCCGCATACAGATGATCTTCTGTATTAATATATGTACTTCCGGGACCGATCAGCGCAGGAAGCGCCGTCGAGTCTGTCTCATTGACAACTCCATAGTATTCATCGTTTGCGTCAAGCACCAGATTGGTCACATCAGGCTTGCGGTACGTGGTTGATTCTGGTTCATAATATGCCTGCATGTGAATAACCTTGCCAGTATTTGTAACCTCTGTGACCAGTTCTGAGTCAATCGTGAAAGAATCACCGGGCTGATAGTACTTCAGCACCCCAAACGGATCCCAATTTGTGCGAGTCAGTTCTCCTTCAGCCCCTGTAAAGGTTACGGTTCCGCTTTCGCGGACAACGCGCCAGCCACGGAAAATCCAGCCCGGAGTAACATTTGTGGGCGCTTTCATTATATGCGTGGGTGACTGGTCTGCGTAGAGCTGCAACGTGGGATCTACCGGGTCAGTCCAATGCTGCACTTCTCCAACAACCGCAGTTACTGTTCCGTTACTCTCCGCAAAATAATACGGATTGTACTGGATATAATATCCGCCATCAAGCCGCCACAACGCACGCAGTTCCAGCGGTTCCTTGACCGGATCGTTAAAGTTGTAAGGCATGGACGCAACCGTTCCATTCTCCAGCACCTGGTACCAGCCCATGAATGTGTAGTGCTCACCGCCCGAAAGGGGACGATATGGGTGATCCGGATAGCTCGTATAAGCTGAAAGGAACTCTTCAAGCGTCTGCTTCATGGCAACATTAGTATAGTAACCAGCATTGTCTGTTACAACTTTTTTATAGAACTCATAATAGCTCTCAAGCTGGCTATACTCCATGTACACAGCATTCCGCAAATTCGGAGGCAAGCCCCAATCGCCGTCTTCGTTCTCATCAAACTGCGTATTCAGATAGTAGTATTTTGTTCCTGTGTAATAACTGGGATTCTGCTGATCCATCTCCTTATCCGTAAGCATGATATATCCACGTGAGATCGTGTATTCTCCAATCGGAGTTCCATAATCCGCAGTGAAATAGGTTGCCTGCGATGTCTGGTACCCTGAACCAGTTACACCAAAATCATTTGCTGTGTTTCCATAGAAATCCGGCACATCATAGTTGATGTGATCGATCACACCTCCGTTTGGATCGATCTTTACGGTGTACTGGAGTACTCTCAAAACAGGATAGAGCACAATTTGGTGGCTGGGCATTTTTTCATTTGCAAAATCAAACGGTTCGCCGACACCTTCGGCATTGGTAAACCAGCCGATAAATTCATAGCCTTCCGGTACAACAACTTCACTGGAGTATTTATCAGCATCAGCAAGTGACTGGGTATAACTATAGGAATCCGTTCTTGTCGTGCTTCCGAAATTGAAAGTCAGCGTGTACTCCTTTGGTCTAAAGAAGAAATAGATATGGTAATCCTTCTTTGAGGGGTCCTCGCTGTTTGTACGTTGAGTCGGATCGTAGCAGCTGTAAATCTGCTCATAACCATCAATGGTGTCCGTCAACTGGAATTGCGGCTCCAGGTTGGAAATGATCGGCTTCGGTGAATCTGGCTGCTCTATAAAAGAGTGTCCCAGGATTTCACTCTTATCTCCGTCAGTGTGCTCCTGACTCCACGTCGTCAGATTGTAAGACTGGTAATCATCGCCAGACACAACCGTACTCGTCGCCGGATCGTATGTACCGGGAATCGCTTCGTACAGTATGTGATACTGCTTGTATCTATTCTGATTGTTGCTGTTTCCATAATAGGCCACAAGGTGATGTACCTGATTTGCATTGATGATCCCAGTTCCCGCCCGGTTGCTGCAAAGCTCAGCGGACATGTATTCATACACGCCGTTGATATCCGGGTTCGCGCCCTGTGGATTGCCTACAGTCGAACGTTCATTGGCGATTCTGCAGTATAAGCTGTCGTAATAGGCCGCCCAGATGTACAGCGTCTTGTTTTTCCCCGGTGCATCTGTAAAACTGAAATTCGGATTTGTCGGCGTTGGCCATCTGTTGCCGATGTAGGAACCATACTTTGCTTCAAGAACATATAGGTTCTCTTCTGAAGGCGCAGGGACATAATCGCCCATAACATTCTCATTTGTCGTAACATATTCAGATGTATATGTCTCCCCTGTGGGCAGATATGTCATAGAAAACACGCCAGAAATGGAATCTGAGGGAGCTCGTCCAGTACCCTCCGGGTCTGGATATCCCAGTGCAGTCACTTTGGGGTCCTTGTACATAAACTCGATCCAGTTGCCATCCCAATGGTCATCCGTTTTCTGGTGGCCGCCGTTTTTTACATATCCGTCACGACCGATATGGAAGACAATTTTAAATATCTTGCGGCTGAAATATACGTTGTATACAGCGCTGCCGTCACCAATTATCTCCGCAGTTGCATCAGACAGTTCGGTATTCAGGTCATAGAATTTTTCTTCTCCGGGGAGCACGGCACCGATATTATCCAGATAGGTCCGGTCAAGGATTCCGATAAAATCTTCCTGATAGCTCCCAAGCTGCGACAAGGAGATCGCAGAGCCGGATGCGAAGGTGGTTCCAATCGTTCCAAATTGCTGGTTCAGTTCCTCTGTCGTGATCACTTTCACCGCGCTGGCGGTATAGTTATCCTTTTCATTCTGCGGCGCAACGTAACCTTTATCCTGTACATTCTCTGTCCAGTAGATGACGGTAATCTGGGTATCATCCGGCGCCCAGTTTGCGTAAAGCGTCAGTCGATCAACAGAATCATAAAGCCGCACTTTGCCATCAGACACCTGCAGAAGCTTCTGTCCGCTGTCATTATTATTCAGTACTCCTGTACCGTTCCCGTTGTCGGTAACGCTCCATGTACCGCAGTCATAGACCGTCCCATCGGAATTCGCAATTCTAACTGCAGTGGCATTTACTGTAATGGTATTTGCGACATAGCCCTCCGCCCCGTTTAACGTAAGGTATTTGACTGTGACATCCTCCGGTGTATTCAGGTTTGTGATCTCGCCAGTTATTGGGTCAACATTCGCAAAAGCATACCAGCCTTCGAACGCGTAACCAGGCCGTGTCGAAGTGGTCAGCTCGGTAAAGACGTTTCTGTCAGCGACATCCTGCGGCGGATTTGCCTCTGTTGCCCGGCCCCAGGACTCCAGGAACCTGGACGCAACGTAAGTGGCTCCGCTGCCGCTGATACCAGAGAAAAAGTCCACCCATCGGGCTTCAATAAACACGGGGTACAGATCAACATCCTCTGGTGAAATCTGGTCAACTGAAAGATATACACTGTCTCTTCCGGGATCCTGCAGCGGAGCCCCGGAGTATTCCACTGTCTGCTTTGTAATCCACATATTATTTGCTGCATCATAGTATTCCCAGCCGGCAAAGACAAGGTGTATGGGATCCGTGCTGTTGGCACGGATATCGCCGATTTTCACCTCAACTGATGTAGCGCTGCCCAGCGCAATCAGTTTTCTGGTCATGAGATTGTTCGAACCCGATGCGTTTCTGGGACGCAGCATGAAATTGACAAAGCGATACTTTTCAAACAGCGGTGCAAGGAACACATGCACATCGCCTGCTGCATCAACCACTCCGGACGCACTAACATTATCCAGAGACCAGCGTACGGTGCTGGATGCACTAATATGTCTCTCTTCGATGCTGATCGGACGTTCAAAGGAGATTCTGTCCGGTATCTCAGGCCATCTAAAGTACAGTTTCTGATCCGCTGTTCCGATTCCGTATGCGTCTGTAGTGCCGTCAATCACATACGGGTCCACAACATACCACCCATAAAAATACTGATCATTCAGGTTTGCGGGATCCGTGATCAGTTCCAGAGATTCCCCATTTTTAAGAATCTGTGTGGTCTGCGTGTAGTTGGTTGCGGGATCCGTAGTATCATCCTCAACGCCCTTGTTCTTGAATTCATATGGGTCTCCCACATAGTAAGCAGACGATCCCATCCCATGTTCTTCCGCTCCGCCGCTAATAAAGTGGAATACCACTCTCGGCGTGACGATTGTGTTGTCTTCATGATCTACCACCACATAAACAGAGAAGCTTTCCGCCACAAAGGAAACCGCTCCGTTCTCTACGGCAACCTCTTCCTGTACCAGTTCCGGCTTGCTTTCTCCATCTGCGATATGATATACGCTTACCATGTTCACATCGTCCATCACAGCGCTCTTCAACTGTACCTGGATTGCGCCGTCACTGGGCTGCCAGGAGATTCCGAGCGTTTTCATGAGCCTGTTCGCATAGATCTTGATATCATACGCTGCCAAGACTTTCTGTCCCTCAAGTTCAACGGAAACAGGCTCTGCTTCCACGATTCCCATGGAAGGCATTTTGCCGGTCAGGAGAATATCGTCATTTTCATAGAGCGTGCCGGACTTGGTTCCTTCCGCCGTTTTCATGGATGCGGAGATTTCCTGCTCAAGCAGACTCACATTCACAATCGCGAAAACAGACGCACTCTCATTTGCCTCAAATGAAACGGTCTTCTCATCCACTTCCGCATCTACTTCTTCTACGCGGTTTCCGATCTTCACGACACGCAGGTCACTGGTATCCGCCTCTTCCAGCAGATCAATCTTCACCGATACGGTATCATCGAGCGGATACGCTTTCCCGTCCGCGCCGAGAATGGAGAGATCAAACAGACGGACATAGCTGAAGTCCGTGCTGGAAAGATAGACTGCCTGTGCCGCCTTGTTGATGAATGTACTATAACTCTTCTCGTCTTTTGCGATTTCGGATACGCAGAGTTCAGCTTCCTCGGGGAAGCCTGCATTTCCGCTGTAAGATACAAAGACTTGATAGGTTTTTCCGTCAGAGGCTTCCAGACTTTTTTTCAGAATCGTCTCCGTCTTATCCTCGGATTCATCCTTCTTCTCTTCATCCTCTTCCTCCAGGTCCGGATTATCCGAATTCGCGTCCGTTTCTGATTTGTCGGACTTCCCGTCGGCGGTCTCTACGTTCCCGGTCTCGTTGCTGCCTTCCGACGGCACCTCGTCCGGATCGGCCGGTGCCGCTTCATTCTTCTCTTCTTCGGAAGCTTCAATCGGATTCGCTTCCTGTACCATCGCCAGTCTCTTCATCAGGGCAAAGCCATTAAACGCATTCAGCGCGACAACCGCTGTGTCACCGACCTGAACATTCTCAAGAATTGCCTCTGCCGCGTCATCCATAAGGCCGCAGAAGACCAGAGTCTCGCCGTCAGAGAGACTCGGAAGCGCAGTCAGTGTCAGCTGAACCGCGTCACAATTTGCCTGATCAATCACAAACGCTTCCACCACCGCGAGCCCTTCCGGGGCAGTAATGTCGGCTTTGTGGTATACCGCGTCTGCGGTTATCTTCAAATAGTTACTGGAAGGATTCTGATTCGCTTCGTCGGAAGCTGCCGTCTCCTGGTCCTCGGCATTCTCTTCTGACTCCTCATTCTGCGAAAGAGAGTCACTTTCATCGGCAGGATCCTGCGTCTTTCCCGCATCTTCCGTGGTGTCTTCCATATCTGCGCCATTCTGCACGGATTCATCCGTGGTCTCAATGGCTTCATTTTCAGACATGTACACGACGGGACATGCGCTGAGCACCATAAACAGCGCAAGCATCATAGAGATGATTCTTCTCAGCATTCTCCTGCCTCCTTTCCTTGTGTATTCTTGGAGTTTCGTATTGCACGGACTGTCTTTGAACCGCTGCTGCCAATCCATCTCATTTGTCCGCGTTATTCGATATTAACAAACAAATATCCATTTTTTCTCAATTTGAAGTATACTTCAAATGCCGCGTCCTGTCAATGCAAGTTGCCCTGAATTATGTGGACTAACCGGGGATTTCCTGGCACGCCTGCCGGCTGAGAAACTGCCTAACGCATTGCTTTGTTGGCTTTCATCACAAAAGTGCGTAATTCTTATCTTTGTGTTGTAGTTATGTAAACTTGTGCTGTCCTTTTTTCTGCGCTTGTCACCTGGGTGATACTTCAGATCTATTATCAGCATGCGGCTGCATGGCAGCATATCGGGCGGTATCCCGATTTGCTTGTGCGCTTTCCTTCTTTGTGATGCCCTTCCCTGCGGTCTGCGGATACGATCTGTTTTCCTGGTCCTTCGCCCGAATTCCGTCCCACCATATGGCCTTCCTCCTCTGCTGTCAGATCCCCCCAGGGGGCTTGCAGCCGCGTTGATATCTGTTATAATCGACGTATCTAGAATTGGTCCTGAAAGGCGGCGATTATATGCATATGGCAGATGCCCTCCTTGCACCGGCAGTTGCGGCAGCTATGTATGTTGCATCGGGAACGGCGGCCGGCATCAGCGCGCATCAGCTCCGGAAGGAAGACGACCCGAAAAAGCTTCCGACTATGGCGGTAGCGGCTGCACTGGTATTTGCCGGTCAGATGATCAACTACACCATCCCCGGAACCGGATCCTCCGGACATATGTGCGGCGGTATGCTGCTTTCCGCATTGTTAGGCCCATATGCCGGTTTCCTGTCCATGATTGTCATTCTGGCCATTCAGTGTCTCTTTTTTGCCGACGGCGGCCTCATGGCTTTAGGCGCAAATGTCTGGAACATGGCGTTTTACGGCTGCTTCGTCGGTTACTTCCTCATCTGGCGGCCCATTCTCCGCAGCCGCTTGTTTGAAGGCAAAGGAGAGAAGACTGCCCAGTTCTGGAAGATCATCATCGCTTCCGTCCTTGGATGCGTCGTCACCCTTCAGCTCGGCGCCTTTTCCGTTGTACTGGAGACCAGCCTCTCCGGGATCACGGAGCTGCCCTTCGGCGCCTTCGTTGCGCTCATGCAGCCCATCCATCTGGCAATCGGCCTGGTAGAAGGCGTTGTTACGGCCGCGGTCCTGGTCTTTGTCTTCTCATCGCGCCCGGAACTTCTGCGGGATGTCACGCTCTCTGAGGACGGCGTAACCAAACGGCGCTCCCTGAAGACCACCCTGATCATTCTCGCTGTGGTGGTTGCCTTAGTCGGCGGCGGTCTGTCCCTTTTCGCCAGCTCCAACCCGGACGGTCTGGAATGGGCGCTCTTCGGTAATGCCGAGGAAGGCTACAGCGAAAACATGGG
>JAEEGL016711542.1_pt1 | contig 13092 bp, 2 predicted proteins | sample 9134231 | NCBI WGS metagenome assembly JAEEGL01 (sample SAMN16246548, study PRJNA631951) | gut metagenome | biome: gut microbiome; feature: rumen; material: fiber-attached | host: Bos | place: Iran: Karaj | collected 2018-10 | reverse complement strand
TCATGGAAGGAACGGTCAACAAAATCAAGGCTGTGAAAAGAGCCATGTACAACAGGGCCAACGTAGAGATCTTGAGGGCAAAACTTATATACGGAGGAAATAAAATGACCTGGAGTTACCACCTAAATTGATGCAGAACCGTTCATAAAAAACTTCGCTGAGAAGCAGGAAGGCTCGATGAAATAAAAACTACGAAAAATGCAGAAAGGACGGGAATCAATCGAAGTGAATTCTTTCAGATGACAAAAACACGAATTCACATAACATCGAAGGATTAACAAGGCCATAGGAGTGAACGAAAATCTGGCGCAATCACAAAAAAAGTGCAGTTTTAGTCAATATTTTTGAGAAAAGTTGGCACAATCGCATGATTTTTATATTTTTGCGGTATCAGGAGCCATCCTGAAGGATGGCAAAGGATTTTACTATATGAAAAAGACGTTTTCGAGTTTATATTAACCACAAGAATAATACATTAAAAATAATACATTATGCAAAAGTTCAGATTTCTACTGGCCGCCCTGCTGGCCATCGTTGGTGCATCTTCAATGAAGGCCCAGAGTGACCCTGAGCCATACGCCGTGCTTGACGGCACTGCGCTGACATTCTACTATGATAATCAGAAAGCTTCCGTTGATCCTGGAAAAACAGTGTATGATTTCCCTACTCCCATTTCCTGGATTCCTGGTTGGGCATCTAACTCCACCATTACGATAGCCACGTTCGATGAATCATTTGATAATTACACAGGATTGAAGGATGCTTATCGCTTCTTTGGTGATCTGACGGCACTCGAAGTTATCAACCATCTCGAGTACCTGCACACAGACAATGTAACCTACATGGGCCATATGTTTGAAAATTGTTCTTCCCTTACCTCGCTCAACCTGAGTTTGTTCAATACGGAGAAAGTGACCAACATGCAGGACATGTTCTATGGTTGCTCTAACCTCGAAACGATCTATACTGCTGACGATGCAGATTGGCATGAAGTTAGTCCTACAGCTGGCATGTTCTCTGGTTGTACCAAGCTGTCAGGCAAATGTGCAGGAAATCCATTCACGTTTAAGAGTGACAAAACTGATGGCACCTACGCCAAAGTTTACAAAGGTGGCACAGAGGGTGGCTACTTCACCTCCATCACGGAAAGACAGGCATACGCCGTGCTTTCTGACGACGGTAAAACCCTGACATTCTACTACGATGCGGACAAACCGACAGGTGCTTACGACATTACATGGGCTGACAACGATCTACCAGACTGGTCAAAACAAGAAGAAAACCAAACCACTATTAAGACCGCTGTCTTCGACAAGTCGTTTGGCGAATATTACGGATTGACGAGTACATCCAGGATGTTCGCTGACCTGGTAGTTCTCGAAACGATCAGTAACCTAAAGTATCTGAATACCGAGGGCGTGACAAACATGAGCATGATGTTCAAGAACTGTAAGAAACTCACCTCGCTCGACCTGAGTAATTTCAAGGTGACCAGCGGGACAGATATGTCTGGCATGTTCGCTTATTGCAGTACCCTTCAAACTATTTATTGCCCAGAAGAAACAGATTGGAGTGGCTTTAGCAATAATGAAGGCATGTTCAATCAATGCATCAACCTGTCAGGAAAATGCGGAGGAAGGGAACCTTTCGTATGTGATGGTGTGAATAACATCAATGGCACCTACGCCAAAGTTTGTACTGCTTCTCAGGGGGGCTATTTCACCTCCATCGCAGAAAGACAGGCATACGCCGTGCTTGATGTCGATGGTGAAACACTGACGTTCTACTACGACGCCAATAAGCCAACTCCATCAGAGGGGATAGAAGTCTACGACATTCCCTGGGAGAACTTCGCCCCTTGGGGAGAAAGTACGAATGTCTCAAAAGTCAAGACCGCATCGTTCGATGTATCTTTTGACGGATATTGCAATTTAGCGAGCACAATGGGCATGTTCTATGGTTTGTCAAGTCTTACTGCTATCAATGGCCTCGAGTACTTCCATACTCAGAAAGTGACAAACATGGCGGGTATGTTCCAGAACTGCTCTTCACTTACCTCGCTTGACCTGAGTACTTTCAATACAGAAAACACCACATTAATGTGCTTAATGTTCTCTGGATGTGAATCGCTTAAATCGCTCACTCTGGGAGACAACTTCAAGACGGCAAAAGTGAAAGACATGTCTTACATGTTCTACTATTGCAAGGTCCTCGCGACGCTCGACCTAACCAACTTCTATACAGCGAACGTGACTGACATGAACAATATGTTTAATAGGTGTTCTGCCCTCGAGACAATCAACTGGACCAGTAACTTCGACACTCAAAATGTGACTAACATGGAGTCTATGTTCCAAGACTGTACATCACTTGAATCACTTGACCTGAGCAACTTCAACACAAGTAGAGCAACAAACATGTTCAGGATGTTTTCAAGCTGCTCTACCCTTCAGACGCTCGACTTGCCCCGTTTCTATACAGTGAATGTGACTAACATGAACTATATGTTTTATGGTTGTTCTGCACTCCAGACAATCAACTGGACCAGCAACTTCAATACAGATAAGGTAACAAACATGGCAAACATGTTTGACGGTTGTGAAGTTCTCGCTTCACTCGATTTAAGCAACATTGATACAAAAAATGCGACAGACATGTCCTTCATGTTTCAAAGATGCCTTGCCCTCACCTCGCTCGAAGTTGGCAACTTCAATACAGATAAGGTAACAAACATGCAGAATATGTTCTTTTTTTGCCAAAACCTCATTTCGCTCGATGTGAGCAACTTCAATACAGAGAACGTGACAAACATGCAGAATATGTTCTTTGGTTGTGAAGCCCTTAAGACCATCTATTGCAACGAAGACTGGCAAAAGGAAGGACTAACATCTACCAACATGTTCGCTGGCTGCACCAGTCTCAAGGGAGGCAATGGCACGCCATACGATGACTCCAATATAGATGTCTCTAATGCCCGCCCTGACACTCGACTCAATCCTGGCTACTTCACCCTAAAGACTACCTATGGACTACAGATAGGTGGCATCGCTGTGACTCCTCTTAACGCAGGGGACTTATCATCTACAAATTTCCCAGCATTGAAAAGAGGCACAGTATCCTATGATATCAATACCAATACGTTGAGAATAAGGAATGTCACAATAGAGTCATTAGGTACTACAATGGACTTGTATCCTATTCATTTCACAAAGCCTGGAACACTTATTCTGGAAGGGGAAAATACCCTTACAACAGAACATGATCCTGCTATACAAATAGACGCAGATGTGACCATCAGGGGAGATGGCAGCCTCACGGCAACAAGCTCCTGGGAGTGTGGAATCTTCATCAATTCAGCAAAGCTGACTATCCAATCATGTGCTGTTACGGCTCAAAGTTCTCATAATAGTGGTATCGCTGGTTTTAGGGCAGATGGCTCTCTTGTCATCGATGGAGCGACAGTTAAGGCTTCAAGTGAAAATAACGGTGGATCCATCTTCGATTTGGAGTCATTCACTCTGACAAATGCCAACATTACTTCGCCTGAAGGAGCTGTGTGGAACGACTTTAAGCATGCCGTCTGCAATGAAGCAGGTGAGGAAGCTACGGTTATTCGCAGCGAAGTAATCATTACCCCCACTGTAAGTCCTTATGCCGTGCTTGAAGGTACTGAACTTAAGTTCTACTACAACGCGAATAAGCCGACTGATGCCTACGACTTTGAAAGGAATATGTTCGGCAATTTTGGCTGGACAAGCTCAGCTCCTAATTCCAATATCAAGACGGTTTCCTTCGATGAATCCTTCGCTGGATACCATGATTTGACGAATGCAAGCAGCATGTTCAAGAATATGAGTGGACTTACTGCTATCAACGAACTCCAGAATTTCGACACTCAAAATGTGACAAACATGCAGAGTATGTTCGAGAACTGCCAAGCTCTTACTTCGATTGAACTGAACATCTTCAATACCGACAATGTGGAAAATATGCAGGCGATGTTCCAGAACTGTCAGGCTCTTACTTCGCTTGACCTGAGCAACTTCAATACCGACAATGTTGGAAATATGCAGGGTATGTTCTCAAGTTGCTCTTCTCTTACCTCGCTTGACCTGAGCAAATTCAATACTTCCAATGTGACAAACATGCAAGCCATGTTCTCAAGTTGTTTAGCTCTTACTTCGCTCGACCTGAGTAATTTCAACACCTCCAATGTGGAAAACATGCAGGGCGTATTCTATTATTGTCAGGCTCTCAAGACCCTTAAACTGAGCAGCAACTTCGTCACAACCAGCGCAAAATATGATATGTCGAACATGTTCTTTAACTGCAAAGCTCTCACCTCTCTCGACTTGAGTAGTTTTGTTATATCATCCGATGTGACAGACATGCATGGAATGTTCTATGGTTGCTCTAACCTTGAAACCATCTTCTGTGTTGATGACGCTAATTGGTATAACAGCAATATTGATCAAAGAAACATGTTCGATGGTTGCGTCAAGCTAAAAGGAAAATGCGGAGGCAGAGAACCCTTTGCATGTGATGGCAGCACCAATATTGAAGGAGACTACGCCAGAGTTTGTACGCCTACTCAAGACGGCTACTTCACCTCTATCACAGAAAGAAAGGGCGATGCCAATGGTGATGGCGAAGTCAACAGCGGCGACGTGATGGCCATATATTCGGTTATGGCTGGCAATGGAACCCCAGAGATGCAAGCAAGGGCTGACGTGAATGGCGACGGCCACGTAGACAGTGGTGACATCATGGCTATCTACAACATCATGGCAGGAAACTAAAAGTCCGATGGATTAACATGTAATTTGCAAGGAATACACAAAAACATTTACCAATAATAAACAAATTCTCCTACCGTTGTATGCCCTTATGTTTGTCTGGGATTACATCTCTTTAGCTTATATACCATTATACTATAGTTGTCAAACAGATAGGTTAAAATTTGTAAATCATTTTTCAAGTGGACTCAGAAGTTAAGAACAGAAAAAAACAAAAGATATGAAAAACCGAATTACAAAGTTGTTGCTAATACTTGCAGCTCTCGTACTGACGGGCGTGACCAAGGTGTCGGCGCAGAATGCCTATTACGTCATCAATACCAACACCGATGTGATGACATTCTACTACGACATCTTGCAGTCGACACATACGTGGGCTAATGGGGAAATCGTACGTGCGCTGGACGTGAACAGTACCAACCCTGCATGGTTCTATGAGGAGACCGTCTATCCTTACGCTATGCACGTCAGACAGGTAGTTTTCGACCAGGCATTTTCAGCCGTTCGTCCAACAAACACGCACAACTGGTTCCACAATATGGTACTGCTGACGACCGTCACGGGCATCGCCAATCTCAATACCTCAGAGGTGACGGACATGAGCGGTATGTTCTCTGGTTGCGAAAGGCTCAACCAAAGCCTCGACCTAAGGACATGGAACGTGGCCAAAGTGACCGACATGAGCAGCATGTTCGAAGACTGCAAAGTCCTTCCAAGTCTTAACCTGAGCAACTGGAACACAGCCAAGGTCACTAACATGAGCAACATGTTCGAAGGATGTAAAGCCCTTACCATCCTCAATCTGACCAACTGGAACACCGCCAAGGTTACCACTATGGAAGACATGTTCAACGACTGCGAGAGCCTCACCAGCCTCGACCTGAGCAGTTTTAACACCGCCAACGTCGGCAACATGAACCATATATTCACCAGCTGCAATAGCCTCGTCAGCCTTAACGTAAGCAGTTTCAACACTAGCAAGCTGACTGACATGAGCTACATGTTCTACAACTTAAACGCGCTACAGAGCCTTGACCTAAGCAGTTTCAACACTAGCAAGGTGACCGACATGCACAATATGTTCTTCAACTGTTATAGTTTGAAGAGCATCAAGTTCGGCAGCGGCTGGACGAACAACGTGCTTACCAACACAAATAGCATGTTCAAGGGTTGCAGTACCCTTTCCTCACTCTCCAACTTTATCTACTTCAGAGCCACAAGCAACCTTACCAATATGGGCAGCATGTTCGAAGGTTGCAGTTCCTTAAGAAACATTCCGTTCAACAGCAGTATCGATACCAGAAACGTGACCAATATGACCAGCATGTTCAAGGACTGCTCATCCCTCCTTACCCTCAATATGAGCAGATGGAACGTCGCTAATGTCACCAACATGGAATACATGTTCTCTGGCTGCAGCGCACTCACCGCCATTACTGGCATCACCGACTGGAACACCAGCAGCGTCACCGACATGAGATACATGTTCGAGCGTTGTTCCTCCTTCACCAACCTCGACTTGAGCGGATGGAACACCTCCAACGTCACCATCACGTGGCTCATGTTCTCGGAATGTTCCTCACTCGTCACCCTCGACCTGACGGGATGGGATACCGCCAACAACACCTATATGACTGGTATGTTTGCTGACTGTAGCAACCTCACTACCATTTATGCGGGTCCTGGATGGAGCACCAGGGGGCTTACAGGATACGGTGATGGTTCTATTTTTAAAAACTGCAGTAGCCTCGTTGGTGGCAACGGCACAGTATGGGAGCCTTGGGATTATGGAACGTCCCGTGCTCGCATCGATCGTCCCGACAGTCCTGGTTACTTAACTGCAAAAGTGATCAGCTACGGTCTGCGCGTGGGCGGCATAGAAGTGACCAACTGGAACGCCTCCGAGATCACGGGCAGCACCATCACAGGTACGGTTTCGTTCGACGCGGACACCCACACGCTGACGCTCGATGGCGCCACCGTCACCAACAACTCGAGTTACGGTGGCATCTTTACAAGCAACAACTATGCCTTCAGCGACCTTACCGTGAACCTCGTGGGCACCAACACGCTGAACGTCACCGGCGGCTATTATCCCGTTTCGCTGCGCTACAACACCACCATCACCGGCACAGGCTCACTTTCCGGCGTGAATGGCAGAGTTTACAACGGCAAGAGGCTGACCATCGGTGGCAGCTGCACGATCACGGGAGCCAATCTCTACGGCGACACGAACGTGGAGACGCTTGTCGTGAAGGGCAATGGCACGACGGTGCAACTCACCGACTACCTCTCCGGCTTTGCCAGCGTGACGCTGCAGAACGGACTCGTCTTTACCACACCCGCCGGCGGTTCTTACGACACCACGAACCACTATGTGGCAGATGCCGCCGGCAACAAGGCCAGAGGCATTAAAATCAGCAATCAGGCGGCCGTCTACGGTCTGAAGGTGGCAGGCATCAACGTGACCAGCAGCAATGCCTCCTCCATCACGGGCACGGGCATCAGCGGTTCGGTGAGGTTCGACGCAAGCACCCGAACGCTGACGCTGACCAATGCCACCATCTCCTGCAGCGGCACCATCGGTATCTCCACCAGCGGCTATGTCTTCGACGACCTGACCATCAAACTCGTGGGCAGCAACAGCATCGACGCCGGCAGCAGTGTCGATGTGATGTTGTACACCAACTCTTCCATCACAGGCACGGGCACGCTCAACACGGACAACATCAAAATCTCCGGTACTAACCAACTGACCATCTGCGGAGGATGTACGGTGAATGCCACCTATGTGCAAGGCGTGAGTAACGCTGGGACGCTCGTGCTCCGCAATGCGCAGACGAAGTTGGTGCTGACCGACAATATCACCAACCTCGCCAGCGTGACGATGTACGACGGCCTGCACATCAGCACCCCTACAAACGGCTCTTACGACACCACGTACCACTATGTGGTGAATGTCAACGGCAACAGGGCCACAGGCGTGACCATCGACAACAACACCGACTACAACTACGGCCTGAGCGTAATTGGTACAGCCGTGAAGGTCTCCAACTGTTCCAACGTGCTGGGCAACGGCACCGTGAGCTACAATCCCGACACGCGCACCTTGACGCTGACCAATGCCACCTTGGTGAGCAGCACGGCATCTGGCATTCATGTGACCGACGACTACATCTACGACGACATCACCATCAAGCTTGTGGGCGACAACACGTTCAACATCTCTGGCTACCGACCTATGGCGTTGAGGTGTAATACTACCATCACGGGCACAGGTTCTCTGACGCTACAGAACTATGGTGAGATTTCAATACAAGATTGGGAAAAGGAACTGGTCATCGAAGGCGGCTGCACCATCAATGCCCATGCTATCGGCGGCAACCTTGGGCGCCAGACATTGACGGTCAGAGGTGCCGAGACGCAGATCAACCTATCGTTCGGATTCTTCTACTTTGACAGCGTGACATTGGAGGACGGCCTCTACTACGAGCAACCTGCCGGAGGCTCCTACAGCACGAGTATCCACTACATGGTGGATCGCGACGGAAATAAGTGGACCGACGGCGTCATCGTCAGGAAGGCACAGCCCTACGTGGTCTTCGATTCCGACGACAACTCGCTGACATTCTACAACGACAAGCAGATAGCATCGCACTGCGGCGAGGCGGAAACAGTGTATTACCTGAATACGAGCGACAGCGATCCTGGATGGTATGCCAAGCGCACCAATGTTACAAATGTGGTGTTCGACATTTCATTTGACAATGTACTTCCTACAAGCACCTATCGCTGGTTCTATGGAATGAAGAGCCTGACCAACATTGCTGGTATCGAATATCTCCATACGGATAATGTCACGACAATGAAGGAAATGTTCTATAATTGCAATGCCCTGGAAGCCCTCGATGTCAGCAACTTCAACACCGCCAACGTGACCAACATGGCTTATTTATTCTATGGTTGTAAACTACTTACGGAACTGAACGTAGCTGGATTCAACACAGGCAAGGTGACAGACATGAACTATATGTTCCGGGATTGTAATGCTTTGCAAAGTCTCGATGTGAGCGGCTTCAATACGGAAAATGTGGAGAGTATGAGCTACATGTTCTATGGTTGTAATCTTCTTACGGAACTGGACGTCGCAGGATTCGACACGGAAAATGTGACAGACATGAGCGGCATGTTCGGCAATATCATCAATATCGGGATGCTGCTAGAACACCTCGATGTGAGCGGCTTCAATACAGCCAATGTGACAAATATGACTGCCATGTTCAGCGGTTGTAAGGTTTTGCAAAATCTCGATGTGAGCGGTTTTAATACAGACAATGTGACAAGTATGGCTTCCATGTTCAGTGGTTGCAAACTACTCACGGAGTTGGATGTCGCAGGTTTTGAGACGGGAAATGTGACAAGTATGTCTAATATGTTTTACAACTGCCAAGCATTGACCAACCTCGACGTTAGCAACTTCAACACCAGCAGCGTGACAACAATGCAGAATATGTTCAGTTATTGCTATGGTTTGACGAGCCTCGACTTGAGCAATTTCAACACAGGAAACGTGACAACAATGGCGAATATGTTCGAGTCTTGTTCCAGTCTGACGAGCCTCGACGTTAGCAGCTTCAACACCGCCAATGTGACGACCTTGTATTATACATTTGAGGGTTGTAGCGGACTGAAAGAACTCGACCTAAGCAGCTTTGAGACTTCGAATGTGAAGAGCTTCATATACACCTTCAACGGATGCAGCAATTTGGAAACAATATATGCCGGAAACTGGAGTCATGCCAGTTCTTATTCCGATGCTAATATGTTCGACGGTTGTACCAAGATTAAGGGAGGCAAGGGAACAACGTATGTCTCTCAACCATCGGGAGCATTCATGTATGCCCACATTGATGGAGGCACAGGTAATGCCGGATACTTCACCGACGTGAGTTGCCGTGCACCCTATGCCGTATTCTCTAGCGACGGCAAGACGATGACTTTCTACGACGACAAGCAAATGGCAGCACACAGCGGAGGCGCAGAAACGGTGTACTACCTGAACGAGGGCGAGAACGCCCCTGAATGGAAAAACGATGGGAGCAATGCGGCTGTCACCACCGTGGTCTTCCACGAGTCATTTGCCTCCGCACGTCCTTCAACGATGGCACATTGGTTCAACGGCATGAGCAATCTGACAACAATCACTAACATCGAGAACCTAAACACAAGCATGGTGACAAGCATGAGAAGCATGTTCTGGAATTGCAGCCGTCTGACGAGTGTCGACCTGAGCAGCCTCAACACGCAGAAGGTGAACAGTATGAGCAGAATGTTCTATAGCTGCACAAGCCTGACAAATGTTAACCTGGGCAACATCGACACCCAGAACGTGACCGATATGAGCATGATGTTCGATAACTGCAGCAGTCTGACGAGTGTCGACTTGAGCAACATCAACACGCAGAACGTGACCGATATGAACTACATGTTCGCCTACTGCAGCAATTTGACAAATGTCAACTTGAGCAATTTCAACACCTCGAACGTAACGGATATGAGCTTCATGTTCTTTAAGTGCACTGCCTTGACGAATGTCGACCTGAGCAACTTCAACACGCAGAAGGTGACCGATATGTCTCACATGTTCAGTAGTTGCTCGAATCTGAGAACCATCTACGTGGGCGACGACTGGAATACTAATGCCGTGACATCGTCTGAAAATATGTTCAGCGGCTGTACCAATTTGAGAGGCAGCAAGGGCACAGCGTTCGACATAAACCACACAAGCAAGGCATATGCCCACATCGATGGTGGCATCAGCAATCCTGGCTACCTATGGAAGATTGGCGACTTCCTGCTGGGCGACGTCAACGGTGATGGCGAAGTCAATAGCGGTGACGTGATGGCCATATATTCGGTTATGGCTGGCAATGGAACCCCAGAGATGCAGGCAAGGGCTGACGTGAATGGTGACGGCAACGTGGACAGTGGTGACATCATGGCTATCTACAACATCATGGCAGGAAACTAAAAGTCCGATGGATTAACATATAATTTACAAGGAATACGCAAAACCATTTACCAATAATAAGCAAGTTCTCCTACCGTTGTATGCCCTTATGTTTGTCTGGGATTACATCTCTTTAGCTTATATACCTTATTAATTATTAAGCAAGAGTCATTTTCGAGAGAAAAAAAGAGCAGAAAAAAGTAATTTTGAAACCTATAATGCCATTTATGGGAATAAATTAGGATAGTATGATAGTTTTTTCAAGTTAAAAGTTGTTTAATATCGATAGTATTTGTAAATTTGAAGCGATAAAAGACAAAATATAACTTACAAATAATACAACGTATGAAACAATTCAAACTCTTATTTGCGCTTGTCATCGCTTGGATAGGAACGAGTTATGCCAGAGCGGCCTCTGGTGACTATTTCACGGTAAATACCGTCGAGAATGTTGCAGTAAATTATTATGTAATTCATGAAGTCGGAGACGATCAACCTGCTACTGCAGGAGTAGGTACTACAACTTCTAACCCTGCTATCAGTACTGGCACTGTTGGAGTCGTAACCATTCCGTCGATGGTGTCCAGAGAAGTTAATGGTGAGACTTATACTTATACGGTTACAACCATCAGTAATCAAGCTTTTTCTGGATGCTCTCAGATAACGCAGATCAACTTGCCATCAACTCTTACTGAGATTAAAGGGTATGCTTTCCAGAATTGTACAAGTTTGGGAACCATCAATATACCTGCAGACGCTCAGATCCCTCAGATACAAAGTAAAACTTTCTATAATTGTTCCAGCTTAACCTCTATTAGCCTTCCTGCTTCCGTTACTTCTATAGCCTCTGAAGCATTCCGCGGTTGCTCTTCTCTTACATCAATTAATATTCCAGCAGGTGTAACCAGCATTACAGGTGGAGCTTTCGTTGGTTGCACTTCTTTATCACAGGTTCACATCACTGATATTGCTGCTTGGTGTAATATTGAATACTCTGCATTAGACTCTCATCCTCTCCGTGCCCGCTATAAGAATGGTGGTGAAACGGCACTTGTGCTGAATGGGGTTACACAAAATGATTTGAATATCCCAGAGGGCGTAACAGCTATAAAACAATGGACTTTCCTCTACAACACGGCTCTTCAAGCTGTAACCATTCCGTCAACCATGACTACAACTGGACTTCATTCAAATGCATTCTACTATTACGGTGGAGAGGATCCAGAAGACAGCAGGAATTTGAGCAAGGTGACAATGAAATCTAAGGCGTTTATAGAAAAGAATTACGATAATTATAGTTATATATCATCCTTTTTTGGTCCTAATATTACAGAATTCGTTATCGATTGTGAGCCTGCATACATCGGCCGGTATGCTTTCCGATTAATGAGCAATCTTACAACGGTCAGTATTCCTTCTTCTGTGACGGAAATTAAAGATTACGCTTTCGATAGGACGGGACTCACCTCATTGACTTTGCCAAGCGGACTTGTAACCATCGGACAGAATGCGTTCTATGACTGTCAGGCACTAACACTATCGTCAGCCACGTTCCCAGCCAGCCTCCTAACTATCGGGAGTGAAGCATTCTATAACTGCAAAGGCATTACATCGGTCGTGTTCCAGCAGGGGCTAAGGCCAATCGGAGTGCGGGCTTTCCAAGGTTGCAGCAATTTGGCTTCTGTCACCCTTCCTGCTCCAAGGTATAATAACAGCTACGATATGACAGGCCTAAATACAGGTGTTTTCTCGGGCTGTACCGCACTCACTTCCATCACGATTCCCGAGGGCTTCACGTCTATCGGGGAAAGTGCGTTCAATACCTGCACGGGACTCGAAGAGGTTAACCTTCCAAGCACCTTGTCTTCCATAGGTCTATATGCTTTTCAGGATTGTCATGCGCTGACATCGATTACCATCCCGAGAAATGTATATTCGCTTAGAAGTTATGCTTTTTACAATTGCCCATTATTGAACGATGTAACCATTCAGTGCGAAACGCCCCCGAGTCCGACGACTTCAGTGTTCCGTACTCCAGCCACAGGAGAGACTGTAACGTTGAAGGTGCCAATGGGTAGCGAGTCAAGCTATGCTACGAACTATGGTCAATATTTCACAAGCATCATCGGTTTGCCGATGCCCGGCCAGGTTATCACATGTAATGACATTCCATACACGATTCTTACTTCGCCTGAGGGTGACATACCTGGCACTGTGATGTTGGGAACAGGCAGCTATAACCAACCAGCCTACGGCTCGTCTGCGTCAGGTGAGATAACCGTCCCT
>JAEEGL016345818.1_pt1 | contig 13092 bp, 10 predicted proteins | sample 9134231 | NCBI WGS metagenome assembly JAEEGL01 (sample SAMN16246548, study PRJNA631951) | gut metagenome | biome: gut microbiome; feature: rumen; material: fiber-attached | host: Bos | place: Iran: Karaj | collected 2018-10 | reverse complement strand
CGCACGATCACCTCGAGAGGGACTATCTCCACTCTCCTGACGACGGTGCTGCGGTCGTCCGTTTCCTCGACGAAGTGCGTAGGTATGCCCCTGGTCTCGAGGAGTCTCATAAGCGCGTTGCTCATCCTGTTGTTTATGGATCCCTTGCCTTCTATCGTCCCGCGCTTGAGTCCGTTGAAAGCGGTGGCGTCATCCTTATATGTGACGATCAGATAATCCGGATCGTCCGTTTCAAATACCTTTTTTGCCTTTCCCTCGTAGATCTGCGCTCCTCTGAGCATTTTTCTCACCTCCGGTCACTGTGCGCCGCCGCGCGAAAACGCGGGCCAGCGCCGCTATTTTCCGCTGTCGCCGTAATTCGAAAGGACGCGCGCGGACGGATCGTCTACGTCGCAGCCCTCCCACTCTCTGTTAGGCATCCAAAAGCCGGCTATCATTTCGGCCTGGCCCGGATAATACTTTTCAAAGATCTCCCTGTAGAGCAGAGATTCCTTCGTAAACGGCCTCGCGTGGCTGTACCGCTGCCTGCGCTCCTCAAATTCGGCGTCGGAATACTTCGTCCCGGCGTACTCCTTAAGGATGTCGACCATCGAATGCCCGACGGCATCGGAAAAAGCCGCCTTTTCACGCCAGAGTATGCCGTCCGGAAGATATCCGAGGCCCTCGAAAGCGTGTCTGAGCAGATATTTGCCCTTGCCGTACCTGTTCATCTTCATCTCGGGATCCAAACTCATGACATATCTGACGAACTCCAGATCCCCGAACGGCACTCTGGCTTCGAGGGAGTTTACCGATATGCAGCGGTCGGCTCTCAGAACGTCGTACATGTGAAGCTCTTTTATCCTTTTTTCGGACTCCTTCTGGAAGGCTTCGGCCGACGGCGCGAAATCCGTATATTTGTAGCCGAAGAGCTCATCCGATATCTCCCCGGTCAGCAGCACCCTTATATCGGTCTTCTCGTGAACGGCTCTGCAGACGTGATACATGCCTATGCTCGCTCGCACGGTGGTTATATCGTATGTGCCGAGCAGCTCTATGACTTTTTCGAGCGAGGAGACCACGTCCTCCGGGGTCATATAGACCTCCGTATGATCTGAGCCTATATGCTCCGCGACCTGCCTCGCGTACTTCAGATCTATCGCGTCCCTGCTCATGCCTATGGCAAAGGTCATTATGGGACGGTAGCTGCAGCGGGCGGCGATCGCGCAGACCAGAGACGAATCAAGACCTCCCGACAGCAGAAAGCCCACCCGGGCGTCGGACACGAGGCGCTTTCTGACGCCGTCCATCAGCTTTATTCTGATATTTCTGCAGGCCGTTTCGAGATCGTCGGAGCTGCGTCCGGAAGGGGACGAAATATCCGAATAACGGACAAACTGTCCTCCCATGTAATAGCAGCCGGGAGGAAACGGAGAGATCCTTTCCGCGAGGCCCACAAGATTTTTCGCTTCACTCGCGAAGATCATGTTCCCTTCACTGTCTCTGCCGAAGTAAAGAGGCCTTATTCCTATCGGGTCTCTCGCGGCAACGTATTCACCGGTTTTTCCGTCGTATATGATGCACGCGAATTCAGCGTCGAGCATGGCGAACATATCCGTCCCATGTTCAAAGTACAGGGGCAGAAGGATCTCGCAGTCACTGCCGCTTTTGAACTCATAGCCTCTGCCGATCAGCTCTTCGCGCATTTTTTTAAAGCCGTATATCTCTCCGTTACATACCGCGTAGCTTCCGCACAGCTCAAACGGCTGCATGCCGGAAGCGGACAGGCCCATTATCGAAAGCCTGTGAAAGCCCAGCAGTCCGTCTCCCGTATCTATGACCCTGGTATCATCCGGGCCGCGGGATACGGTGCGGTCAAACCCTCTGCGGAATTCCGCCATATCAGCTCCGCCGGAGCAATAACCCATGATAGAACACATATCCGAAAACGCCGCTTCAGGCCGCCTGCCTGTGACGGCGGGCGGCCTTCATTCTTTCCTTTCTTTTTAACTGCAGTTCATTCCACGTCCTGAAGGGCATCGTAGCCTTCCTCCCCGGTACGGACCTTTACGACGTTCTCAACGTCGTAGACGAATATCTTGCCGTCGCCTATATGGCCGGTATAGAGGACCTTCTTCGCGGTCTCTATAACATCCCGTACGGGTATCTTGGATACGACTATGTCCACCTGCACCTTGGGCCGAAGATCCGTTTCCACGGCTACTCCGCGGTAGAATTCCGTATGGCCCTTCTGCATGCCGAAGCCCATGACATGGGAGACCGTCATTCCGGTTATGCCGAGCTTCGACATCGCTTCCTTCAGCGCGTAGAGCTTTTCCTCTTTGAAAACTATCTCGACCTTCGTAAACTTGCGGCCGTCCGGGCTGAAGGACGCCTCCCTCCTGACGGGAACTGCTTCCGCCGGGGGCGCGGTGCCGGTAACCGCGACTATATGTTCTCCGGTGCCGAACTCGGCATATTTATCGACCGAAGGCGCGAAATCAGCGTAGGCGCTGGGAAGTCCGTGTTCGCTCAGATCCAGACCGGCGAGCTCGTCTGCCGGCTCCGCCCTGAGAAAATCCGCCTTTTTAAGCAGAATAAAGAAACACGACATCGTCAGGGCGGCCCAGGCCGCGACTGCGGCCGTACCGGCCAGCTGCACGCCGAGCTGGCTGAAGCTTCCCGTATACAGCAGGCCGTTAAGCCCCGCAGGTGCATCGGGATCAGCCAGAAGGCCTACGGCAACGGTTCCCCAGATCCCGTTCGCGCAGTGCACGCCGACAGCTCCTACGGGATCGTCGATATGGAGCCTGAGATCCAGTCCCTCCACTACCAGAACGACCAGCACTCCCGCGACTACGCCGACGACGGCGGCTCCGGCCGCATTGAAGGCGTCACATCCGGCAGTGACCGCCACCAGGCCCGCCAGCGACGCGTTAAGACACATCGACACATCCGGCTTGCCGTTCTTTTTCCACGTAAGGGCAAGGGTCGTACAGGTCGCGACAGAAGGAGCTATCGTGGTCGTAAGGAATATCGACGAGAGCTCCGACGGAGTGACGGCAGCCGCTCCGTTGAAGCCGTACCAGCCGAGCCATAATATGAAGACTCCGAGAGCCCCGAGGGGTATCGAATGTCCGGGGATGGCATTGACCTTGATCACTCTGCCCTCCCTGTCCCTGACGTATTTTCCGATGCGCGGGCCGAGCATGGCGGCTCCTATGAGAGCTGCTATGCCTCCGACCATATGTATGGCGCACGATCCGGCATAATCGTGAAAGCCGAGTCCCGAAAGCCAGCCTCCGCCCCATATCCAGTGCGCCTCTATCGGATAGATCAAGAGGCTTATGAACCCGGAATAGACGCAATATGCGGAAAATTTCGTTCTCTCGGCCATCGCGCCGGAAACTATCGTCGCCGTCGTCGCGCAGAAGACGAGATTGAACACGAAATAGCTGGCTTTTGTGAAGCCCTCAGCGGGGGATCCGATGAATCCCGCGAAATCCGTGAAAAGCTCCAGACTTGGCCTTCCCACGAGGCCGAACAGGCTGTCCTCTCCCATCATCAGCGTATAGCCGAGAAGAGAAAAGACGACTGTGCCGATGCAGAAATCCATCAGGTTTTTCATTATGATGTTTCCTGCGTTTTTGGCGCGCGTGAAGCCCGTCTCGACCATGGCAAATCCCGCCTGCATCCAGAAAACCAGCGCCGCACCTATAAGAAACCAGAACTCAACAGTCATATGCCGGCAGCCTCCCCTTCAGATCACTTGACTCCGAAAAGGAGATCGGAATATGTCGGGAAGGGCCAATAGCTCTTCGCGGTAAGGGTCTCCGCCTCGTCGCAGGGTATCCTGAGCTCTCCCATAGCCGGGAGCACGGTATCGCGTATTGCGGTCGATTCCGCAACTATATCCTCGGCCTTTCCTATGCCGATCAGGGCGTCCTTAAGCGAGGACGTCTTTTCCGACATCTCATCTATGAGACCGGACAGCTTTTCGACAAGCCCGGCTTCGTACGAGCATTTGAGCCCCGGTGCGACAGCCTTCTTCGCCGCGGCGGACCTCGCGACCTCAGCCGCGTAGGCTTCGACAGCGGGTATGATCTGCGTCCTGGCCATGTCGATCATAGTATTCGCCTCAATGGTCACGCTCTTGCAATAGTTCTCGAGCATTATGTCCCTTCTGGAGCGCAGCTCCTCTTCCGTGAACACGCCGAGAGCCGTAAGCATCTTTACGTTCTTTTTGTCGAGCAGATGCGGCATGCAGTCCGCGGTGGTGCGGTAATTGAGAAGCCCGCGCACCTCCGTCGCCTCCTTGATCCACGCGTCGTCGTAGCCGTTTCCGTTGAATATGATCCTCTTGTGATCCTTTATGGTCTTCTTTATCATCTCGTGGAGTTCGGTCTCGAAATCCTTAGCCTTCTCGAGCCTGTCCGCGTAGATCCTGAGGCTCTCGGCTACGGCGCTGTTGAGCATGATGTTCGCGCAGGCTATGCTGTTGGAAGAGCCGAGCATGCGGAACTCGAATTTGTTCCCCGTAAACGCAAAGGGCGATGTGCGGTTCCTGTCCGTCGTGTCCCTGTTGAACTTGGGCAGAACGTCCACGCCGAGCTTCATCTGAGTCTTCCTGGCGCCTTTATAAGGAGTATCGGTCTCTATGGCCTCGAGCACGCTGCCAAGCTCTTCTCCCAGGAACATCGATATGACGGCCGGAGGAGCTTCGTTCGCGCCGAGCCTGTGATCGTTGCCCGCTGTGGCGACTGAGATGCGCAGCAGATCCTGATAGTCGTCCACGGCCTTGATGACCGCGCAGAGGAAGAGGAGGAACTGAGCGTTCTCGTACGGAGTCTCACCCGGAGAGAGCAGATTCTGCCCGCCGTCGGTCGATATCGACCAGTTATTGTGCTTGCCGGACCCGTTCACGCCGGCAAACGGCTTTTCCTGAAGCAGACATACGAGGCCGTGCTTTGCGGCTATCTTCTGCATGAGCTCCATAGTCAGCTGGTTGTTGTCGGTGGCTATATTTGTCGTCCTGTAAATGGTCGCGAGCTCATGCTGAGCCGGCGCGACCTCGTTGTGCTCCGTCTTCGCGTAGATGCCGACCTTCCACAGCTCCTCGTTGAGCTCCTCCATAAAAGCGGCGACGCTGGGCTTGATGGCGCCGAAGTAGTGATCGTCCAGCTCCTGCCCCTTGGGAGGCTTCGCTCCGAAGAGCGTTCTTCCGGTAAAGCGCAGATCCGGACGCTTGTCGTACATCTCCTTGGTCACGAGGAAATATTCCTGCTCGGGGCCTACGGCAGATACGACGCGCTTCACGTCGGTGTTGCCGAACAGCCTGAGTATGCGCAGGGCCTGCTTGTTGAGCACCTCCATGGACCTCAGCAGAGGAGTCTTCTTGTCGAGGGCGGGACCTCCGTAGGAACAGAACGCCGTCGGAATGCAGAGCGTCTTGCCTTTGATAAAGGCGTAGGACGTCGGATCCCAGGCCGTATAGCCTCTGGCTTCAAAGGTCGCGCGAAGGCCGCCGCTCGGGAAGGACGACGCGTCGGGTTCGCCCTTTATCAGCTCTTTTCCCGAAAACTCCATTATCACGCCTCCGTCCGGAGCGGGAGATATGAAGCTGTCGTGCTTCTCGGCCGTTATACCGGTAAGAGGCTGGAACCAATGCGTAAAATGCGTCGCGCCGTTCGCTACGGCCCATTCCTTCATCGCCTGGGCGACCGCGTTGGCAACGGTGATGTCGAGCTCCGTGCCTTCCTCCATGGTCTTTCTCAACGATTTGTAGACCTTCGAGGGCAGGACCGCGCTCATCGCTCTTTCATCAAATACAAGACTTCCAAAATAATCAGATACGGTACTCATTTTGATAGCTCCTTCTCCTTAAAAAAGATAAAGGCAGAGACTTCTTCCGTGCTTTCACAAAAGACGCCTTTGCCTTTTTCGATACTTATAAAACTGCCTTTAAACGAAAACAGCGCCTTTGAGCCTTAAACTCAAAGACGCCTTTGCCTTTATGGACAGGATTATACTCTTCTGAAAACCGTTGTCAATATTTTTTTCCGCGTTCCCTTACGCTTGACAAACAACGGAAAAGGTATTATAAGGAAAAAGATGAGCAAAGGCGTTCATCCCGCACGGATATCTCCGTGCAGGATGAGCGTCTTTTGGTTTTTTGAACGGGAAACGAAGAGATGAAAAAAGAAGGTCAGATACGCATACCCTCGGGCTGCGCGATAGCCGCGGTCATATCGAGAAGCGGAAAAAAGATGAGCGGAGAGCTGATAGCGGCTGCGATGAAGCCCATGCACGAGCGTTCCAACGGCCTCGGCGGAGGCTTTGCCGGTTACGGCATATACCCGGAGTACAAGGATCTTTACGCCCTGCATATGTTCTTCGACGATCAGATGTCAAGAAAAAGCTGCGAACGCTTCCTTAAGGAGCATTTCGAGATAATACACTCCGAAGCCATGCCGACCAGAAAGGTCCAGTCCATAAAGGACGAACCTGTCATATGGAGATACTTCGCGTCCCCTCTGAGTTCGATGGTCACAAAGCTCCAGCTGGACGAAAAGGAATTCGTCGCCAGAGCCGTAATGAAGATCAATTCGGAGATAGGCGGAGCATATGTTTTCTCAAGCGGAAAGAATATGGGGACCTTCAAGGCGGTGGGCTTTCCCGAAGACGTCGCGAGCTTCTACAGGCTAGACGAATACAGCGGCTATTCCTGGACGGCCCACGGCCGCTATCCCACGAATACCCCGGGATGGTGGGGAGGCGCGCATCCCTTTACCCTTCTCGACTATTCCGTAGTGCACAACGGCGAGATATCCTCTTACGACGCGAACAGGCGGTTTATAGAGATGTTCGGATATAAATGCACTCTCAAGACTGACACGGAGGTCATCACATACATAATGGATTACCTTGTACGCGTGCAGGGGCTCACTCTCAGCGAGGCAGCGCAGGTCACCGCTGCGCCGTTCTGGAGCTCCATAGCGTCGCAGCCTTGCGAAGAAGAGCGCCGAAAGCTGACGTTCCTGAGAACCGTTTTTCCGAGCCTGCTTGTGACCGGCCCGTTTTCCATTGTTTTAGGCTTCACGGGCGGGCTCATGGCGCTCAACGACCGGCTGAAGCTCCGGTCAATGGTGGTCGGAGAAAAGGACGACCGGGTGTTCATCGCAAGCGAGGAGGCCGCGATCAGAACGATGGAGCCGTGCGCGGAAAAAATATGGGCTCCCGCGGGGGGACAGCCGGTCATCGTTAAAGTCAAGGAGGGCACTTACTGATGGGCATTGGTTTTATATATCCCGAGTTCGAGGTGATCAGAAACGAAGACCGCTGCATAGCCTGCCGCGTCTGTGAAAGGCAGTGCGCCAACGAGGTCCACTCATACAGCGCGGAGCGCGGGAAAATGATCAGCGACGAGACCAAATGCGTGAACTGTCAGCGCTGCGTCTCGCTCTGCCCCACCATGGCGCTCAAGATAGTAAAGAGCAGCTGCAGCCTGCGCGAGAACGCGAACTGGCCGCAGGACACGATAAAGGAGATATACAAGCAGGCCTCGAGCGGAGGGGTCCTGCTGTCCTCCATGGGCAACCCCAAGGATCTGCCGGTCTATTGGGACAGGATGCTGATAAACGCCTCCCAGGTGACGAACCCGTCCATAGATCCTCTGAGAGAGCCGATGGAGACCCGCGTGTTTCTCGGCAAAAAGCCGGAAAGGATAGAAAGGGAACCGGACGGCAGTATCCGCTGCAGTCTCGAGCCCCAGATCGAGCTGTCGATGCCGGTCATGTTCTCGGCCATGAGCTACGGATCCATAAGCTACAACGCCCACGCTTCCCTGGCCAGGGCGGCGTCCGAGCTGGGCATACTGTACAACACGGGTGAAGGCGGTCTGCACGAGGACTTCTACCGCTACGGCGCCAATACCGTCGTACAGGTGGCTAGCGGCCGCTTCGGAGTGCACGAGGACTATCTCGAGGCCGGAGCAGCGATAGAGATAAAGATGGGACAGGGAGCCAAGCCGGGCATAGGAGGACACCTTCCCGGAGCCAAGATAGTGGGCGACGTTTCCAGGACCAGGATGATACCCGAGGGCTCCGACGCGATCTCGCCGGCTCCCCATCACGACATATATTCGATCGAGGATCTGCGCCAGCTGGTTTTCTCGCTAAAGGAGGCGACGGGCTACCGCAAGCCCGTGATAGTGAAGGTCGCCGCCGTACACAATATAGCCGCCATAGCGAGCGGCATAGCGAGGAGCGGAGCCGACATCATAGCGATAGACGGTTTCAGGGGAGGCACCGGGGCCGCGCCGACGAGAATAAGGGACAACGTGGGGATCCCCGTCGAGCTCGCCCTGGCCGCGGTGGACCAGAGGCTTCGCGAAGAAGGGATAAGAAACAACGTCTCGCTGATCGCCGGAGGTTCGATACGAAGCGCAGCAGACGTGGTTAAGGCGATCGCTCTCGGAGCGGATGCCTGCTATATAGCCACCGCCGCTCTGCTTGCTCTCGGATGCCATCTCTGCCGCACATGCCAGACGGGCAGATGCAACTGGGGCATAGCGACCCAGAGGCCCGAGCTTGTGAAAAGACTGAACCCCGATATGGGAAGCGAGAGGCTGATCAACCTTATGAACGCCTGGAGACACGAGATAATGGAATTCATGGGCGGAATGGGCATCAATTCGATAGAAGCCCTTCGCGGAAACAGACTGATGCTGCGGGGAGTCGGCCTCACTCAAAAGGAGCTGGACATACTCGGCATAGCGCACGCGGGAGAATAGAAAATGAAGAGAGTATACGTGAACGAGGAATGGTGTCTCGGCTGTCATCTCTGCGAATACAACTGCGCCTTCGCCAATTCGGGCAAGACGGACATGGTGCTCGCGCTGAAAGGCAAGCCGATCTATCCCAGAGTGCACATAGAGGAAAAAGACCGGATCAGCTACGCGGTATCCTGCAGGCACTGCGAGGACCCCATATGCGTCAAGAGCTGCATCGCCTCGGCGATATATAAGGACGGAGACGCGGTAAGGATAGACAGGAGCAGATGCGTCGGCTGTCTTACCTGCGTCCTGGTTTGTCCCTACGGAGCGCTCGCTCCGGGGGAAGACGGCATAATGCAGAAGTGCGAGCTGTGCCTTCAGAATGCCTGCGGGGAGCCTGCCTGCGCGGCGGGATGCCCCAACCGGGCCATCGTATATGAAGAACGGGGAGAAGCGAAATGAACAGCTATGTGATAGTCGGAAACGGCACGGCCGCCGCAGCGTGCATAGAGGGCATCAGGAGCGTGGATAAAAACGGAGGGATAACGGTAGTCTCCGAAGAAGAGCGCGGAGCCTACTGCAGACCTCTCATTTCATATTATCTTGAAGGAAAGGTCCGTCCGGAAAACATGTCTTACAGAGACGGGGATTTCTACAGCAGGATGGGCTGCCGCGTCCTTTTGGGGAGAAAGGCCGTAAAAATAGACAAGGCCGGCCGCAGGCTGCTGCTCGACGACGGCACTGAGCTGCCGTATTCGAAGCTCTGCGTAGCAAGCGGTTCCTCGCCTTCGGTCCCGCCCGTGGAGGGGCTGGATAAAGTGAAAAGACGTCACTGTTTCATGACCATGGCGGACGCTCTGGCGCTTGAAAAAGATCTTGATAAAGACAGCCGCGTGCTCATCGCGGGGGCGGGTCTCATCGGGCTCAAATGCGCCGAGGGGATCGCGGCCCGCGCGGCTGAGGTCACGGTATTCGATATCGCGGAAAGGATACTGCCCAGCATACTCGACGAGGAATGCGCCGCCCTGATGCAGTCGCATCTCGAAAAGAACGGGATACGCTTCCTGCTGGGAGACAGCGCCGCAGGCTTTGAGGAAGGCCTTGCGCACATGAAGAGCGGAAAGACCATAGGCTTTGACGTGCTGATAACGGCCCTCGGAGTAAGGCCGAACGCCGGACTCATAAAGGACGCCGGAGGAAAGACGGGACGCGGCATAAGCGTCGACAGTCACATGAGGACCTCAGAAGAGGATATTTACGCCGCGGGAGACTGTACGGAAAGCCTCGACGTCTCGTCCGGACAGATAAAGGTGATGGCTCTTATGCCCAACGCATACATTCAGGGGCACGCGGCCGGCGTGAACATGGCCGGAGGAGAGGAAACGGTCGACAGATCCATTCCAATGAACTCGATAGGCTTTTTCGGGCTCCACGCAATGACGGCCGGGACCGCCGAAGGAGAGGCGTTTACGGACCGCACCGAAGACGGCATACGAAAGCTGTACATAAAAGACGATCTTCTTAAGGGATATATGCTGGTCGGCTGCACCGACCGCGCGGGGATCTATACTTCCATCATACGCGAAAGGATACCGCTCTCGTCGCTGGATCTGGATATGCTCAAGCTCGCAGCCACCACGGCCGCCTTTTCGGCGCAGACACGTAGAAAAATGTTCGGAGGTGTGGTATAAGATGAAAAAGATCAATGCTCAGGGTCTCGGGCACAGAGCGCTGAACGACGCCATACGTCAGGCCGGAGGGATCTGCACCGTAGAAGACTGCTGCGGACAGCGCTTCATAGCGGCCGGGATGTCGGGCGCGGACATAACGATAAAAGGCATCCCGGGCAACGCGCTCGGCGCATATCTTAACGGCGGAAGGCTCACGGTGCTCGGAAACGCGCAGGACGCCACCGGAGACACCATGAACGACGGCTTGATAGCCGTGCGCGGAAGCATAGGCGACGCCGCGGGCTATGCTATGCGCGGCGGAAAAATATACGTCAGGGGAAACGCCGGATACCGCGCCGGCATACACATGAAGGCCTACAGGGAGAAGCTGCCCGTGATGATAATAGGCGGTAGAGCCGGAAGCTTCCTCGGCGAATACCAGGCCGGAGGGATAATAGCGGTCCTTAACCTGGACGAGCCGGAAAAGGAATGCGTGGGACTGTTCCCCTGCACCGGCATGCACGGAGGAAGGAAGTTCCTCAGATCATCCTGCAGGGATACGGTCTTTCCCGATCAGGTAACGGCCAGGCCGGCCTCGGAGGCCGACATAGCCGAACTAAGGCCCTATATAAACGAATACTGCGGTGTTTTCGGGCTTGACGCCGAAGAGGTGCTGTCGGCCGAATTCACCGTCGTGACTCCGGACAGCCGGAATCCTTATAAACAGATGTACGTCCAGAACTAATAACGTCAGGAGGATATCATGAAATATTCCAAAGAAGAGGTCATACAGTTTGCGGAGGAGGAAGACGTCAAATTCATCCGTCTTGCCTTCTGCGACGTCTTCGGCAGGCAAAAGAATATTTCCATAATGCCGAAGGAGCTCCCGAGAGCCTTCGATCAGGGGATCGCTTTCGACGCTTCGGCAATAGCCGGCTTTGGAGGCGAAACGAAGAGCGATCTTCTGCTCCATCCGCAGGCGGAAACGCTCATGCCTCTTCCGTGGCGTCCTGAGCACGGACGCGTAGTCCAGATGTTCTCCGAGATCAGCTACCCGAACGGAGATCCGTTCCCCTGCGATACCCGCAGCCTTCTGAAAAAGGCCGTGGAAAACGCAAAAGCTTCAGGCTGCGAGTTCACCTTCGGCGCGGAGCAGGAGTTTTATCTCTTCAGGCTCGGAGATGACGGAAAGCCCACCGATCAGCCCTGCGACGAAGCGGGATATATGGATATAGCGCCCGAAGACAGGGGCGAGAACGTGCGCCGGGAGGTATGCCTCACGCTTGAGCAGATGGGGATATTCCCCGAGAGCTCTCATCACGAGGAGGGTCCCGGCCAGAACGAGATCGATTTCCGCTATTCGGATCCGCTTACGGCGGCCGACAATTCCCTGACCTTTCAGAGGGTCGTCAAGACAGTGGCAAACAGGAACGGCGTCCACGCCGATTTTTCGCCCAAGCCGCTGGAAAACTTCCCCGGGAACGGCTTCCATATCAACATTTCCGTAAAGCCCTTCAATGAAAAGACCTTCCGGCATATGATCGCGGGGATAATGGCCAACGTAAGGTCCATGACGGCTTTCCTCAATCCCACCGAACTCTCCTATTCCAGGCTCGGCAGATGCAAAGCCCCCGGATACGTCTCGTGGTCGGCCGAAAACCGCTCCCAGCTGATAAGGATACCTGCGGCCACGGGAGAATACAGACGGGCGGAGCTTCGCTCGGCCGATCCCAGCGTCAATCCGTATCTGGCCTTTGCCCTTTTGATATACGCGGCTCTAGACGGCATAGAGAATGAACTGCCTCTGCCCGACGCGGCTGACATAAACCTGTACGCCGCGGACCCGAAGACTCTTTCCGGGTTTGAAAAGCTTCCGGAAAGCTTCGCGCAGGCGTGCAGAGAGGCCTCTTCGAGCAGCTTCATCAGCAAATACATTCCCGAAGAGATACTGAAGATCGTTTGCGGAAAACAGTCCTAAGGGGAACGGAGAAGGCGGCATGAGCCTGAAAGAGCGGGTATACAGCGTTCTCGTCGTATCGGCGGCTGAAAAACTGAATATTTCGCTTTCCGAGATCCTGTCGGGATATCGCTGCGATCCGGTGCGCGTAGCCAAAAGCGTGAGCGCCGCAAAGCGACTGCTGAGCGACGCCGTGTTTGACGTCGTTATAATCAACTCTCCGCTTACGGATGAAACAGGCATACGCCTGGCGATCGATACGGCCGCGCTCAGGAACACGGTCGTACTTTTGATGATACCCTCAGAAACCTTCGATGACGTATCCGACAAGGTCGCCGAACACGGCGTTTTTACCATACCGAAGCCCTTATCGCGCAGCGTCTTCACAACGGCCTTCGGCTGGATGAGGAGCGCGAGGGAAAGGCTCAGGCTGCTGGAGGCAAAGACGGCCTCCGTTGAGGAAAAGATGGAGGAGATACGCCTTGTGAACCGCGCCAAGTGGCTCCTTATCTCGCATCTCGGCATGGATGAGCCTCAGGCCCACAGATATATCGAAAAGCAGGCCATGGACAGATGCGTCCCGCGCAGGGAAATAGCGAAGGAACTGATCCAGACCTACACGTGAATACGCGGCAGCGCGGCCGGAACGACTACCCGGACCGCGGCCGTAAAGGACGATAAAAAAACAGACCCGAAGAATAAACTCCGGGTCT
>JAEEGL014953697.1_pt1 | contig 13092 bp, 8 predicted proteins | sample 9134231 | NCBI WGS metagenome assembly JAEEGL01 (sample SAMN16246548, study PRJNA631951) | gut metagenome | biome: gut microbiome; feature: rumen; material: fiber-attached | host: Bos | place: Iran: Karaj | collected 2018-10 | reverse complement strand
CTGCCAGAACGATGCAGCGTATCACAAGCTGCAAAATATACACACGCCGTGTTCTGGAGGTTTTCGGCTTCACGGCGGCTGCGGTGTGCTGCATGGTCTCTCACTCCCCTGCTGCGGATTATGTCTTCGGCTTTCTTGCATTTGCGAGCATCAGCTTGACGCGGTTTTCCTGATTGACGCGCGTCGCGCCGGGATCGTAGTCGATTGCAGTGATATTGGCTTCGGGATAGGCATTCTTGATGACACGCATCATGCCCTTTGCCACGATATGATTCGGCAGACAGCCGAAGGGCTGCGTGCAGATGATATTCTCCGTGCCGGATTCCACAAGCGCCGCCATTTCCGCGGTAATCAGCCAGCCCTCGCCCATGCTGACGCCCTGACTGATATACTGATCGGCTCTTGCGCGCAGCAGCTCGAAATCATGCGGCGGATCGAATACGCCGTGCGCCTCCACGGCTTTGATCTGCTGCTTCTGCATCGCGTAAATTGCCTTATAGCCGAGTCCGTTTTTCAGAACGCTCTTGTCAAAGAAATGATAGAGCTTGCCGTCCACCGCCGTACTGATTGCACAGTACATGACAAATTCCAGCAGCGACGGAATCACCGGCTCACAGTTCTCCGATAGCAGATACTCCTCCAAATGATTATTTGCGAGCGGCGAATATTTGACATAGATTTCGCCGACGATGCCGACTCGCACCTTATTGCGCGCCGTCCGCGGAATCGCAGCAAAATCATCAAGAATACGCTTGTAAAATGTCTTCGTATGCAGATAGTCTCTCGACTGGAATGCCCGTTCCAGCTTTTTCTGCCACTTTTTCAGAACCTTGTCCGTCGAGCCCTTTTGCAGCTCATAGGGGCGGCACTGGTTTGCAATCAGCATCAGCAGATCGCCGTACAATACCGCATAGAGGAATTTCAGGAAGATCGCCGGCGTCAGCTTCCAGCCGGATTTCGGGTCTTTTTCCAGTCCAGAGAAATTCAGCGAGATAACCGGCACCTGCGGAAACTGCTCCGTCATTGCCTTGCGCAGCAGATGAATATAATTCGATGCACGGCAGCCGCCGCCGGTCTGCGTGATGAGCAGCGCGGTGCGGTCGGGGTTATAGCGTCCCGATTTCAGCGCCTCCATAAACTGTCCGATGACAAGCAGTGCCGGATAACAGGTATCGTTATGCACATTCTTGAGTCCCTCATCGACCACGGCACGGCTTGCCGTTTGCAGCAGCTCACAGTGATAGCCGTAGGGCTTGAGCACGCTGATCAGAAGCTGAAAATGCACCGGCAGCATGTCCGGCACGAGGATCGTATGCGTTTGTTTCATTTCGGGTGTAAACCGGACTGACATGCAATAACCTCCAATGACTGTATATCCGCTTCACCGGCATCAGAAGCGAATCTGATACGGAAAGCCGATTGCTTCCAGATATTCCGGAAGATGTGTTGTAACCGGAAACGGACGCTGCTCGAGCTTGCCCTCTTTTGTCCGGACAAGCGCACAGAGCGCCCCGATCTCGATCCGCTCCGCTTTGCAGAATTCGGCAAAGCTCGTGCAGAACGCATCAAACAGATCGCTCGTCGGCGTCCGGAGCGTACAGGTTTCCTGCCACTGCGCCGTCCAGAAATTCTGTTTGCGTGTCCGTTTCAGAAGCGGCTGATCAAAATGCGGCTCCTCGATCCGGCAGAAGCCGCGGACGACCATCGCATTGCCGTCCCGCTCATATCTGCCGGACTGGGCATCCAGCCGCGCATAGCTTTTCATCATATTGACATAGGTTTCCGCAATTTCGCGTCCCTGCTGAAAATGGATGCTTTGCAGGTTGATCTGCTTGCTGGTATGTGCATCGGCATCCTGCCGCAGCGCTTCTGCAAATGCAGGCTGCGCTTTCGTTTCATATGCAAACTGCGCTTCCATCTCTGACGCTCCTTTCAGAATTCGATCTGATACGGGAAGCCGAATGCCTGTATTTTTTCTTTTTTCGGATTCAGCAGCGTGAACGGCAGCGTATGGTATACTGTTTTGCCGTCTTTATCGAGAATCTGCACCTGAAACGGAAAATAGATGATATCCTCCTCCACGCAGAGCTGACGGAATGCCGAAAGGAACACCTCAAACAGCTCGTTATCCGGCGTCAGCGTGTAGCTCTCCTGCTTTTTTCCGGTCACAAAGCGCCGCTTGCGCTCCATTTGCACAAAGGGCATATCAAAATCCTTCTCATTGAGCGGACAAAAGCCGCTGATGAGCGCATGTCCCTCAATCCGCTCATAGTTTCCGCTTCGGGCAGCAATCCGCGCCTCCTCCTCGATCATATCCACATATTTCGCGGCGAGATTGCGCGCCTGATGATAGCGGCGGCTCCGGAAATCGGTTTCCATATCGCCGTGGATTTTTACCTCTGCCTTGAGCTGATCAATAAATCGCATTTGTATCATCCTTTTAATTGTTGTCGGCTTCTTTCTTTTTCTATCCGGCGGCTCTAAACAAGTCACCACATTATATTATAGCATATAATTACGCAAAAAGCAAGCTGAGAGAAGCAATCTTTCCGGATACAAGCTGGGGGATTTCGCGCTCTGCGGAGCGCGCCCAAAGGGCGCCGCCCTTTGGAAACCCGCGAGCTTTTGAAAAAGCTCGACCAAAACTTTTCATATTGCCCGCCGGAAGCGCTCTGAATCACCGCGAATCATCTGTTCCCTCATAAGAAGAAAAACCGCAGAACCGATCCGAGACCGGTTCTGCGGTATGTTTCTGATTTCGCGTGAATGCGCAGTGCTCAGATCACCTTGCCCATCTGATCCGGCGTCACGAGCTTTGCAATCAGCTTGAGAATGCGAAGCACATCGTCGCTGTCCAGTTCGCTGTTTCCGTCACAGTTCGAGTTCAGCTTTCCCTGCGCGTCGATCTTCGCTCCAGAATCCTCAGCAAGATAGCGGCTGAGAAGAACAGCATCGGAAACATCCACGGTGCCGTCGCAGTTGGAATCACCGTAGAGAAACTTGTCACCCCCGTTGGACTGGGTGCTTTTCGTGGTGGATTCCGTAGAGTCCGGTGTGGTATTGCTCGAGGTGGTGGTTGTTTCCGTCGAAGACTTTGTGGTCTCGGTGGACTGCTTGGTCGTTTCTGTTGTCTGCTTGGTGCTCTCGGTGGTCTTCGGCGGCGTAACCGCAGATTCTCCGAGGTCTGCACCGGAGCTGCCCTTTGTGCCGTCCGGCTGGACGCCCCAGACCTGTGCGCCGTTTACGAACATAACGAAATTCTCATTGATCGAATCCGCCTTCTTGAGGTCGGTTGCATCCTCAAGACCCTTATAGGACGGGTCATTCGTTGCATCCCATGCGCCTGCGGTAGACTTGCCGTCCACAGCATCCGGAATGGAAATACGGAACTGCACTTCGTCGCGGTGCTCAGACTGTCCGGTCGGGCAGATCGCTCTGCCGTCCTCAAACTTGATCGAAGCATAGTAGATATTGCCGTCATACTTGTGCGGACCGGTCACGGTTGCATAGCCCTGCTCACCGGCGCCGTACTGCTGCGATTTCGCCTCGACCTTGACATCGTCTACGGTGAGACCTGCCTTATCCAGCTCAGAGACATCAAAGTAATAGCGCACCTCAACGTCCTTCTGGACTCTGGTCGGCCATGCGGTGTGGTTCATCGCCCACATCTTGATCTCGGTATAGCTGGTGCCCGGCGTGCCGTTGATGACAGCCGCGACTTCCCACTCTGCCCACTTCGGTTCCTCAACAGGCGGGAAATCTGCCAGCGGTGTGCCGCCGTTCTCGTCAATCATCGCGCAGAGAACTGCGGTGTAGCCTGCATTATAGTCGATTGCAACTTCGGTCTGCTCGTAATTCGCAACACCGATCTGCGACATATCATAGGAGCCGTCGCTCTTCGGACCGCCGATCAGCGCGCCGTAAAGCGTATGCGCATACTCTGTCTGCCAGCCTTCATCGCCGCCGGACTTCTTGCCCAGCTCATTCCAGTGGTCATCATGGATGCCGGATGCGGTTCTGTGGTGAATCGCAGTCGGATTCTTGTCGCCCATGCCGAGCACATAGCTGAGCTTCAGCGCGTTGTCACCGAAGCAGTAATTTACCTGCGTATCTGCCCACTTGTTGTACTTGTCAGCATTGCCGCCGTCCTTGAGCACGGTGTCGCAGGCGAGCTTCGTCAGCCATGCGGTATTGCAGGCATGACGCAGGCAGCCCCAGTTCGTCAGATGCGAAAGACCGTCCTTTGTGATATTGCCCTCGAACGGCTTGAGATCAGGGTCGCCGGCATTCATCCAGTAACGGATATGCTTGTCAATATGCTTGATCCACTCTTCCTTTTTGGTGATCTGCGCATAGAGCAGCGCAGCCGCCTGTGTGGTATCATCCCACGCAAGACCCCATGTATATTTCCAGTCAGTGGACTGATTCTCCTGCGGGAAATTCGGGACATAATCCTTCTCGATCTTATCGAGATAAGAATTGTCGCCGGTCGCCTTATAGAGCCAGCAGGCTGCATACATGCAGTCATCGAGCCATGTCGAGGTATTATACATACCGGACATATTGCCGATATCCTTTGCGCTGCGAATCTTGTCCGCACCTTCAAAGAGGTCCTTTGCGTGCTTTAAGTAGTTTTCATCCTTCCAGATGAGGTAGCCCTGTGCCAGTGCTGCTGCGGAAAGCGCCGCAACGGTGGAGTTCTTGACCGTATCGTATTCGCGCGTCCAGTTGCCCTGCTTCAGATAATGCTTGCGCAGATAGACCTCCGCGCTGCACCATGTATTGTGATCCATGCCGCTGTCGCCGATCGTGCCGATCATCTCGCCGCCGCCGAGATCACATGCAAGAACATAGTCCATTGCGAACTTCATATTATTCTTGTAGACCTCGTCCAGACCTGCCTTTTTGATTGCGTCCTCATATTCCAGATAGCCCCATGCCATCAGGGAAACGGAATACGCATTCGTCAGCGTAAACTTGAAATGGTCGCCGGCATCAAACCAGCCGCCCGGAACCTTGTCGGTATCCTTGCCGCTCTCATCAACCATGCTGTCTGCTCTCCACGGCACATTGTTCCACTCAGGCAGAACGCCCGACTGCTGGACCTCGTAGAAGAACATCGACTTTTGCAGCGCTTCCGCATAATTATATGCAGATGCTGCGGACACCGGCGCGGCAGATGAAAACGGTACAGCCGTCGCGGTGAGAACTGCCGCTGAAAGCATCGCGGCAATTTTTTTGGATTTCATACGAAATGCCCCCTCTCAAAAATTGCGGTTTGTACGCGCCCCGCAGCGCATACGCCACCTTTTATATCATAACACATCGAGCGCCGCTTTGTCAAGAGCATCCGCGGAAATGCAGCAAAAAACGCCTCCCGTTTCCGGAAGGCGCGTGTCATCAGTCCTCAGACTTTTTCTTCTTTTTGCCGTCATTATTTGCGGCGGCTGCTGCAATGCCGTTGGAACGTGCAGCCTTGCGTTCTCTTTCCGCCTGCTTGCGCTCCTCGAGCTGCGTGATATTCTCGTGAATCGCCCACTTCTTAATGCGGATGCGGTTGCGCTCTGCACCGGTCTCAAGGACAACAGTATCCTCCTCGACCTTGAGGACGATGCCGACGATGCCGCCTGCGGTGCAGACCTCATCACCGATCCGGACTGCATCACGCATTGCCTGCGCTTCCTTCTCGCGCTTCTGCTGCGGACGAAGCAGCAGAAAATAAAGCAGAATCAGCGCACCGATAAACGGCACCAGCTGGAGCAGCATTGCGCCCGCTGTCATCTGCGGCGACGCGGCATCCGTTGCGGCAGCCTCGCCCTCTGCAAATGCACAGACGGCAAACACCAGCGCCGCAGAAGCAGCAGCGGTCAGACGCACTGCGATTTTGGTCATCAGTTTCATTGGGAATCCCCTTTCATCATTCAATCAAGTGTTATTATAGCATACTTCCGGCGATTTTGCAAGCATTTTTCAGTTATCCGTCAAATCAAACTGTTCTTCTTCATTCGTCATTGCCAAATCAATGATTTTGCCGAAAAACCGCGCCGGATTGCGCAAAATCCGCTCACTGAGCTCCTCCGCAACATCGCGCGAGGGCGTTGAAATCCGCAGGAAGAACATCTCCGTTCCGTGATCCATGCAGCAGAGACAGAGCTTGCAGCCATTCTCATCCGGCTCATAGGTGATGTTCAGATCGCGCAGCGCCTTCTGCCTTGCGACACAGCGCAGCGCCATCAGATGCACCTGATCGCGGAAGATTTTCGGCACCATGAGGCGCAGATTCTTCGCATTCTGTCTGCCGGACTCTGTCAGCACGATCATATCCGTATCACGCTCTGTCACCCGCTCAACCGCCTTCGATTCGAGCAGCGAGCCGAGCGCATCATGATAGAGAAAATTGCTCAGATACTTGCCCCCGACCATGATATCAAAGAGCCATGCCTCCGGCAGCTTACCGTCGAACCGCATCAGCACATCGCTCATGATGATGCAGAAATGCCAGTCCTCCATTTGCGAAAGCTCCGGCGGCGGGATCGGTTTCCGCAGCAGAATATGCGGTGCAGGGTCGGGCTCCATATCCGGAAAAAACGCCATTTGTCCCGGCAGATCATATTGCTGCTGTTCATCCTGCCGCATTTCCGGTTTCATGCGCCGCACCTCCCTCTGCTGTAGTTTGTGATCAGATAAAGTTCGGATAATCGAGCATATGCGAAACAAGCGCAATCGACATTGCCGCTTCGATGCTCGGAACCGCCTCCGGCACGAGGCACGGATGCGAAACCTCTGCACTTTGCAGCACCTCGTTCGTCATTGCGGAATAATCAACGGTTGCCTGCGGCTTGCCGATAGACGCCGTCGGCTTGATTGCGACATTGAAGCAGATCGGCATGCCCGAGGAAATACCGCCCAGAATGCCGCCGTGATGATTCGACTGCGTTTTCACATGCCCGTGCTCGTCCACATAGAACGGGTCATTGCACTGGCTGCCGGTCATTTTCGCCGTCCGGAAGCCGTCGCCGAATTCGAGACCGCGCACGCCGGGGATACCGAATACGAGCTGTGCAATCGAATTTTCAAGTCCCTCAAAGATCGGCGAGCCGATGCCGGCAGGCACATTGACCGCATAGCAGCTGATCGTACCGCCGAGCGTTTCGCCGCCTGCCGCCGCATTCTGGATATCGGCGAGCATCTTTTTGCCCTGCGCCGGATTGTTCACAGGGAATCTGCGGTGCCGGATCGCAAGCAGTTCATCCCGCGTCACCTCTGTCGGGGAAAGCGGTTTGTCTTTGATATTATGAACGGATGTAATCTGTGCGCCGACATAAATGCCGCGTCGCTCGAGCATCTGCTGGCAGACTGCGCCTGCAAAGCAGAGCGGGATCGTCATGCGCTCAGAGAGATGTCCGCCGCTGCGGACATCCGCAAAGCCGCGATAACGCATGGCGCCGGTATAATCCGCATGACCGGGACGTGCCAGATGCGACAGCTCCTGATAATCAACCTGCTGCATGCCGCGCGGATTATTGAGAAATGCACAGAGCGGCGAGCCGGTCGTCCGGTTGTTGATCAGTCCGGAAAGCACCTGCGGGAAATCAAGCTGTTCGCGCTGATGTGCAGGATCGTCCGGCAGAAAGACTGAGCGTGTTCTGCGCGTCATAAAGCGCGCCAATTCTTCAATATCGACATACTCTCCGGGCGGAATATTATCAAGCACGACGCCGATCGCCGGACCCTCCGCCTCACCGAACAAAGAGATGCTGATGCGATGATTCCATATTGATGCCATATGTGCCTCCGTTCATGATTGCTTTTATTATTATACCACAGCAGGCGCAAAAACACAAGTCTTTTTTGTCGCGGAACAGAAAAAACGGAGAAGCGCATGCCTCTCCGTTTTTATTTTCAGATCATTTGAGAAAAGGATCAGTGTTCCTTCTTCTGCTTGCAGACCATAGCAGCAGCACCGGCAATCATCAGACCTGCGGCAGCAACACCGACACCGGCATCACCGGTCTTGGTTGCAGTTGTCGTCGAGGTATTGGATGCGGGCTTTTTAGTGGTCTGTGTGACACCGTTCTCGCGGCTTGCCGTTGTCGGCTCGCTGCCCGGATCCTGACGGTCGGTCTTGCTGGTGTTGGACACCGTGGAGACATCGGTCTGGATCGAGGTGGTCACAGTGGCGGTCGGCGTCGTGCTCGAAGAAATCTTCGTGCTTTCAGACTTGCTGGTGGTCGGCTCAGAGCTGACCGTCGTCTTGGACGTCGTCACCGTCGTAACAGAAGTAGCCGTGGTTGTCGTCGCTGCCGGAAGCTGAATACGAATCCAGCCGTTGACAGCATTGTATGCAACCGGATCGGTTTTTGCATCGAGGAACTTATCAACATCCAGCGTCAGCGGGTAAACCGTACCCTCCTTTGCATCCTCCGGAACAACAAACTTTGCGGTATAAATTGCACCGTCTCTTTCGCAGTTATCTATACCGGACGAAGCATAGCCGATCAAATGCTTATCAAAATTGATACTTCCGCCTTTGGTCAGACCGTAGCTTGCGTCGCCCCATGTCAGATCGGGCTTTTTGCCGTCCTCAGTGAGGACAGGCGTGAGCGCGCTGTCATAGGTCAGGGAGATACCGCTCGGAGCGTAACCCGTATTATTCTTCAGCATAACGCGGAAAGAAACCGTCTCACCGGGTTCTGCATATACCTCATCTGCAATAATGTTTGTTACACCGTTTTTCAGCTCGGAAGCGCGGTCACCGAGGTCAACCTGCTTAAAAGCGAGGACACTCACTGCGCTTGCAGCCAATCCAACCGCAGCAGTCATACTGCTTACGATTGCGATCACCTTTTTCAAAGCTCTCATCGAAACACTCCTTTTCTCTGTAAAAAACGGGCAGGGCAGAGACTGCTCTGCCCGTTTTTGCGTGGGTTAAAATGGGTTATCCTTCTTTTACGCCGCCGTAGAATTCATCAATCAGGTCATAGCCGACAATCGACTCCCATGTAGTCGTATCAATCAGCGTGACATACTTTTCAGTATAGTAATTGAGGATATTCTGCGCGTCTTCGACATCGAGGACAGGCGGATCAACCTGCTTGCCGTCCTTGTCTCTGAATGCGACGTTACCGAGATAGAAGCACAGACCGTCTTCACCCTCGAATTCAGGATCGACCTTCTTCTCAGGATTGATCAGTGCGCTGTCATTAAAGGCAAGAACCTTCTCGGTGTAGTAGGTCAGAACGAGCTGCGGATCCTCAGCGGAAACGACGTTGTCGAGGTTGACATCGCCCTTGACGCCGATATAGATCTTGAACTCGCCGAATTCGACCGGCTCGCCGTTGTTGATGTTGAAGTCCGGATCAGACTGCTCAGACGGGAAGTAGTACGCCTTGACAGAATACTTGTTGGCATGTGTTGCCTTGAGCTCCTGCTCTGCGGTGTAGTTCTCGCCGAACTGTGCCTTGATCTCGTTCTCCCAAACCTTCTTCGGTCCGTCCTCAGTCTCCTTCGGATGCGTGTATGCACTTGCATCGAGCGTCTTGGTCTCGAACGGCTTGACACCGCCCGGAATCTCGCCGGTCTCTGCATCATACTTTACGTGGACAAGCTCAACACCCTTTTCGTTGACGAAGTAGCCTTCATCATTGATGTAGAACTTGCTGACGGTCAGGGAAGCTGCCAGACCCTTGAGTCCGTTGCTGTCCTTGAAGGTGCGGGTATCGTGCGACCAGTAGTTCACACGGGTAGGCGGCTCGAACGTGAACTTGTAGGAAGTAACAACCTTCGGAGTCGTCTCGCTGTTCGGATTCGTCTCAGACGTCGGAACAGTGCTCTCGGTGGCGCCTGTGTCGCTGGTGGAAACCGTTGCGCTGGTCGAAACAGTGCTCTGCGTAGAAACAGTTGCGCTGGTGGAAACTGTGCTCTCGGTGGAGACTGTGCCGCTGGTCGAAACAGTGCTCTCGGTGGAGCCGTTGCCGCTGGTCGAAACAGTGCTCTCGGTGGAGCCGTTGCCGCTGGTCGAAACAGTGCTCTGCGTAGAAACAGTTGCGCTGGTCGAGGCAGAGCTCTCGGTCGAACCGTTTGCGCTGGTCGAAACAGTTGCGCTGGTGGAAACAGTGGTGCTTTCCTTCGTTACCTCAGGATCAATGGTAATCGAACCGTCGAGTTCCTGATGCTTGAGGAGGTTACGCTCCGTATCGGAAGCAGAAACGCTGTCCTTCACGAAGGTGACCGGATACTCGATGCCTGCCGGAACGCCAGCCGGAACGTCGATCAGCAGCGTTGCGATCGTTGCACCGACCTTTGCGGTCTGGTTTGCACCGTCAGCGGAAGCCCAGACCAGAACGCGCTTGCTGTTGTCCCAAGTGAACTCGCCGTTTGCGCTGGTATAAGCATCGCCGTACTCAATGCCGGAAATCTTGAAGCCGTCCGGAACTGCAAACTCCATGGTGAAGCCTGCTGTGCCCGTATCGTACCAGACATATACCGGAACCTTCGCGGTGGTACCTGCCGCAGCTTTCACCTTGGCAATCTGGTAAACGACGTTGCCGACGTTGGCAACCGGCGTGGTGGAAGTTTCAGACTTGCTGCTGTCGGAGACAGTTGCGCTGGTCGAAGCAGAAGATACGGTAGAGCCCGTACCGCTGGTGGAAACAGTGCTCTCGGTAGAGCCTGTGCCGCTGGTCGAAACAGTGCTCTCGGTGGAGCCTGTGCCGCTGGTCGAAACAGTGCTCTCGGTAGAGCCTGTGCCGCTGGTCGAAACAGTGCTCTCGGTGGAACCTGTGCCGCTGGTCGAAACAGTGCTCTCGGTCGAATCGGTTGCGCTGGTCGAAACAGTTGCGCTTGTAGATGCTGTAGAATCAGTAGACTGCGTGGACTCGCTGGTGGATTCAGTCGGCGTTGTGCCTACCTTGACCCAGCCGTTCTCCTTCTCGATGACAAGTGCGACACCTGCCTTATCGGAAGAATCGAAGTTCACGAATCTGACCGGATAAGTACCTTCCTCTTCCGGAGCGGTAAATACCAGATACAGAACCACTGCATCGTCAGCTGCCTTCTGGTTTTCACCGTTGGCATCTGCCCAGACAACGATCTGCTTGTTGATGTTCAGCGTTGCGTTGCCGGTATAGGCTTTGCCTGCCCACTCAAAACCGGTGAACGTGAGGTTCTGGTCATAAGCAAACTCGACATTGAAGCCTGCTGTACCGGTATCACCCTTAACGGTAACCGGAACCTTAACGGTTGCGCCCTTATCGCAGGTTTCCTTGCCGATGATCCAGTTTGCAGAGCCTGCATTCGGATCCTTGACAATGACCTTGCCGTCCTGCTTCGTCAGAGCGAGGAACGCACCGTCTTCATTGGAAACAGAGAGATCCTTGAAGGTGACAGGATATTCACCAGCCTGTGCCGGAGCGGTGTAGAGGAGGTAGAGGACGACTGCGTCGTTCGCTGCCTTCTGGTTTGCGCCGTTCGCATCTGCCCAGACAACGATCTTCTTGTTGGTGTTAATGGTAGCAGTGCCGGTATAGCCCTTGCCCCACTCAACACCGGTGAAGGTGAGCTTGCTGTCGTTTGCAAATTCGACGCTGAAGCCTGCGGAGCCGGTATCACCCTGAACGGTGACCGGAACCTTGACCTGTGCGCCAGCCTCTGCAACTTCCTCACCGATGATCCATGTAGCAGAACCTGCCTTCGGATCGGTGACGATGACTGCGCCGTTCTCCTTCGTGACCTTCAGCCATGCGCCGTTTTCGTCGCAGACTTCCAGTGCTGCAAATTCAACAGGATATTCACCTGCTGCTGCCGGAGCGGTAAAGTTCAGGTAAAGAACAACGTCGTTATCCTTTGCCTTCTGGTTTGCATCCGCGCCCCAGACTGCAATGAGTTCCTTGTCATTGATCGTGGCGTCGCCGGTGTAACCCTTTGCCCACTCAATGCCGTCGAACTTCAGTGCCTTGTCAGCCTTGAACTGAACATTGATACCTGCGGTTCCCTCATCACCGGAAACGGTAACCGGAACCTTGACCTTTGCATTTGCAGAGACGGTCTCCTTGCCGATTGTCCAGTTGGAGGAACCAACCTTGCCGGTAACGGTTACAGAACCGTTATCCTTGGTCAGCGTGAGAGCCTTGCCTGCGGTGTTGGTAACTTCGAGACCCTTGAAGGTAACATCATAGGTACCTGCTTCTGCCGGAGCGGTGAAGTTGAGGTACAGGACAACAGCGTTGTCCTTTGCCTTCTGGTCTGCGCCGTTTGCATCTGCCCAGACAGCGATGCCGTCCTTGGAGTTCAGGGTTGCCTCACCGGTATATCCCTCGCCCCATGTGATACCGTTGAACTTCAGCTTGGTGTCGAAGCCAAACTCTGCAACGATACCTGCGGTACCCTGGTCGCCGGAAACGGTAACCGGAACCTTGACGTCTGCGCCTGCCGCAGCAGTTTCCTTGCCGATCTTCCAGCTTGCAGAGCCTGCCGGAACGTCAGCGGTGGTTGCGGTGGTCTTGGTGGATTCGGTTGTGTTGGTAGACTTGGAATCAGAAGTCGTATCAGACTTCTGCGAAGAAGACGTTTCATCGGTAGTCTGACTGCCGATTGTGATCGTCAGACCGTGGAACAGGAACTTATGCTCCTTGCCGTCTTCTGTCGGAACAACCTTGTTGTTGATGTTGGTGCCGGTCTTCATGCCGATCGTAGCAGAGCCGGATTCCGGTGCTTTGACGGTGAAGCTGTAGATGACTGCGCCGTCATCAGCAGTCTGACCGTCCTTGTCAGCCATTGCGTAGTTCACTTCGCCGGTGGTCTTTGCATCCTTGGCATTGAACTGCGGCGTGCCTGCATAAGCAGATCCCTTCTTCGCCTTGACGTACTCTACGCCGGAGAAGTCGAAGGTCATCTGGAGACCTGCGGTGCCCTGATCCTGCTTGACCGTCCAGTTAATGGTCAGCTCCTCGCCTGCGGCAGCAATCATGGTGTTGTTGCCGGTCATATTGTCCGCAACAGCCGTGAAGTCTCCACTAGCCGGAACGAGGTTGTAGATGATCGTGTTGGTGATATCCACCTTGCTGCCCTGGGTGGAAGCAGTAGTCTTGGTGG
>JAEEGL013527360.1_pt1 | contig 13092 bp, 4 predicted proteins | sample 9134231 | NCBI WGS metagenome assembly JAEEGL01 (sample SAMN16246548, study PRJNA631951) | gut metagenome | biome: gut microbiome; feature: rumen; material: fiber-attached | host: Bos | place: Iran: Karaj | collected 2018-10 | reverse complement strand
TGCCGATTCGGGTGTTGTTTCAAATATGAACTGTCTGCCGTTTTCGGTTTCGGTGTATTCCGTTATTTCAGTGTCACCGATTGTGACCTTTACTATGTTCGCGGGAGTTGTGATTGTGAGAACCGCCTTGTCGCCGAGTGTTACCGTTTCCGCTTCCCAGCTTATCTGAGCGTCGCTCACCGATACTGTCGGGGCTACTGCTTTGACCGATGTGGCAATCGGTTCTGTTGTGTAACCGTTAATGTCAAGGAGCGTTACATCGAAGGCGTTTTCGCCTGTCGCAACGGGAGTGAAGGTGTAAGTCCACACTCTCTCGCCGTCCTGCTCGCTGTAGCCGGCTGTTTCGGCGCCGTCAACAAAGGCGTTGGTGTAGTTTTCATCCGCCGTGATTGTGAGCGTTGCGGTTTCACCGAGAACTATTGTTGTTTTATCCCACCTTGCGGTTACGCCCGTTGCGTCGGCTGTGATTACGGGATTGAACAGCGTGCTCATCATGTTTTGACATTTGAGCAGTGACGGCTCGTCAAATGAGAACACAAGCTCTCTTGCGTTTGAGAGAGCGTTTGCGTTTGTTCCGCTGTATGACCATCTGATTTTTGTAAGCGATATCATTATTCCGCTGTCGCTGCCCGATGTGTTTACTATGACTATGGGTGAATCAGTGGTATATACACCGTCTGAGAGTGACATATCAACGAAACTTGTTATATCCCTGTATATTTCCGTTGCGCCTTTTATCTGATATGTTTCTCCGTTTACGGTTATTGACCCGTTCGAGCCCTGAACGACTCTTACACCTATAGTTATCTTTTCGGGTTTGACATTACTCGTTGTGCTTAAGTTGAACGCTATTGCCTGACCCGGATTAAGATATGTTTCATTTTTTGTGCCGAAGTTCTTGTAATCTTCAATGCTGATTGTGCCGCCTTTGGAGTCAAGCAGCGCTACGCCGTTACCGTTACCGCCGAACGGATTCTCCGTATCAGCAATCAGTATATCCCTTATGGTCTTATACTGCGGCGCGTATTCATTATCTTCCTTATACCTGTTGTTCGCCGCCACTGCGTTTGCGTCATTTACATCCGGATTGGGATTTATCGGGTCATATATCCTTATTGAATCGAGGATAAATGAATAGCTGTCTCTGCCACCCGACTGCATTGCGGAATATCTGGGCTCAAGCGTTACCGTGTATGTGCCGTATTCAAGACCTGTTTTGCTGATTACAGGAACCTGATATACCGCGCCGCTGTCTGACATTACCCAGCCGTATGCCTGAGTTTTTCCGATACTTTCGTCTGTTGTGCCTCTTGATGACGCGTGAGCGGTGCCTTCATAATCGCCTATGAAGAATGTGCCCGCTCCCGTGCTGTCGGTGTAATATATCGGTCTGAGTGTTTCTTCAAGCGTTATTTTATCAACACCGTCCACGGTTGTCATATACAGCGGACCCCAGGAATATCCGAGATATGTATTTATGAACTCCGTGGTGGTTTGATTGTTTGAATCCGTAATCTTGTAAACGATTACGCCGGAATCGCTGTCGGTCATTGAATAGACTTCAAAACCCGTGCCGGTAAATGTAAATGAAGCGGTGGGACCCGATTTATTATCTTTGCTGACTGTGGCTATTTTTGCATTGCCGAGTGAATACGCTGCTGAATCCGTTGTGTCATAGGGTTTGCATTCGCCGTAGACTTCCGCTATTCCGTTTGCTGCTTCTTCGTATGTGCTTGTTACATTCTGCCACTGAACTTTGTCGTTTGTTGTGGAGAATTTTACAAATTCAGAGCCCTGCCCACCGAAATCCTCTTCAATATATACGCTTGTTGCGGGAATGACGGTTACTGTTGCGCTGAATGATTTGCTGTTGTATGAAACATTATATTCAAATGTCTTGACACCGTCGATAATTCGCGTTGGTGTGAAGAGAACCTTGCCGTTGCTGACAGCGATTGTAAAGTCGGTGTCAGCTTCATCTTTGCTTACGGCGGTGATCGTTGCGGTCGATTTCGGATCGTTGCCGAGAACATTAAGCTCTACCGGGCGCATGTTATCAATTACATAGGTGTCGTTAAGTGTTACCCGATCCCATCTTGCAACCAGCGTCACATCGCTTTGGGGAGAGTATGAACTGCCTGAAATATCGTTATTGTTCAGGCTCCAGCCGAGGAAGTCGTGCTGGTCCAAAGCAGGTGTCGGGAGCGCGACACTGCCGAGGGTCCAGTTCGCATAGAGCGGAACCGTGCCGCCGTTTGTCGCGGTAAGGTTGTTGACACTTTGCTGATTGTTATAAACCTTTGCGCCGCCTGCGCTCGTTGCCCAGCCGTTGAATGTTGCCGTCGCAGTTGCGCTTGCCGGGCTGACCGTGCCGCCGTTTGCGTCAAAGCTTACGGTATATTCTCTTATATATCCGTTGGCATTGAGATTCTGCGCAGTGTCATAGGTAAAGCTCTGCGGAGAGGTTGTCGAGCCGCCCGTTGCGCCGTTGCCGTTGAAGGTTACGGTGTAACTGTTTGCAGTCCAAGTGAGATTGAAGGTTGTCTCGTTTTTGATTTCGGTAAGTTCGGTAAAGCTCTGTGTAACTACAAGTTGATTTGTGCACGGAGTTACACCCGCGTTTACCGAAACACCCTTGCCGAGAGTTTTTGAAGTTTCGCCGACAACAAACCAGTTACCAAATGTGTAACCCGTTCTTGTGGGGTTTGGGGTAGTGAAGGAGTTATTATATTTCTTTGCTTCGGTAACATTTGTGCCGCTCGGGTTGTCAACAAAGCTTAAATCGAACTCAAACATGTTGCGGTACCAGGTCAGAATGGGATAGTAATAGGTTGTGTTGCCTATCTTAACACCCCAGGTGTTTTTGCAGAAGTTTGAGGAAATGGTGAAGCCGTAATCAATAAGCTGCTGGCTTGTTTTCGCGGTACCCTGAGCAGTGCCCATGCTGACGCTTGAATTGTAATAGCAACTTGAATCCGCGTTTCCGCCGTAACTGATTATTGCCTTTGCATTACCGCCGGAAACCGAACCGGCATTATAACTGTTTCTGATATTGTAGGTTTTGCCGCCGTTGACATATCCGACCAGACCGCCGTTATATCCGGCGTCGGAAACCGAGCCCCAGTTGTAGCAGTCTTCCATAACCTTTGCGGAATTATTGCCGTCATCACCTGTGTAACCGATAATGCCGCCCTGTGAACCATTGCTGCCGTTATAAGTGTTGACATTACCTGCATTCCAGCAGCGCCAGAAAAGAGAGTGCCAGGTAGTGTGACCGCAAATACCGCCACCGTCATTTTTGGCATAAATTGCACCGATATTCCAGCATTCCGTAAACTCCGGTACAGCGTTGCCATTATGGTGGCCGAAAATACCGCCGGCATCAAGAATAGTAGACGTTATGATGCCGCTGTTTGCACATCCGGTAAAAGTAAAAGCGTTATTTCCTCTGCCGCAGCCGAAAATGCCGCCGATTGACTGAGGACCGGTAACATTGCCGGTATTATAACAATTTATAAATGTCTGCATGTCATCCTGAATGTCGCCGACTATGCCGCCGGCATTATCTGCATTCGAGGTTATTTTGCCGTGGTTGACATTGTTTGTATATGTGCCGAAGCCCTGGTTATAGCCGATTATTCCGCCGGCATCCGCGTCTGAGCCGTTTGCGATGATTTCACCGTAATTCACATTACCGGTGAAAACATGATTTGCATCCGATGCTGTCTGACCGCACATACCACCCGCGCCGCTGCTTGAGCAAGTGACCTTGCCGCGGTTGACGTTATTGACCATCTCAAGAACATCATCATTGTCGCCCATATATCCGAGAATGCCGCCTGCGCAACTCGGGCCTGTGATATTACCTGTATTTGTACAGCCTCTGAAAAGAGAGTGGTCATCTTGCAGGTAAGCAACTATTCCGCCGGCGTCGCTGCTGCCCGCGGTAATGGTTCCGCTGTTTGTACATTCCAAAGCATTAACATAACCTTCACAGTCGCCTATCATGCCGGCCGCGCGGTCACCGCTTGAAGTTATAGTCGCAGTGTTCGAACAATTCTCTACCCAAATATAATTGTTTGCATTAAACATTCCAAGCATACCGCCCGCATACTTGCTTCCGGAAACACTACCATTGTTTGTGCAGTTATTTAAAGTTACTGAATAGCCTATGGAATAGCCTATTATGCCTCCGGCTGATTCGCCGGAAGCATTTACGGTTGCGCCGTTTGAGCAGTTTGTATAAACCGGATTTCCGTTTGATTCGCCGTATTCACCGACAAGACCGCCGACATATTTGTTTCCGGAAATAGTACCGCTGAGAACATGAACATTCTGAAGCGTTAATGCTCCGTCTGCAAAGCCTATAAGGGCACCGAAACCGGCAAAGTCATTTGTTTTGCCGCTTATGTTAGCGTTACTGAGAGTAAGATTTTTAATGGTTGTGTCCTTAACATATCTGAAAAGGCCTATTCTGTTTCTGTTATAATCGTTACCGAGGCCGCTGAGATCAACATTTATATTTGATATTGTATGATTCTGACCGTCAAATGTTCCCTTGAAATAGTGCCTCGTGGTATAGGTGGATAAATTAAATAATCCGCCTTTATATATTCTTTCAAGACCGATGCCATAGAAAGCTATGTTGTTAAGGTCTATATCTACATCAAGATACACCGTATAATTTTCATAATTTTTACATGTATTTTCATCGGCTTTTTGATCAGATCTCACCTGTTCCGCAAAATAAGCAAAACCCTTTGCGGATTTAATGTGAATAACCTTGTTCCCGGTATCAATTGTAATGTTGTTGTTACCGCTTGCGGATGTTCCGTCCCATGTGTCGGCACTTGCCTTGATCATCATCCCCGGGATGCCGGCCGTGCAGACGCCGAGTGCCATTATCATTGCGAGTGCGAGGGAGATAATGCGCCCGGCAAGGCTTTTTTTCGAGTTGTTCATCGTCATCTTTTAATCCTCCGGTTCATATTAATATATAAATTAATAAAACTATTATTCAAATTATTTTACAATAATTACATTATATTGTCAATATTTGTGTAATGAAATCCGGCGGATATTTTAATTTTCGGAAAATAAAACAGGGTTTTCGGGTGATCGGGGAGAATTATGACGCGGTGATGGTGCTTTTCGCCACACCGTCGCTTTGTTCCTCTGCGCCACCGCCCCTCGCAAACACAGGTCGCTTTGCTCGCTTGGTGACTCCCCGCGGTGCGGAGAGATGCCGTCAATGACGACAGAGGGGACGGCCGCCGTCAGCGGCGCTTCGCCCCAAAGGAGGAGGCCACGACGGACGGAAAGTATGATGTTAACAAACGGCGGGATTGGGGAATCCCGCCCTACGGTGCTATGTGGAATTTGAGGTGATTTTGCGGCGGGATGAGGTCATCCCGCCCTACGTGCTACGTGAGGTTTGAGGTGATTTGGCTGGCGACAGGTTGTAAGAACCTGCCTGCGGCAGAACCTTGTTACTCGCTCCGCTCGTAATATGCCCCTACGGCGGAAATTTGATATGATGATGAAAGTGAAATTTGAGAAACCGCTGAACAAGAAAAAGCAACAAGACCGCGCTGAAATTTGGTAATTTTCAGCAAAAAATCCCGCCCTTGCGGACGGGATGTGAGATGTGTGTTTCAATTTAGTCGTTGGGGATTACGGGAGTGAAATACTCGTTGTTGTAGGAGTCGGTAATCATATACATCGACGAGCACTTGGAGGAGTCGAGTTCGACATCGGAAATCTGATTAGCACCGTTATACTCAATCTCATCACCGAGTTTGTAGGAATCCTTATACTCGCCGTCGTAGCTGTAATAGTCGCAGATGAACTGAAGTTTGTCGCCCGCGGTGAGCGCCTCAACGCCCTTTGCCACGGTGTCGGTTTCGCCGTCAACATAGACGAATCTCGCGCCTGCGACGGACGCCTTGCCGTTTTCAAAAACGATTATGAGCTCGGCTCTCTTGCCGTTGATGAAAACGGGCGAGTGACCTGTGATTATATCCGTTGTGCCGTCGTTGTACTCATCATCGTAGTAGTAGGGAATGACATTGCCGTCTATGGCAAGCCAGGTGCCCGCGTCGCTTACGAGCGCGCCGTCTTCGGTTATTGAGAAAACATTATCGAGACCGAGGTCGATATAGCCCTCGCCGTCATCGTAGAAGGTGTTGAGCAGTACGGAGTGAACCTGACTCCACTGTGCGTCGGTGAGAGTAAGCTGATAATCACCGTCGGCGTTCTTTGTCCATACGAAATTCGAGGTGTCAAACTGGTTTTCGGCTATGGTTTCGGTCACCGAGTCAACATCCACGCTTCTGCCGAGGAGTGAGCCGGCAATGCTTGTAAGGGCGGTTGAACTGCCGCCTCCCCCGCCGCCGAGGAAGGTGTTTAGAAGAGTTGAAATTGTGTCGGTCGAAGCGGGTGCTGAGCCCGAGAAACTGCCGAAGAGCGAGGGCATGGGCGACATGGAGGACTGTGACGAGTTCTGCGCCACTATCTGGCCCGACGCCTCAAGGCCCGCGAATTCCTTCACGCAATCCGTATAACTGCTGTCAAGTCCGATTGCCTCATAAGTCTGAACGGCGCTCTGAACCTTGCCCGTTTTGTAGTACGGGAAATAGATGGCGAGGCCGTAGGAATTTGCCATATTCTGGGAAGTTTTGTTGTATTTTACGGCGCCGAGAACCGCTTCGGCAAGCTTTACGCTCTCGTCGGTTTTGATATTGTACGCGAGGTCGACAAGGTCAACCTGGTCGATTTTGTTTGAGGTGGCGAACTCGCGGGTGTTGGACCTTGCGTCGGAAATCGCCTTATATTCCTTCTTCTTGAGTTTTGAAGTGGTGTGAACCGAGAACTCCTTGAACGCGTCGGGCACGGTTTCGGCGAGTTCCGCGAGATCGGTCACCGAAAGGGTGGTTTTCTGACCCGGACACTTCTGCGCGCAGAAAGCTACAAAGTCATCAATTATGGTCTTCGCGAGGTCGAGAGTCGGGGTTGCGGTGTTCTTTGAAAGGATGGTCAGCCAGTTTGTGTAATACCAGCCCACACCGGGCTCCGTCTCCTCGGAGCCGATGAGATAATCGGCGTATTTTTCAAGTGTTAAAGCCGTTTCGAGCGTGCCCATAAGGCAGGCGTCAAAGCCGATGAAATCGAAGGTCATACCCGACGCCTTGAGAGCATTGTTTATGCCCGCGAGACCGAGTGAACCCGCTGATTTGTTGCGCTCATCATAGCCGAAACCGCTGATTGATCCTCCGCCGTGATCCCAGAAAATGAGCATATTGCGGTTGGCTGGGTAATTTGTTTTGCAGTAGTTTATAAACCTTGTGAGAGTGGCGGGCTTTGTCATGGCGTCCGTTCCGTCGTTCTGAACGAGAGTTGTCATTTTGCCGCCCGAAATTTTATAAATCTGGTTAAACTGATTGCTGATGCCCTGAGTTTTCCACGAAAGGCACCCGCCCGTGTAAACAATGACATTCACATTTGAGCCGATTGTAGCTGAAGCCATCTCCCGAAGGTCGTTGGAAGCCATTCCGCTTCTTGACTCAAGGTCGGTGCCGCACATATAGACCATTACGGTCGCTACATCCCTGCCGTCGCCGTAAATGACGGTTCTTTTGTCGCGCGAACCCTCGGCAACGCTTCTGTCAAGCTTGCCGGTGTTGTCGCCGTTGTTCCAGCCGACAGTAGTACCCGCGTTCATCTGACCGCCGCCGAGGAGGTTTAAAAATGAACCGATGCCGTTTGCCTGGCTGACCTGAGCCGTTGTGGTCTGGGGAACCTGCGCGGTCTGGTTGCCGCCTAAAATGCTGTTGAGCCCGAAGCCGCCTCCGCCGAGAAGCAGGGCGAGAATGATGCCGATAATACCCATGCGTTTGCCGCCAGCCCTTGTGGTTGAACGCTGAGGCGCGGGTGAGGAGCCGCCCGCCTGCTGAGCGGGTCTGCGGCCTTCGTAGCCGTCCTGTCTGCCGACCGGACCTGTGCCGAGACCTTCGCCTTTCTTTTCAATGTCGTTGGCTTTGCCGGTGACGTTTTTCTGACGCCCTGTCGGTCTGTTATCCATAAAAGATCCTCCTTTTGAAATGGATTTTGCCTTACAAATAAATATTATATCAAACCGAAAATAAATTATCAACAGTTTATTAAATTGACTTTATCACAATAAAATGCTATAATTTCACTGTCAACCGAGGTGAGAATATGGAAAAAATACACATTGAGGGAAAAACTTTCCGCGACAGTTCGGGAAGAGAGATAATCTTCCGCGGAATGAATTTTATATACACGGGAAAAGCAAAGGACTATCCGCGCGATTACTGCTTTGACTGGGGCGAAAAAGAACTCAGGGAATACAGCGCGAACGGCTTCAATCTTATAAGACTGGGCGTCATCTGGGATGCCGCCGAGCACGAGATGAACCGCTTTGACGACGACTATTTAAGGCACGTGGCGGCGTTTATCGACAGGTGCTCGAGGCACGGAATTTATGTGTATATCGTACTGTATCAGAAGCATTACGCGAGCTTCATAAACGGCGGCGCGGGCGCCCCTCTGTGGGCGACAAAAACGGGCTCGCATACCTATATGAGAGTGAAGTACGAGGCGTCACAGCTGCAGTATTTCTTCAACCCCGCGGTGGGTAAAGCTTTTGACAATTTCTGGCAAAATAAAACGGTGGGCGGAGGCAGACTTCAGGACAAATACGCGGAAATGTTAAACCATATTCTGCCGTTTTTCGAGGGCAAAAACAACTTCCTCGGAATCGATTTTCTCAATGAGCCGTTCCTCGGCAGCAGGTCGCTTTTCGCCTTCGGTCTCGCAGTGACCCGCGGGCTCAGGGAGACGATAGCGGATAAGGATATAAAAACCGCGGAGGTTTTCAAAACTTATTTCAAAGGCAAAAGCCCCTATGAGATTTTCAAATACATAGATTCACCCGAGAAATTCAGAAGCGTTATTTCGAGCGCGAAATTCCTGAGCATTGAGTTTGACAGAAAGTATTACGACCCCTTTGTTGAGAGGATGATTGACGCCACGGGCTCGGCTGATAAGGACTATTTTGTTTTCAAGGAAAACAATTTCTGCTCCAATATCGGTATGGCGTGCGGGCTTCAAAAGAGCGACCGCAAAAACATAGTTTTCGCCCCGAACGGGTTTGACATAACCGCGGGCACAACCTCAAAAATCACACTCGGCAACAAAGAGAGAATAGAGATAATCTTCGATAATCACAGGCGGACTCAGGAAAAACTCGGCTGCCCGGTAATCGTGGGCGAGTGGGGTAAGCAGGCGAACAGCGTGAATGTTTCGCTTATGAAGGACGAACTTCGCATTTTTGACAAAAACAAATGGAGCGCTGCGTTTTATCAGTATGAGAAGGATATTTTCACAAAACCCTCGGGCAAGGCGCTTATAAGACCCTATCCCGCGGCAACGGCGGGCACTCTCGATTATTTCAGTTACGACAGCGAAAACAGAATTTTCGAAATGCAGTTTTCGCAGAAGAGAGACAAGCAGATTGAAAGCGTTGTTTATCTGCCCGATGAACCGGCTGAGATAATCGCGGACGGCGAATATAAAATCGAAAAGAACCGTCTTAAAATAAAAACCGGCGTGGGCGTTCACAGAATAAAAATCAGATTTTAACAAAAAAACAAGCAGAGAGTTTTGCGCTCTCTGCTTTTCTTTTTACGCGTTGAGTATTGAATCCATTTTGGCCCTTATGGCATCGCGGCGGGCTGTTGACTCCTCAGCCGAATTGCCGCGGATGGAGTAGTAAATCTTGAGCTTGGGTTCTGTTCCCGAGGGTCTTATTGCAATCCACGAGCCGTCGTTGAAAATATATTTGAGAACATTTTCCTTCGGCAGACCGTCTATGCCGGGGGCGTAGTCCTTTATTTCCCTTACATCGTCGAGGAGATCTTTGCCCGAGGTGCGGAAGGTTTCCATAAGCTGCTTAATCTTTTCGGCGCCGTCCTTGCCCTTGAGAACTATGTTGTCGAGGCAGTCAAGGTAGTAGCCGTGCTTTTTGTAGATATCGCTGAGCACCTCAACAAGGTTCTTGCCCTTATTTTTGTAGTACGCCGCCATCTGCGCTATGAGATAGGAGGCGACAACGGCATCCTTGTCTCTCGCGTGGGTGCCGCAGAGGTAGCCGTAGCTCTCCTCATAACCGAAGGCGTATTCCTTTTCACCGGTTTTTTCGTAAATGTTTATCTGCTCGCCGATATACTTGAAGCCGGTGAGGGTTTCAACAACATTGAGGCCGTAGTTCTTCGCGATATTCGCGCCGAGTTCGCTTGTGACAATGGTTTTTACAACGGTTGATTTCGGGGTTAAACTGTTCTTCTTCATTGAGAGAACGAAATCCACAAGCAGCGCGCCGGTCTGGTTGCCGGTCATAAGCGTAAACTCATCGTTGTTCTTTACGCCGATGCCCACGCGGTCGCAGTCCGGGTCTGTGCCGATGACTATGTCGGCGTCCTCCGCCTGCGCCTGTTTGAGCGCGATTGAAAGGGCGTCCTTCTCCTCGGGATTGGGAGAACGAACTGTTGAGAAATTGCCGTCGGGGAGTTCCTGCTCCTTGACAACGGACACATTGAAATCCTTGAGAATCGACCTTACGGGGATGTTGCCCGTGCCGTGAAGCGGGGTATAGACAATTTTAAGGTCTGATTTTTCGGTGTATAACGTCTGCTTCCTGACCTCGTCGAGGAAGGCGTTCAATGTCTCGTCGCCGGTCATAACTATAAGACCCGCCTTAACCGCCTCGTCGTAATCCATGCAGGGAACATTCTTTAAATCCTCAACGGCGTTTACGCACTCAATAACCTTGTTGGCGTAAGCAGGCACAAGCTGGCAGCCCGTGGAATCGTAAACCTTGTAGCCGTTATACTCCTTCGGGTTGTGGCTCGCGGTAACGACAACGCCCGCGCTGCACTTGTGATAGCGCACCGAGAAGGAGAGAACGGGTGTGGGCATAAGGGTTGAGAAAAGATAGACCTTTATTCCGTTGGCGGCGAGAACTCCCGCGGTTCTGAAGGCGAAATCGCGCGAATTGTTGCGTGAGTCGTAGGCGACGCTCGCCGAAATTTCGCCCTCGCAGGTGGCTTTGAGATAATCCGCGAGACCCTGGGTCGCCTTGCCGATTGTGTAGCTGTTCATACGGTTCGCGCCCGCGCCCATAATACCGCGCAGGCCGCCCGTGCCGAATTCGAGATCCTTATAGAATCTGTCCTCAATTTCCTTTTCATCCGTAATGGCGCTCAGCTCGGCGGCTGTTGCCTCATCGAAGGTTTTCCAGAGTTCGTATTTTTCTTTTACTGTCATTTCATTTCCTCCCCGAAAACTTAAAATATTACACTAACAGTATAATATATTTTGAAACTATTGCAAGTGAAAAATCAAAAAAGATTTGTTAATTTCCTTATAAAATATTACATTAATATATCTGTGCGCGTGAGAGACGGAAAACGCACAAAAATTTCTACTATATTTTGTGATTTTTGACTTAATATTTTTCGCGTTCAACAATATATGGTATTTTTTTAGAAAAAATTTAATAAAATCATTGACAATTAAAATATGTTGTTATATTATATAAGTCACCTACCCATATAATGTGATTATAAAAATAAAAAGCACAATATATGGTGTTATTTTTTGAAGAGCGGCAGGTGAGTGCGGATTGATTGTAAACGGGCTTCAGAAGCTTACTCTGCTTGATTTTCCGGGCGTTGTCGCCTGCACTCTCTTCACGGCGGGCTGCGATTTCCGCTGCCCCTTCTGCCACAACGCCTCGCTCGTTTACAGAGACGAGGGGCTCGAGCGCTACAGCGAGGAAGACATACTGGGTTTTCTCAGAAAAAGGCAGGGCGTGCTCGAGGGTGTCGCCATAACCGGCGGCGAACCTCTGCTCAACAGCGACCTCGCCGGGTTTATTAAAAAGATACGCTCGCTCGGCTATAAAATCAAGCTCGACACAAACGGAAGCTACCCCGCGAGACTTCGTGAAATAATCGAACAGGGGCTTGCAGACAAAGTGGCAATGGACATAAAAAACTCCAAGGAAAAATACGGAGTGACCATCGGAATACCGGACTATGACATAAGCCCGGTTGAGGAGAGCGTGAATCTTCTTCTGAACAGCGGCATCGATTACGAATTCCGCACCACGGTAACAAAGAACTTTCACGAAAATGAGGATTTTGAAAAAATCGGCGAGTGGATAAAAGGCGCGAAGGCGTATTTCCTGCAGAATTTTGTCGATTCGGGCGAACTTATAGACGGCTCCGTTGAGGGCGTGTCACCGGAAACAATGAGCGGTTATCTCGAAACCGTGAAAAAATACATACCTGCTGCGCAGCTGCGCGGCATAGACTAAGGAGGGCAACCATGTATCAGGTACTTAAAAGAGACGGAAAAGTAGCGGAGTTTGACATCAAAAAAATCGTTGATGCAATCGCCAAGGCGTTTGAAGCCGAAAACAAGCAGTACAATATGTCCACAATCGATTTTCTCGCTCTCAAGGTAACTTCAAACTTTGAGTCGAAAATAAAGGATAATCTCATAGCCGTTGAGGATATTCAGGACAGCGTTGAGTATGTTCTCATCCAGGCGGGTTTTGACGATGTTGCAAAGGCGTACATCCTCTACCGTAAACAGCGCGAGAAAATCCGCAATATGAAATCGACCATCCTTGACTACAAGGATATCGTAAACAGTTATGTCAACATCACCGACTGGCGCGTAAAGGAGAACTCGACCGTAACTTATTCCGTAGGCGGTCTCATCCTTTCAAACTCGGGCGCCATAACCGCCAACTACTGGCTCTCCGAAATCTATGACGAGGAAATCGCCAACGCTCACCGCAGGGCGGATATCCATATCCACGACCTTTCAATGCTCACCGGCTACTGCGCGGGCTGGTCGCTTCGCCAGCTTATTCAGGAAGGTCTCGGCGGCGTTCCCAACAAGATTACCTCCTCCCCCGCGAGCCACCTTTCAACCCTCTGCAACCAGATGGTAAACTTCCTCGGCATTATGCAGAACGAGTGGGCGGGCGCTCAGGCGTTC
>JAEEGL013123096.1_pt1 | contig 13092 bp, 5 predicted proteins | sample 9134231 | NCBI WGS metagenome assembly JAEEGL01 (sample SAMN16246548, study PRJNA631951) | gut metagenome | biome: gut microbiome; feature: rumen; material: fiber-attached | host: Bos | place: Iran: Karaj | collected 2018-10 | reverse complement strand
TATGCACATGCCGGAAGCTTCTCGTACTACTACAAAGTTTCTGTTTTATGTAATCTTTTCAAGTATCGCTTGCGTTTCTCCCGTTTGGGCGAAAGCGAGTGCAAAGGTATAGCTTTTTACACAAACTACCAAATGTTTTGAGGTTTTTTTTTGAAAAACCATAGCTGAATTGATGCAGGTCAACGAAAATAGGCTGTTTTAGGGCATTTTCAGGCAAAAGCACGCTCAACCTGCCAATCGACTAATAGACGACCTTTCTACCGCGATAAATATAAAATCCGCCATGTACAGGCTTATAAGTTCTCCTTCCCAGCATATCATAATAATGTCTGTCCGTCAAAATTTCGTCTGCCTTCAGCTCACTTATGCCGGTGGTTTGCTCTAACATAACAGCCAAAGCATGCACCTCTGCAGCACCCCACAACCAACATCCGTGACCGAAATCCTCAAAGTCTGGTATGGAATTATATGTTATAACGCCTCCATCCTCAGGTTTAGACCCTGCACCCTGCAGATAGCCCACGAAACCGGAGTCGTCATGCACAGCGTGACGCATTGCCTGCCATCCACGTCTTATGGCCGGCATATAAGTAAGACTATCCAACAATCCTGTGCGAACGCCATAAGCCATGCCGCCGACAAAAAGAGACGTTCCTGTCATCTCCGGCCCCTCACTGCCAGCCTGTCCGTAATTGCTTGGAGCAGCAAGGCTGACATTCCAAGAACCATCCTCACGCTGGCAATCCAACAAAGCCTTACTCATAGCCTTGAAGTCATTCTCATACTCCACTCTGTGCGTCTCATCATCTGGGGTAAACTGCATCACACGAGCCAACGCCATATACACCCAACCGTTGCCACGACTCCAATAGCAGTCCTTGTCGGTCTCCTTCAAGTCATGGTAAGGAGGGTCAAACTGATAGTCACGGTACCACAATCCGGTAGTCTCATTGAACAGTGGCAATCCCCCACCCTTCTTGGTGCCGCCATGCTTATTACGTGTATATACATACATTTCATTCATTCGCTCCCAATAAGCATCTTCGCCAGTTATCGTTCCGAGCATAGCAAAGATAGGCATTGCCATCTGTATAGCGTCAATCCAATACCAGTCATTAATCTGACTTGTCGCCATCATGTCATCAATACGCATTTTTATATGCTCCATACGCTTTGTCTGCGAAGGGTCCATCATATACATCTGCAGATACGCCTGTCCGCAGCATTGGAAATCCGCATGACGCTTTTGTGAATCAGTACAACTATACCAGTCATGGAAGTTGCCCCAGTCCACAGAATATTTCAACCACTCTTCGTGGTGTTGTTCACGTTCCATGTTAAGCAGTCCCTCATAAAACACCCCTCGCGTCCAGATACGGCTGTTACGAGTCTTACCTCCCACATAGCTATCTGCTCCCACATCGGGATTATTTCTGATAAAATAATCTGCTACCTTCTCAGCGGTTGACATTATATCTTCACTGCTCAGAGCCACATCATCTGCGCATACCGACATACAATTTATCATTGTGGCAAACAAAGCCACCATTAGAGTCTTTCTCATATTCTTCTATCTTATGATACAAAGTTAGCATTTTTTTCTAAACAAACAAAGTTTTTTCATGCCGACCTTACTAACCACGAAAAGAACTCTTGCACAAAAACACATCAAGGGAGTCGCTATGCGCAACTCCCTCAATATGCTTATTTATCCCAATTATCTATCCAATTATACGAGCCCTTTGAGCGTGCAGGCTCTGTGCTACCCTCTATTTCTGCTTCAAATTCATCCTCCTCATCATCCACTATCTTGATACTTCTACGCAACAAGGTATCCATATCATTAAGGATAACAAAGTCGGCAATAGGAGGCACATATATTTTTCTAATATAATCTTTCTTAATCATGGCACTCACTATTTTATGATCAACTTCTTTCCTCCTATTATATATATACCACCCTTTAATGGTTTACCAATATTTTTGCCTCCGTCAAGTCCATACCATACATCTGTGTTACGATAATTTACAGACGGAGTATCAAAAATTGACTCTATTCCCGTAACATAATCCTCCACTTCACCATTTCCGTAGTCTATGAAGATATTCATTATCTGCTTCGCACCAGGCACTATAGTTTCTGCTACGATGAGGTCGCTATTCAACTGGAAGAACGCTCTCTGCGCACCTATCGTCATCTGTCCATTGGGCCAAGAGAGACGATTAGCAGAATTAACGTATAGCTTAGTATTATCGCCTTCGTCAGCTATCTCCATTGGAGCATACGTACCAGTGAACGTTATGTCGCCGTCATCGCTAGTGAAACTATTATCAACAGTACTCAACATCACATTCATAAACTCTGGATTTACAACATTCTCTCCGTTAAAACGTACAATATAAGGTTTTCCTGCTTCTATCGTCGTTACATTAGCAGAGAATACGAGCCTCAGACTCACTCCTTCCACTGCAGCTTCGGTAAGTTCTCTTATATCCATGTTTGCCAATGGAGTCTGACTAATATCTGTCACGCTAAACGGCAAACAGAGTGAGTTCCATGCACCATCGCCAATTATTGTGCGGTCTACTAACGTCACATTATATGGTACAGCAGCCTCAGCAGCTTCAGCTATCACAGTGTTATTATCTTCATCATCAGCTAAAGAGATTTGGGCAAACCTATAAGCGAACGTCACTTTCACAGTACTACCCGTTGGTGTTTCATCATCATCTATAGCCTTTGCCACCACAGAAAGCGGGATAAGCGACTTAGGAAGCGCCACAAGCGTCTGAATATCATCCTCGCTAACCATCAACGTAGTGCTGAACAGACTCTCTTCTTCTTCACATAACAGTCTTATGTTCTCAGCATACGTTCCTGTTGCAGGGTCATAAAGCAGTATAGCAGGTATCTGTGCCCACACCTCCGAACTATTCATGTCATCTACATATACTACAACCTCCTTGTCTATAGTCTGATTGTCAAGCGTCACCGTAGTAACATCAGTAGCAAGAGCTGGTGACACATCGCTCAAAGCATTATCTGCCGCATATAATGTGGTAAGGTTGCTCAGCGATTGCGCAAATACTCCTATATTACCCTCTAATTTGTTGTTTGCTATATTCAGCGCACGTAGTGCACTGCTGAAGTCGTCATTCTCTGCAAGGAACTGCTGCATCCCCTCACCTACATCGCCTGTCAATTGATTCTCGCTAACATTGAGAGTCTCCAGAGCAGAAAGAGCGAGAAGCGTGTAAGGGAACAGCCCCGTAAGTCCGTTATCACTAAGGTTGATGCTTACTACCCTACCATCACGCATAGCCACACCAGGTAGCGTCTGCACTGTATGTCGCTCCACATCAAAGTCCCACTTATTGGTCCATGTCTCACCATTCCCCATCTCTGCGTATGCCTGTTTAAGGTTATTCCAATCCTCATCACTCATCTGTGGCATATATACAGTAACCCTCAGATAGAAGAAGTTATCACTTCGAGTCTGTGTTTCTCCGTGCTCTGTCACCTTATTGTCTGCGCTTAGAGTAGTAGCAAAGAGATATCCCGTCTCCACAGGCACGTACGGATTAACGATGCTACCACCCACAATGTCCCACTCTATAGCAGTAACACTACTCATATCTGCAGATGCGAGCAGATAGAAACTACCATACTGTTCATAGTCTAAATCTATGGTAGCCGTAGCTACATATTCCTCGCCTGGTGCCAGAGACTTTATATTTGTTTGACTTTTCAGCAATTTACATGTAGTCTGCCCCGTACCTCCATATACGTCTGGCACTATCCATAGTCTATCAATCCATGCCTGCTCATCAGTACTACCTTGTCCGTCATTGCGCACTTTCCAACTTATCGTTGCCGTTCTTCCTGCTTCAAGTTCTCCATCTACGCTTATGGCGGTTACATGCAAGTTAGGCAATAGTCTCACAGAGAATGTCTGCACGTCACTTTCTATTTGCTGCGTACTATTTCGTGCTACCACTTGCCACTTATACGATTTACGATCCTGACAGAAGTTCTCTGATGTAAACGTGGTAGCAGTGATACCCTGTGCCATTGGCGTTGTAGGACGTTGGTTTAAGGCATTCCATAAGTACACGTCATACACCGCATTCTCAATGACGTTCCATTCCAACTTCACTGTAGTCTGTTCTATACTCACACCATTAGAGGGTGTCATAGTGGTAAAGGAACCAACGAGAGCTGGTCTTATTGTTATTGTATGTGTGAAAGAACAGAACTCTATCTCCTCTTTCTTTCCTACCACATTATATATAAGTATCACCTCATCGGTACCACTACTAAACAGAGTCATCGATGGTAGAGCGCCGGTGCCTGCTACTGACTGCCCTGTCACATCTGGGTTATCTACTGCCGTCCATGTAAACGTGAGGTCTGGGCTAATCATAGAAAAGTCCACCTCTGCTGTCTGTTCACTAGATATTATGGTCTGTGTCATCACGCTATCAATCTTTGTCGGGTCATATCTTATTCCCCATAAATCCATATTAACATCGTCTAACACCATATTCTGTCCCAATGACGTAAACAAATCAACCACATCAGCATTTATCACCTCATCAGCTTCACCAAAGCCCACTGTAGGTGTCGTGCCTTCACCATTACGTTGCCATGTTAGAGTGTAACTACCCGCTGCCAATCTATTCTTTATCGTGGTTAGTTGGGTAATATTTTCATCATCCAACAAACAAGAGAATGTTTCGCTCTCTTTTACCATCACCTTCACATCTGTAGCTATAGGCGATGCCGAGATAAAATCAAGCAACTGCTCTGCCGTGGTGAAGTAACGTACCCCCTTCTGCTCTGCATCAAGGAATAGTGTTCCGTCAACACGCCATGATGTCTTGTCGTTTATGTATATCGTCATAAGCGACATATCTGTGCCCGTCTGTCCCTGCACCGTTAAAGTCACATCATAATAACCTGGTGATGCATAGATATGCATTGGGTCGCGCTCAGTTGACGAAGTACCATCGCCAAAATTCCATGTCCAATCCAATGCCTTGTCTGATGACTGATTGGAAAACTTCACACGGTTTTGCAGTTTATCATATGTAAACGAAGCATACAAACCATCCTCCCTCTGCTGTTCCACATAAACGAAACCATTGCGGGTGTTAAGCATTACCTTTGAGTCGTCATCATTTATCCGTGCTGCATTACTTACTAATATGGTATATACGCTATCGGGCTGAGCCTCCGTATCTATCACTACTGGCACCTCAAATAGTTTACCATTGGCACTGGTGATATCAGAACCTCCCGTTATGTCAAAGCGGTATGCATTACCAGCCAGCGCTGTTATGGTAAGAGATTTGCCTGCCGCACGCTCTGCTAATGCAGCACTCTCTGTCTGAACTATAAATCCTTCAGGGAATGTCAGCACTGCAGTCATATTACCTATCTCCGAAGTATTCTCAAGATATACAGGAAAACTCACCGTTTGTCCTGCCACAGCATTCTCTGTCATAGCATATACCGTAACGGCGGCATCAGTGGAAGAAGCTGGCTCATTAGGACTGGCAGGGTTATAATTATATGTATAATGCGCAATAATAGTGATATCCTTATTAGGAATATTGAAGGTATAAGCACTATTGGTTGATAACTCTTCACCATTCTCATCTGTCCAGTTCACAAAGGTGTACCACGTGTTATTATTGGCACGGAACGTCTGACTTGTGCCTTCCTCATACTCATTGCCACTTGCCACATTAAACGTACCACCTGCGGCAGGATTACTTAGCAAGAACACTTTGTGGTAAAGGTGCTGCGTAGGCTCTATGGGATTACCTGGCTCATATACGAAGTTCGCCATCAAGCTGTTACCCTCTTCCTCACTGCGCATAGTGTAACTGAAAGTTGCTGAAGTGGAAATCTCCTCGCCATCCCTCGTCCAGTTAACAAAGCGGAAATTGTTCGCAGGGTTCGCTCTCACACTCACAGCCGTACCTACCTCATAGCTATTGCCTGAAGCGATATTGAACGAACCGCCAGCCACAGGGGTTGCCATGAGATATAGCGGTGAATACACTGGCTTTACTGGTATATTAGCCTCTACCGGCTCACCTGGAGCTGCAGGCGTATATTGATAATGCGCTACGAGTTTTGCATCATGCGACGGCATGGTGTACTGAAAACGCGCCACAGTAGAGATAACCTCACCATTCTCTGTCCAGTTTACGAACGTAAAGTTTGTTGCCACGTTCGCCTGCACCCAGAAGATAGTACCCTCCGTCTGACTTGACGTTGCATTCAGGTTGAACATACCTCCTCCCACAGGATCTGCCTCAAGTGTCAGGGTATATGCCTTATATGCAGCGCCCGGTTCAGCTGGGTTGGCAGGATTATATTGTCCCATCACGTTAATACTCATTACGAACATTAACACGAAGAGTATATTTCTTAAGATACATCTCATAGTCTTATCTTGTTTAGACATGAAACGAATATTTTTTTGAAACGAATTACCTTGATTGCACTTAATTTCTTTCATAATATGTCTTAATTAAAATGATTAAAACAAACAAAGTAATTCGTTTCTATCATCACCATTTATTTCATCACTTTCACTCCATTCTGAATATATACACCTTGCTTCACTGCACTAACCTTACGACCTTGCAAGTCATAAGTCTCAGCATCGTTCTGCTTTATAACGTCTATATTCTCAATGGCTGTTGCCTCACTGAAGAATTTCAGAGTAAAGCGAGTGTCGTCAGAGCCATCAGTGGCATCACTTTGGAAGGTGTAAGAACCTACGCTGAGGTCTATGGTCTTATTCTCTACAGCGTCTGTCAGTAATACTTTACCATCACCACGTGTCAAACTTATGGTATAGCTACCTTCTTTTCCTGCATAGTATGCCAGCGTTACAATGCCATCCCGCTTAGGACGTTCATTGATAGCATAGTTATTTCCATCTGCATCAACAGTGAATATCTGTGGCACATTTGTGTTGAAACTCATAAACTTTGAAGCATCACACTCCATCTCATAACCCATATTTGCTTCATCATTGAGCACCACGCGAGTCTCGTCACTATTCTCGTCAGCGCCCTCTATCTGGATGTTATACACATAACGGGTTACACTTGCTGAGTTAGTCTGCAAACCTGCACTCTTAGCACTTGCCACATGTGAAGAAACAGTAGAAAGCAGTTGCCTACCTTCTTTCTTAAACACTATCTTATCTACAGCATCGGGCTTCTGCACGAAGAACGACTGCATTGGTCTCAGCACAAAGTCATCATCTGCTATAGAGTAAGCCTTATAGGTAGAGCCAGTCCATACTGTGACTGGAGCAGTAAAATCCATGTAGTATATATCATAGTAACAAGGATATGGGTTTCCCACATAGTTCCAAGAACGGTTGGCGGTAACAGTAGCCTCATTAGTGGTAAGGTTACGTGTCACGTCCTTCGTATTAAACAACTGTGCGTGAGCCTCCGTCTCTGCGGGGAATGTTATCTCACAATCTCTGTTACAATGGAAAATGTATCCTTGTCCTGCGTTGAGTTTGCCTGTATCAACGTTCTTCCAACTATTGTTTCCCGTCGTACCATTTGCAGCACGGTTCTCTGCATCATAGTAGCGGAACACATAAGAAGCATCATTAGTAACAGTTAAGTCTGCAAGATTCACATCATGTATTGGAGTGATGAAATACCATCTGTTAGCCAGCACTGAATACTTTGTGTTGACCGCATCTGCCGTCATGGTCTCACAGGTATTGAGCAGTCTGCCCGGCGTATCATCATTGAAATACATATTAAACTGTCCCATTGTCATCGGTGCTGCGCCACCCACGGTGAGTTGTCCATTGAAATACAGGTCAACGTCTGGTTTACCCTGCATACGGCGGTTGTTGGTAAGCATCAGCGGAGAGGTAATCTTCCAATAATCCACGTCGTCGCCCTCTATGATATTGCCAAACTGCTTCCAATAGGTGTCCAGCTTATAGTTCACCACAGCAAATGAAGGCACTACGAGCGTGACAACCGTCTTGTCACGACTGCTTGCGAATGGGTCATTAATAATAGCAGGAGGTGTAGCAGAGCGCATTACGATCTTCTCTATATTCGGACAAGTCGCAAAGTTATAATAATATCCTGAAGGCTGTCCGTCAGACCTGAAATAACCACCATCATAACTATACCAATAGTAACGTGTATAGTTGCTTTGTTCTATGTATGACGGCAACTCTATATATTTAAGGCTGTTGTTATTACTGAAAGCATCCACACCTAACCACTGTAGGTTGACAGGCAGTTTCACCGACTCCACTGCACTGTATCTGAAAGCCTCGCGTGCAATAAGTTTCACTGACTCTGGTATATCTATCTCCTTCAAACTATATGTATTATAGAAAGCCTGCTCATGTATATTTTTAAGGTTTGCAGGCAGATGGACATCGGTCAACGCATGAGCCTCACGGCACATGTACGGTCTAATATCTTCCAACGCATCAGAGAAACGGATAGACTGTAACGCATAGTTATTATTGAATGTCCAGCCATCTATAGAAGTTACAGCATCACCCATCGTAACACGTTTCATCTTCTCACAACTCTCAAACACTGAGATGCCCATGGTTTCCAACTGTGCCGGCAAATCTACCTCTTGCAACAACTTGCAGGAAGCGAAGGCGGCTCTTTCTATTGTCTTTAACTTACAATCATCTGCAAAAGTGAGATACATTAAAGGTGTTGACTGAAATGCACGCTGCTTTATTATCTCTATGTTTGCAGGAATATGTATTCGCCTCAGATTCGTGCCACGGAAAGCATACTGACCTATAGACGTAGCAGTCTCTGGCAAGATGACACTACCGAGCATTGTCATTCCGTCGAAGGCGTAGTCTGGCACTGCTCCCGTGATAGCCTCACTGAGGTCAAGAGCCTTCAAGTTCTGCATCTTCTTTATGTCAGCCCAGTCGGCATCGTTCATACTTCCCTTTACTTTCAAGAACTCCACGTCACCAAGCACATTGATGCCAGGAGTATAGAGAGCCTCGTAGCCGAGGGTGCCAGGAGAGGCAAGGTCAACTGCAATCCAGTTAGATGACAGTTCGATGTTCTTTATATGTGCATAATACCAGTCGCTGCGATTCATTATGGTATCTTCTATCTCAAGCGTATATTCACCAGGCTCGAGTGTCATATAGTACGTTGTAAAGTCGCGCACGCTATAGTATGTATTTTGCAGAACTCCGTTAAGATAGATATTCAGATTCTGATAATTGCCGTAGTCATTGTTAGCCGAACGATAAGCCCTGTAGTCAAACTGCAACTTTGAGGTCTCTGCAACGGAGAACGTAGTGGAGAACCTTGAACCCTTGTTTGCATCTAGCCAGCTGCAATGCCTTACATACCCGTCCTCGATAGTCCAAGGGGTAGCGCTGTTGTTCGTAAACGTCAGCGGCTGTGAGTTTGCGCTAATCGCATTTGACTCGCCGATATCAGAAAATGCTTTCAGACGAAGGTTTCTTATCTCGAAATACTTTCTCGTATCGCGTCCCGCCACAGTGTCGCGGAAAGCTATGGTATGCTCACCTGGCTCTATGTAGAAGTGACGTGAGCCCCAGCTGTAATAAGTGTGACCAGTGCCGCAGGTCTCTGCCAGCACACCGTCGATGTAGAGTTGTCCGGCCGTCTGGTAGTCATAGTGCCAGTCAAATGACAACTCTGTCTTATAGGTAGAGGTGAAATTCATCTTCAGCCAAGAATCAAAATTAGACTTGCCGTTATCTCTCCTTATAATATTATATCCTTCTACAGTCCAAGGGTTCTCTGTGTCGTTCTCAAACTGCACCGGCACATCACTGCGCACCACTGCGTCTTGGAAGTCAGAAGCATATAAACCGAAGTCCATATAGCGTGTGCCACCGTTGTCCCTTACCTTCACCGCCAGCACATTGTCTTCACCTACTTTCAGCGCAGCCTTGGCTTCATCACTCAGAGCCTTGATGACATAGTTCTGTGCAGCAGTGTTGCTATATACCAACACACCATTGATATAAGCCTCGCCCACATTGTCGAAGGCGAAGTAAAGATACATGAACTTGGTAAGGTCATCTGCCGTAGGGGTAAAGTGATAGCGCACCCAATAGGTGGTGTTCTCGATACTCCACGTAGTGTTAGAGTAAGAGAGCGTACCGTTTACTATAGGCAATGTAACTGTGCCCCAGTCATAATCATTGAAGTCAAGGTTCATCCAACTGTCACCAGGCGTATCGCCACTGGCGTTAGTAGCATAAAAAAACTTGCCCTCGTAAGGCTTCTGCTCAAGTACTCCAAAAGGAATTAGTGCTTTGGCACTGGCATTTACACACACAACAACCAGCATCATAGCCAACAACACTCTAAACACAATCGTAGGCTTATTCATAATACCCGATTTTTTTAGGTTAAACGTTAGTGATCTTTGTTGGTAAAATTATATAAAATGACTGAAATAATTTTCTCATATTTGCAGAAAATCATTCTCAAATCAGCAGAAAATATCCATTCCTTCGCATATATCGTAAAAATTCATTATATTTGTGGAAGATTTACAAAGAATTTGTTTACATAAATAATCTTTTTACCTTAAAGATAAAATGTTTTCCATCTTACTCACTATACTTCCCATGATGGTCTCTGGCTTTTGGTGCATCGTGTTGACTGATGACTATCTGCGCCACAGGAGTAACCAGAGATTATATATTGCACTCTTTGCTGCTTCCTGCACCATGCTATATGCAGGACATTGTGCTTACTTCAATCACTACACGGGCATCATACCACTGACAGACACCATCTATTCTTTTTCACAACTGATGGTTTTTCCTCTATATTATTTATATCTCGACTCTTCACAATCACCCATGCCACGAGCAAAGGGCAAAGAACTACTGATGCTCTCGCCCGCATGCTGCATCGGACTGATTACAGCTGTGCTATATATAATAATGTGTAAGGATGAGAACCTTTGGTATATCAAAGAGCATCTATATGGCAGGCAAATGAGTTCACTCAGCGGGATACCTATGGCAATGGCTGTAATACACTGCATAGCCAAACTGATTTTTATACTGCAGATACCACTGACGTTGTATTATGGCATACACATCATACGCCTACGCAAGAAAGAGGTGGCTGATACCTATGCCGACACAGAAGGACGACACATGAACCACCCCCGACTGACGTTTATTGTGTTTATCACTACCTGCATAGTAAGCGTTATATCTGCTATGACTGGCAGGGAATTGTTTCTTAATGGCAGTGCTTTGCCACTCGCATTACCGTCCCTACTTTTTAGCACTTTGATATGGCTGTTATGCCATGACGCACACCAGATGCGTGAAAACTTGTATAACACCGAGGAGAATGAAGATACGAAGGAAATATTAGCGGATGATAAGACAGCCATGTCTTATCAACAAGACTGTGCTGTGCAGAAAGATAACCAAACACCATCTTCCACCCCCTTTGACCATATAGACCTATTGTCTAAACGTATAGAACAACTAATGAGCGAAGAGCAGTTTTACTTGAAGCCAGACCTGAAGATTAGTGACATAGCAGAGAAACTGGCAACAAACCGCAACTATATACACCAGGCTATAAACCAACGAATGGGAGTGTCTTTTGCAGAATATATCAACCGTCAACGCATTGCCCATGCGCAACATCTGCTCTCCACAAAGCCCGATATACCTTTTACCAGGCTTATGCTGATCTGCGGTTACTCTAACCTCGGCTCTTTCTACAGAAATTTCAAGTTATACACGGGGATGTCGCTCAGTGCATACGCAAAAAAAATTGAAACAACAACGAACATAGAATAGGGAAGCACATTAAAAGCAAATATAAAACTGCCTATATTACTGTGTCGTTATCAAAGAAATAATATTCACGGTAGTGAAAAAACAAAAGGCTGTGCATATTCAAAGTATGCACAGCCGATTTGAAGTTTGAGTGAAACGGGACCTGTCTTTATTATTACAACGTCATTATTAAGGAAACAGTATTCACACAGAAGAAATAAAGCCAGCCGTACCTGTTGATAGTGTGGGTGGCTTTTATGCTTTTTCTATGCTCCTATGGAGCAGAAATCATGGAAAATCATTATGACAATCTTTGGAGCCTGTCGGCTCAGAAATATTTCTGGCTCAAAGAGCCTAAGATTATAAAAAAGATTTTTAATGGATTTCTGCCCGTAAGGGCAAAAGAAACATTCAACAACTCTGACATATCTGAAGAAATTTCCTTAAATCCTAAAATCCTTAGCTTCTGATTTTACAGAAATTATCATAAATTGAACAGAAATTAATCAGTAATTTTTATTTTCAACAACGGATTGAGACGGATTGCACGGATTTTAAATTAGTAATTAGTAAAATTAGTTTTAATTAGTTGTTAAAAATAGCCATATCATCAATCCCTATTCGTTGAATTAGTTATATTCGTGTTCAAAAGACATCTATATCTGTTGTTGAATAAGACTTGATTTATGTTAGCCGATGACAAAAATGTCCTATTTGGGGCCTTCCGTTAACGCCTCATGCTTGCGATATTTGAAAATTATTTCCTGCTGGCCGCGTACAGCGAAATCTACAGAGGGTTGTAACTATCTGATAATCAGTAGCTGGTCCTGAAAAAGCATAAAAAAACGGTAGTTTTCGCCCCGTAAAAGCTATGGTTTCATAGTGTAAAAGCTATCGGATGACATTGTAAAAGCTATGCTTTCTCATCGTAAAGTGATAGCTTTCACGAAAAAGAGGGTGCGAAAAGTCGTTTTTTCGCATCTTTTTCCCATTTTCGGGGCTTCTTTCTCTCCTAGATTGCGTTTTTTCGTTGACATGATTTTAATCAAGCAATGACAAAAATGTCCTATTCTCGCTTAATAAATTAAACAGATGAAACTTTATTTCTTTTCATGCCCTTACGGGCAGAAATCCATTGAAAATCTTTTTTGAAAATCTTAGGAGCCTGTCGGCTCAGAAATAAGACATGGAAAATTCGTGTAATCGGTGTAATCCGTTGTTGAAATTCATGCAAGCACCACTG
>JAEEGL012985768.1_pt1 | contig 13092 bp, 10 predicted proteins | sample 9134231 | NCBI WGS metagenome assembly JAEEGL01 (sample SAMN16246548, study PRJNA631951) | gut metagenome | biome: gut microbiome; feature: rumen; material: fiber-attached | host: Bos | place: Iran: Karaj | collected 2018-10 | reverse complement strand
GGTGGCGGTAATCGCCGTGGGGTTGGCACCAAGCACCTGGTGGAGGGCGATGCGCACGGAGGTGAGCAGGTCGGGCCCGTTCTTCGTCTGGATATAGTCGATGAGCTGCACGAGCACCTCGGTGTCGGTGTCGCTGTGAAACTCAATCCCTTTCTCTATCAGCTGGTCTTTCAGCACGGCATAGTTCTCGATGATGCCGTTATGGATGATGGCAAGACGGCCCGTGCTGCTCACGTGGGGGTGGGCGTTTGTGCTCGTCGGCTCACCATGGGTGGCCCAGCGGGTGTGGGCGATGCCGATGGTGCCGCTGATGTCCTTGCCCTCAGCGTGCTTCTCCAAGTCAGCCACTTTCCCTTTCGTCTTATATACCTGCAGGCCCGACTGCTCGGTGATGAGCGCTATGCCCGCACTGTCGTAACCACGGTATTCCAGCCGTTTCAATCCCTTTATCAGAATCGGGTAAGCCTGACGCTTACCGATATATCCCACAATTCCACACATATATGTTGAGCTTTTAAATATTTAGAGTAATTGTAAATAATGAGTTGGCAGGAATTTGATGAAGACAAGAAGACGAGAAGGCAAGAAGACAAGACGTTTGTTCTGCCTACTATGGCTAACTCAACAATCAAATCTCACTCATCCGTTATGCCAATATATTATTTACTATATCTTTACCAAATTTTCTGCAAAGTTACTAATTCCCTTCGTCATATCAAAATCAATGCAATGTTAATTTAATTATGGCAGTAAAAGAGGTAGCTTTTCCTTTTTATAAACTTTTCGTTCAGATTATCTGAATTTCTTCTTTTCGTTCCAAAAATGTGATATTTTTCACATTATTCGTTCCAATAACGTGATGAATCTCACATTATTCGTTCCAAAAATGTGATTTTTCCGCTTTTTCTATTGATTATAGGGTACTTCTATAAATTAGTATTTATAATTTCATGGGTGCTCTATTGTGCTTCGACGCTTTACGTTTCTTAGCGGAATCTTTGTCCTTTTGCCTTGAACCATAGCTCGCTATGCTTCTGCGGCTGCAAGAACAAATCTACTCGCTAATAAACTGTAAATCGTCTGAAGCTAATTTATAGAACCACCCTAAAAAAATCTAAAATAATCTTTAAGATCTTTGTTCGAAAAAAAACAACACGAAACGTAAGTTCGACATAGGCTAATCCTGAGATACCATTTTTTTCTTAGTTGTATTTTAACGCTGCTGGCGGAAGCGGATGGTCTGCGTCTGCCAGTCCATGTCTTCGATGATGGCAATCGACTCCAGCCGATAGCCTTCTTCGCGGAGAATTTTGCCTCCCTTTTGCTGTCCTTTCTCCACAGCGATGCCGATGCCCGCCACCTCGCCTCCTGCCTGATGCACGAGGTCGATGAGGGCATGGACCGCCTGGCCGTCGGCGAGGAAGTCGTCGACGATGAGGACGCGGTCAGTTGGATGGAGATAGGGTTTCGACACGAACACGCTGTTCATCTGCTTGTGGGTGAACGAATAAGCTTGTGAAATGTACTTGTCGTCGGTGCTGTTGACGGTCTCGCTCTTCTTGGCGAACACCACAGTCACTTCATACAGGTGGCCCAACATCGTGGCTATGGCGATGCCGCTCGCCTCGATGGTCAGAATTTTGTTCACCTCCACACCGCTGAAACGTTGTTTCAGTTCGTTGGCGATTTGGCGCATGATGCCGATGTCAATCTGATGGTTCAGGAAGTTGTCAATCTTCAGGATGTTCCCCTGCTTGACCGTTCCCTCGCTTAGTATTTTCTCTTCAAGGAAGTTCATAGTCACTTTGTGTTTGTTATTCTTTCTTTCCTGCCAGACGCATGCGCTCGGAGACGGAGGTCTCAGGGGCGGTGATGTCGGCTGTGCGGACTTCGCGCTGCTCACCATTGATGTCGAACTGGAGGGTGGCGCCGTCGCTGTGCACGTCGATGGTGACGGGAGCCCCCATCACAAGTGGGAGGTTCACGTCGCCGTGTCCGCCCGGAAAGCCGCAGAGCACGGGGATGTTGTAGTCCTTGAGCATCTCGTGGAGCATCGCCTCCACACTCTCGTAGGTGAACTCCGAGCCGCAGTCGGTAAATTCGCCGAGGATGATGCCGTTACAGCGGTTGAGCACCCCATTCATCTGGAGAATGCGCATTTGGCGGTCGATGTTGTGCATCGACTCTTCCACCTCCTCCACAAACAAGATGAGGTTACGCTCCTTGGTTGCATCCGCCTGCGTACCGAGATTAGGCGTGAACGTGCAGAGGTTGCCGCCCACGAGCAAGCCGCTGGCTCTTCCTTCGATATTCTGGTCGTGAGCCGGCAGTTCATAACGTGGTACCTGCCCCATGAGCAGGTCGCGCATCAGCGTGCTGGTCGCGTCCGTGCCTCCCTTGGCAAGGAACGAGCTCATCGTGCCGTGGATGCTCATAACCCGTGCGTTTGTCAGCAGGCCGTGAAGCGTGGATATGTCGCTGAAGCCCACGAGCCATTTGGGTGATGACCTCAACTCTTCTAAGGAGAGCTGACCGATGAGCTGGATGGTGCCGTAGCCGCCGCGGTTGCAGATGATGGCTTTGATGTCGGGGTCGCGAAGTGCCCAGCGGATGTCGCTCACGCGCTCTGCCACCGTTCCGGCATAGCGTCCGTCAACCACCTTGCCCACGTTCGGACCGACGACGGGCTCCAACCCCCAAGAGCGCAGCACGTCGGCTGTCTTCTCCACGTTCTCCATCGGGGTGAAGTAGGAGGGGGATATCAGCGCCACTTTGTCGCCGGCTTTCAGATAGCCGGGTTTTATACACTGTTTTGTTTTCCAGTATTCCATATCCGAAGGAGGACCATACACAGGATATGCATGTTCATCTTCTGAGCATGACGTGAAAGCGCAGCTCAAGCCGCAAATCAGGATGGCGGCAAGCATCCATAGCTTGTTTGTTTTCATATTTTTAGTTTGGAGTTGATGGCTGAGAACCGGGAGTCTTCATTCTTAAATCGGTTTAGTGATTTCCCGGAGCCAGTCGGCGGTCTCTGTGTCGAGATGCGGGGTGAGCGCGTCGCACACCATCTGCTGATAGGCGTTGAACCACTCGATTTCCTCCTGCTGCATTAATTCCTTAATAATCGGAGAGGTGAATATCGGGCAGAGCGTGAGGTGCTCAAACTGATAATACGGTCCGAACGTGGTGCCTTCCGCCGGAGCACCTGCCCCCTCATCGTGGGGGAGCGGTGGCGTGTGGTGGTCGTAATTGCGCAGCCGTGCGTTCACCACGAGCATTGTGTTCTCATGACGTATGCCGTGGCTGCCGGCGATGTAGATGCCCGGCTCGTCGGTGATCGTCATGCTGGGAACAAGCGGGGTGGGCATGTAGTTCATGCGGAACTGATGAGGTCCCTCATGCACGTTGAGGTAAGAGCCCACGCCGTGGCCCGTGCCGTGCAGGTAGTTGATGCCGTATTTCCACATCGGCTCGCGTGCAAGGGCGTCGAGCTGGCTGCCGTAGGTGCCACGGGGAAATACCGCCCTTCCAAGGTTGATGAAACCGCGGAGCACAAGTGTGTAGTCGCGTTTCTCCTCAAACGTGAGCGGCCCGAGCGGGATAGTGCGCGTGATGTCGGTGGTGCCGTCGAGATACTGGCCTCCGGAGTCAATCAGCAGGAGTCCTTTGGCTTTGAGCGGGATGTCGCTCTCGGGAGTCGGCTCATAATGTACGATGGCGCCATGATAGCCGTAGCCGGTGATGGTGTCGAAACTCTCACCACGGTAGAGCGGCTGCTCAGCCCGGAGTTCCAGCAGCTTCTTTTCCACGGACAACTCCGTCTGGCCGCCTTTTTCCACTGCAGGAACCACCCATTTCATCCATTTCACCATCGCGATGCCGTCTTTCAGCATCGCAGAGTGATAACCACGTATCTCTGTCTCGTTTTTCATGATTTTCATCGTCGTCACAGGACACTCGCCGTGCATCAGCACGCCTTTCTTCAGTGCGTTCTGGATGTTGACATTCGTCTTCTCCGGCTGAAGCATCAATGCGCCTTGATAGCTGTTGATGAACGGCACAATCTGCCCGTATGCCTTAATCTCAACACCCTCGAAATCCAGGTAGCGCACCACCTCCTCCGACAGTTTCTGCGGGTTGACAAAGAGGATGGCACGGTCCTGAGAGATGAATAGATACGACACAAACACGGGATTGTAATCCACGTCGGTGCCACGCAGGTTGAGTGTCCATGCCACCTCGTCGAGCATCGAGATAACGACTGCGTCGGCACGTCTGGCTTTCACCGCCTCGCGTATCCTTTCGATTTTGCTCCGTGCCGTCTCGCCGGCATATTCCATTGGATGGATTTCCACCGGATTGTCGGGGATGGCGGGGCGGTCCTCCCAAATTTCATCGTAGGGGTCGCCTACAGGCATCACGCTGATGCCGAGTGGGTTGAGTGCCTGATGCAGCTCGTTGATACCATCGACGGTGTAGCACCAGCCGTCAACGCCTACCTTGTCGTCGCAGTGAAGTGTCTGTTTCAGCCAGTCCTGAACCGAAGGGGTGTCTTCCAGTCCGATTTTCATCAGCTGATACTCGCTTCCTTTCAGCTGCTCCTCAGCCTGGAGAAAATAACGGTTGTCGGTCCATAAAGCGGCTTCTTCGAGGGTTATAACTGCGGTTCCGGCGGAGCCGGTGAAACCAGAAATCCATTCTCTGCTCTGCCAGCGGCGGGGCACGTATTCGCCGCAGTGGGGGTCAGTGCTTGGGGTGATGAAGGCATTGAGCCCTTCCTTGCGCATCCATTCGCGCAGACGTGCTATTCTTGAGTTAATCATGTTATAGTTTAAAGTTTAAAGTTTAAAGTTTAAAGTTTATAGAGTTTATAGTTTATAGATTTTAGTTTTTAGTTTATAGAGTTAGGAGCGGATGGTTTTTCCGGAAAATCCGGATTCCATCAAGAAACTAATACACTCCCAGGCTATGTGCCAGGTTTATGTAGTTGATCGGATAGTAATAGTCGTATTTGCCGTCGTTGTCGGTGTCTTCCATCCATATCTCGATGAACTGCGGACTTGCCTTGGCCGCGGACTTGATTTGCAGACGCACGACGAAATCGTCGGCGGTGTAGCTGTATTTTGTCAGTTGCATCTTTATCGTGAGTGGCTTTGAAGGCTGCCAGCCGTTCTGCTTCGTGGCACCTTCGAAATAGGATAGTATAGACGGCAACGACTTATACTGGAAGAGCTGCGACCAGTCGGACGGGTAGGCATCCACCACACCGGTGTGGATGTCGTGCCCCCGCTTGCCGATGTAGTTGAGCATCGCCTTACATTCCTCCTTGTCGTTGAAAGCCTGGTTGAGCGCACATACAAAGAGGGCTGGGCAGAGGTAGGGGGTGTCGTGGATGTCGTCGGTTCCCTCAGGCAATTTCATGTTCTTGATGTCGTCGAGTGTCTCTGGAATATCGCTGAGTGTCACAACCACAGTTCCCAGTGCGGCTTTATCGTAGCGGTAGTAGTCACGTTCGCCGTCCCCCACTTTCACGCTGTTATCTGTGGTCAACCCCGAAACATCTATCGTCGCGGTGATTTTCTTGCTCTGCCGCAAGCTTTCCGTATCATTGTCGTCTATGGTGCTTTCCTGCTCTTGCAAGCTGGCGAAGCCGTTGTCCATTGTACTTTTTTTGTTCTGCTGCTCACACCCTGTCATCTGCAGCCATGCGCCAAATATAAGCGTGAAAAGTGTTATTAGTTTAGTCTTCATTTCGTTTGGTTTTAATATTGTTTAGTTTTAATATTGTATGGTTTTAATATTGTTCGGCATCTTCTTGTTTAACTTCCTATCCCGCAGGAATTAACTCCCATCCGCAGGATTAACTCCTAAATGAAATTTTAACTCCCATTTGAAAAAATAACTCCCTCCCCAAAAACAATCAAATCATGTTTCTTGTCTTGATTTCGATATACTTGTTGAGCACATCCACCGTGAGGTGTTCTGGCTCGGTCAGCACCGAAAGAATACCGTTCTGCTGGAGCAGTGTGGCGATGCTCTTGCGCTCGTGGGCATATTTCTCAGCCACCACATGACGGTAGTATTCCTCCACAGAGTCGGGGTCAGTTTTCATGTATTCGTTCTGCTCGTTGTCCTCGAAGAAGACGATGAGCAGGCGGTGATGCTGGCTTATCTGCTTCAGATAGGGCAACTGGCGTCTGACCGCTGCGATGCTGAAGAAATTGGTATAGAGGATGATGAGACTGCGTTTTTTGATGTATTTCAGGATGTGGTTGCTGAGCGTGCGGAAGTCGCTCTCCAAAAAGTCGGTCTGTATGCCGTATAGCGCTTCAAGGATATGCGGCATCTGCATCTGATGGTGGGAGGAGGCGAGGAAAGTTCCCGGTTTGTTGTTGAACGTGGCAAGTCCCACGTTGTCGTCTTTCTTCAATGCGATATGCGACAAGACGAGTGATGCGTTGATGGAATGGTCGAGCAGGGTCATGCCTTTGAATGTCTGCTGCATCACACGGCCTGTGTCGATAACGTTGTAGATATGCTGTGCGCGCTCGTCCTCATACACGTTTACCATCAGCTGATGCCGCCTTGCCGACGCTTTCCAGTTGATTTTTCGGTAGTCGTCGTCGGGCACATATTCTTTGATTTGCGCAAACTCAGTGGCGTTGCCAATCCGGCGGATGCGCTTGCTTCCGTTGTCGGTGTTCGTGCGGAGCGTGCTCAGCTCATACCTGCTTAGCTGAAGATAAGAGGGATAGACTTTCACATCCTGCGGTTCGCCTAAAGTGAACCTGCGGCGGACGATGCGCCAGCTGGTGGCGACGAACACACGGATATGGCCGAAACCATAAACGCCTCGCTCTTTCGGACAGAGACTGTAAGTGATGTCGACCGGCTCCTCTGGTTTAAGCTGACTTCTGCGGCTGAAATCGCGCACCTGAAATATAAAAGGTATCTCGTCGATAACCTCGGCATCCACGGTGAAAGGATAATGCGAGAGAATATGCAGGCTCACTTCGTTGTCATCGCCGTTCGACATCCGGTCGCCCACAGTCCGGCTGGCTTCAACGCTCCTTTTTCCCCTGTAGAGGCGCAGCGCGTCGACCACGGTCACCACCAGCAGCAGCCCCGCCATGATGCACCCGGCAACGAACAGCCCATGCCACATCGTTCCGCAAGCGACAACGAGTATGGACAGCGTGAGCAACAGAAAGAAACGCCTGGTCAGATACATGATTAAGTATTTTATTTATTGGGATTGTTTTTAGAAGACAAGAAGACGAGAAGACTAGACGTTTGTTTTGCTAACGAAAACCGGCCTGTTCTTCTACGAGCCGCAGGCTCTTTAACCTCCAATTCCGAAGGAATTAACTCCATTCACAGAATTAACTCCCAATTCGAAAACATGGATAGTTATTTCGGAACTTCTATCTGGCTGATGATTTCCTTGATTACTTTCTCCACAGTCAAGCCTTCAAGGTCTGCGTCAGTGTTGAGCATCAGACGGTGACGAAGCACAGGGAATGCCAGCAGCTGGATGTCGTCGGGCGTGACGAAGTCGCGGCCCTGAAGCAAGGCAAGACCTTTGGCTGTCTGCATCAGCGCCACGGATGCACGTGGAGAGGCTCCGAGGAAGAGGTAGCGGTTGGTGCGTGTGGCTTGCACAATCTGCACGATATAGTTCATCAGCGACGGGTCGATAATCACCTGTGAGGTCAGTTTGCGCATCTGGAGCAGCTCATCCACGGTCAGCACGGCATGCAGCTCGTCGAGACGGGTGAAACCGCTGTTGCCGTGATGACGGTTCAGCACCTCCAGCTCCTCCTGGGGAGTGGGGTAGCCCACGTTGATTTTCATCACGAAACGGTCGAGCTGTGCTTCCGGCAGCTTGTAGGTGCCCTCTTGCTCCACGGGATTCTGGGTGGCGATGATGGTGAACACCGGATTCATCGGATAAGTGACGGAATCGACCGTCACCTGGCGCTCCTGCATCACCTCGAACAGGGCAGCCTGCGTCTTGGCTGGTGCACGGTTGATTTCATCCACCAGCACTATGTCGGCGAACACCGGTCCGCGGTGGAAGTCGAAATCACCGCTTTTCATGTTGAACACGGTCGTGCCCAGCACATCGCTCGGCATCAGGTCGGGCGTGAACTGAATCCTGCCGAACTGTGTGTCGATAAGCTTGCTGATCGTACGCGCCATCAGCGTCTTCGCCACTCCGGGCACACCTTCAAGCAGAATATGGCCATTGGCAAGAATCGAGGACAGAATCAAGTCCACGGTGAACTGCTGGCCCACCACTACTTTCGATATACATTCTTTTATTTCACGGGCTTTTTCAGCAAACCCGCTGATGTCTGGTCTTTCCATTGTTTTATGCGGTTATATGGTTATGCGGTTATTACAAACTGTGGTCGATTTTATTCATCTTGTCAATCAGTTCCATCATAAATTCTTTGGCGGTGGACGACAGCTTGGTCGCCACTTGCTGCTCGATGATCTGCTCGGTCCAGTTTTTTGTGCGTTCGTCCTGCAGGATGCGGGCTCTAATCTCTTCTTTTTCTGTCTGCCGCCTACGGAAATAGGCTCCTAACTGTTGAAGAGTCTGCCTCACTTCCTGGGGCTCCATGCCAGTGAAGGCGGAAATTCTGTCTACTGCAATCTCAACATTCTCAGGCTCTGTGATGTCCACGCCGGTTTTCTTCTGAACTTTGTCGGCGAGCAGCCGGTATTTCAGGAGGATGATGTGGTCGGAGGAGTTGTTGCGTTTGTGCATGCTGCCTATCTGCTTGATGAATCCGAGCTGTCCGTTCGTCCGCTCCTTGATGACCGGGACCACCCGCTGCTTGCGTTTGGCACTGAAGATGCAGAAGATGATGAATCCCAGCAGGGTGAGGTTGAATGCGGTCTTCAGCGCGGTGTCGGAAAGAATATGGCTGATGAGGGATTTGCTGCTCAGAGAGGAGGCTCCTGAACCGGATCCGTCGCCGTCAAAGTCGTTCCTGGTGTCAATATGTGTCCTGACTATGGGTTTCTTCCCTCCGAGCGAAACGATACGCATGATGAGGTTATAGTTGTCGTGCTCCAGGATGCCGTAGTTGGTGAACAGCAATGGCATCGAGCATACCACCACACGACCTTTGCCGTATTGTCCTACTTTTACCATCGGATAATCGGCCTTGCCGCCCTGAAGCACCTTGTCGGTCCAGTCGAAACGGTATCGCTTATGCTTTTTCTTTATTAAAGCGTCTGTATATGGGTCATATTGTTCTTCTTCCAAAGCCTCTTCCTCTTTTTCCGGAGTATCGCTGTTGGGTAAGATGCAGTGCTGACCGACTGGAGCTGAAACCAGATAGTTTCGTCCGGGATACACATCATCTTTCGGATATTGGACATAAAAATAACGGTCTTTAACGGGCTGGGAGTCGTAAAAGTAATAGTTGATGATACAGATATTCCAACCGACTTTTATTTCATAAGATAAGTAGTCCGCACAGATGATAAGGCTGCCGCCATCTTTCACGAATCTCATCATTTTTTCCATATCCAGCTTCACATTATTCCTGGTCAGCAGGATGGTGTGGCTCTTGTAGCCGGACAGACCGGCGAGGGAGTCGGCAGGGATGCCTGTCACCTCATAACCGCGCTTGTAGGAGGCGTGCATCACGGAGTCGAACACCATCGAGCCGTATGGCTGACTGTCCTCGTGCTGGTAGGTGGGTTTCCATGAGAACTCCTTTCCCTTCATAAGGGCCAGCACGGCGACAATCACGATCAGTGTGAAACCGAGCAGCACGATAAGGAAATTACGCATGCTCATCGCTCACCTCCTTTCTCCTCCTCAGGGGAGGTGTTTTGGCTTTCAACGGCAATGTCCTGAGTTGGGACTGCGGCACTTCTCTCTGCTTCTTCTGCCGGCGTAAGCTCGGCAACCTGCTCCGCAAAAGCCTCAGCCTCCGCATAGTCGCTGCTTCCCACTTCATACATGCCGTATCTCACGCGCATAAACAGGTTTGTCAGCTTGCTGAACGGCAGCATCTGTGCCTCCAACGAATATTCAGCCGGTGTCTTCTCCGCGTTCCATACCAATTTGCCGTTGTCGCAGAGATGTTTGAGCGATTTCAGATAGACCAGACGCACACATGCTGGCCAGTCGCCGGCGAGGCGTGCGGTCTCAAGCTCATCTGCCAGGTCGCGTCCTTCTATTGCCAGCTCATTCTCAGGCTCCTCTTCCTCCTCCTCCTTTTTTTTCACTTTCTTCTCGAACGCCCCCTTTTTATAGAGGACGTAGAACGCGACAGCAGCAATCGTGAGCAAGATGAGGATGGCGATAATCCATGCCAGGGAAGAGGGGATGCCGCCGGAAACATCGGGCAGGTCCACGGGGTCCCATTCGGTGTAGTCCATGTCGCCGCTTCCAGAGCCAACGGCAGTCGGGGCGGCTTTCTGACTGTAGTAGTCGAAGTCGTCCGACGAGCGGAAATGCTCTATCACCTTCCGGCTGGTTCTGATAGTATCGGAAATCGTGCTCATTCGTCTTTCAGGGATTCAAAGTTTTTTACTTTCTCTTTCAGGGAAATCAGGTGGGCACGGTCTTCCAGCGAGCCATACTGGAACGCGATGCCGACCCCCAGTGCCGACAGTCCTAAGGTGATGCTGGCAGTCAGGGTGAACAGGAGAAACAGCATGATGGCCCAGTACACGATGTATGCCAGAAGATTGTTTGACGGGTCGGAGCCGATGAGCTGAATTTTGAGTTCTGACACAGTGGCAATCAGGGCGATTTCCCACCAGAACACCAGCACTGCAATCAGCACAAGATAGATAGTGAGCAGCAAGGTGTTCCAGAAACGGCTGATCCCGTAGGTGATGGAGCGGTTCAGACTTTCGGAATAGGATTTCTTGCCGATGATAAAAATAGGCGGAGCCATCTCGAAAACCACAAACACAATGGTGGAAACTAAGACGGTGAAGAATATGCCAGATGATTCCCAGTTGCTGAAGCCGTAATAGACAAGAAGCAGAATTACCATCATGGGAAGTGAGACAAGAAACCATTTCACCAGATTGAAGAGATAGGTAATCCGGATGTCCTTAAATTTCAGGTTCGTCATTTGGCCGTCGCGTTCGTAGTGCGTCTGCACAAGGGTGAGCGACATGGGCAGCACCACAATAAATACCAGATAGAAGAAGAGCAGGAAAATGTTGTTGTAGGTGTCGCCTTTCAGTTCTATGAATCCAAGCCAGGCGAGACTTGTGCCTGTCACGTTGTCGTTAATTTCATTCCCTAACATCAGAACCGCGAAGATGATGCACAACGGAGATGAGGCAATCAGGATGTTGCGGAAGAACGGCTTGAAATTCTCCCGTATAAACTCAAAGGTGATGTTCACTTTTTCGCTTGCACTGCGTCGGATATAGAGCTGCTCCCTAAACATGTCGGTTCTCGTTTCGGAATTTGCGTGGGTAAATCACAAAATAGAAGATGATGAAGCTGAATTCCACGATGATGGTTGTGGTGCGGAGTGAGGTCGGCAGTTCTGTGTGTCGGGTGATGAACGACTCGATAAAGCCAGCGAGAATCGTGATGGGCACCACGCCAAGCATGATTTTCAGTCCTTGCTTGGCGGAGCGCTTGAATGCCTCCAGACGAGAGTAAGTCTTAGGAAAGAGCCAGCCGTGCCCCAGCGTGATGCCAGCGGCACCCGAGATGATGCAGGCTGGAATCTCCAAGGCTCCATGCTGCCAGATGGCAAGCACCGATTCCCATCCCACACCATACTGGAAGAAGAAGGTCTGGAAGCTCCCGAGCATGATACCGTTGAAAAACAGGATGATGATGGTGCCGATGCTGGTAAAGATACCTGCCACGAACGTCCTGAAATCCACCATCAGGTTGTTGAAAGTGATTTCGATGAACGACGCCACCTCCGGGCTGGAGCTATACACATGGGTGGGTTTCCCGTTACGGATGTTGTTTATCGTCATCTCCACATAGCTGTTGCCAACCACATCGCGTGCGTAATTCTGGTCCTGAAGCTGTGAAAACACGCCTATCAGCGTGAAAAGCATGAACACCACGAAAGAGAACAGCAGCGACTTGCGGCATTCGTACATCACCCTCGGCAAATCCTCGGTCCATACCTTTAAGAGCCGGCTCCAGCGGGTGGGTTCCTTACGGTAGATTTTGTTGTGCAGCTGGAATGCCAGCTCATTGAGTTTCTTTGTTGTGTTGGAGTCGGGATAGTGGGTCTGCGCAAACGACAAGTCGGATGTCAGGTCGAGATAAGCCTCTGCAATATCATCGTCTGTGGATAACACATTGTTACTCACATACATGCTGATACGGTGCCACTTGGCTGTGTTCAGCCTCACAAAGTCTTTCTCTTTCATGTCTTGTCTTCTTCCCTTCTCGTCTTCAACTTACTATTTTCTCAGGTATTTCTTATTGTCCTGGATGATGATGCCTTTGGTGGTCTCGTCGGCTGGCAGACCGCTGAGCGTGTAGGCTTTGCCATTGGCCTCACGTCTGTCTTCGCTGACTGCTTTCACGCCCGATGCTTTCTTCTCTGCAAACTCCTTGCGTGCTTCTGCCATCTGCTGAAGGAAACGCTCGCTCGTGTGGAGTTTTGCGTATGCAACCGATGCAGCCAGACGTGCGGCATCCACATCGCTCTGCCAGTGATAACCGGCTATCACACGGCTTTCTCCATACATATAACCACGGGCCATCAGCGTGTCGGCTGCTTCAGGGTTGATTTCCATCAGCAGCAGGGCTGAACTCCAGCCAAGGATGGTGTGGCCTGAAGGATAAGAGCCGTTCGTCTTGTGTGATTCTTCCTGTTCAGGCACAAGGGTTGGCTCATTGAAGCGGGCGTATGGGCGCTTACGCATATAATGTTCCTTGGGCAGTGTGCATATACTGTCGCATGTGGCAGTTCCTAATTTCAGCACTTCATAGATTTTCGGGGTCTCGGTCGGAGATATCTGCATGCCGAAAGGCTCTGAAAACTCCTGGATAATGGTCTCAAGCCCATAAACCGCGTCACGTTTGGCGATTTCAGCGCGCTCGGGATCAACCACACGCTG
>JAEEGL012346981.1_pt1 | contig 13092 bp, 3 predicted proteins | sample 9134231 | NCBI WGS metagenome assembly JAEEGL01 (sample SAMN16246548, study PRJNA631951) | gut metagenome | biome: gut microbiome; feature: rumen; material: fiber-attached | host: Bos | place: Iran: Karaj | collected 2018-10 | reverse complement strand
TAATTTGTCATTAATAGAATATGCTATGGCAAAATAAACTTCACGCTGCATTTTTCCCCCTCGCTGTTCTGGAGGACAGCCACATAGGTGCCAGGTGAAAGCAATCGGACATCTACTTGTCCACAACCGTTTGAAAAATATTGCTTCTGGCTCATGGCAAGTGAGCCTCCGAGCGTGTAGACACGAACCTCCACATCAAGTGGGGTGTTGTTCTTGAGGAAAAGCGTGTAATTGGAGAAGCGTATGCTCATGTCTCCATCGTGAGCCACGAGATTCTCCATTCCATTCTCCTCGTTACCTTCTACAGCTTCACCTTCCCAGAGTGTTGATATCATGTTTACAAAGTTCTGCTTTTCTATTGTGGGGCGTGCCATGTGATAGACTTTGGTTCCTCCATCGGGAAAACGACCGACAGATTCCCGTCCCTCATGCGCACAGTACACCAATGTGTCTGTCCAACTCTCATCAGCTGCAGTAAGGAGTACATATGCATTGTCCTCGTTGGCCAACTTGAAGGAAGCATGGAGTTGACTAATTGGCACTTGCTTGTCACACCATACAATCTTGTAACCATGTGCCGGAATATGGGTGTCTGTTTTTGTTCCTTCTGATGAAATGCGATATTTTTGGAGATTCTTTACATCGTCGCTGAGGTACATTCCTTGCAAGTCAATTGCTTTGTCTGTTTGGTTGTAGAGTTCTATCCAATCACTCTTCTTATAATATTCGTTCACAAAAATGCTGTTACCGGCACTCACCTCATTTATCATCACGGGGGGTGCCTTTGGACATTCATCGTTCTCCTGTTTCCTGAAACAAGCTTTCAGTTCCATCTGACCAGAAGGAATAGTAAATTCTGCCTCTGTGGAAAGGTACTGAGAAGAAGTTTCGGAAAGAGTAGTATAGGAGAGCTGGGCATCCCAATAAATGTCGCTGCTTTCTGGAGTATGATTGTGAACTTCTACTGCCACAACGTTCACTCCCTCCCGAAAGAGATCGCTGCTGATGGTAACCATTCCACTTAGGGGATTCGTGCCAGCATACGTAGTAGAGAATGTTTGAAAAGTCGCTCCCCCAGAAGGCATATTGTAACGACACGCTTCTTTTCCGTTTATGTACAGGATGAAACCATCGTCTACATGATATTTCAGGTGGAACATTTTATCCTTTGGCGCATCCTTCAGAGTGAAAATTTTGCGGAAATAGTAAGTGGGGAATTTATTGTTGCTATTCCCTCCATAAGTGAGGTTCGTTGCATAGCCTCCAGTGGCACTTCCATATCCGAGAGGAGCAATTCCATCTTTCCAAGTGCTGGTTGAATATCCCAAACGTTTCCACGATTTCCCATCTAAACTTCCTTTGTCATAATATGTCCAACTTTCACCATGACTGAACACAGGTGTTTCTTCTTGTACATTGCCGGAAATAAGTTTCCAACCCTCGAACACATAGCCTGATGGGGCTTCTGCCATGAGCGTAACAGGAGCATAGGCTCGACCATCAAAATGCCCCGTAGGGATAATCTGGCCATTCAAACGTAAGCGGGCCTCATCCAAATTGCTACTCAATTTCAAAAATAAAGCATCAAAAGAACTTATTTTCAAGGGTGTGTAGTCTTCCATCACAGGAAACATGGCAGCGGCTTGATTGTTCAGTTTGTTCTTCAAATCATTTGCTCCATCTATTGTGGAAGTATTTCTTCCATATCCATTGTCAGGGAGAATCTGCATAGGGTAAACAAGTTGAGCCCATTCGTCGATGAGAGGAAAACAGCGTGAAGGTTCCAAAACAGAACCTGCCAAAATGCACACCGCATCTACAAAATGTCTACGGAATTGTTCGTTGCGAAGCATATTCAGGAAAATTGTCACAGGCTCAATCTCCATCGTATAATTGCTCACAGGCTCTCCCAAAAGAGTGTTGAAAGTGTGTATCTTCATTTCCTCGAAATGGGTAAAAGGTGAACCACAGGTGAAAGCTCCATCCATATCGTAGAGTAAATACCGCCACTTGCCGTTCTTTTCACGAGGCCGCCAAGCTTTCATGTTATTTCCTGGCCAGTCCCCATCTCCATAGAAAAGTTTGATGGCCATGTAGTTGCAGTATTCATCAATGTCCACCATTTGACATATTTCCTCATACGTCTTGTCTTTGTCTGCCGTTTTGCTCAAATCGTACCAGCGCTGGAGAGACTCATGTGTACCACTTTTCTGTACATAACCTGTGTCATTGTCTATCACGAAAAGGTCTATCTCGTCTTCGTCCAGCCCATAATTGGAGTAAATGAAATGCTTGTTGTTCGGCTCGCGCAGATTGAGGGTACCCTTGTAGATGCCATTTATGTAATGAACGACAGGCTGATAGTCTTGAGCATCGATGTCGAGTCCGCTGCTTAAGATGAGCTTTTGCAAAAAGGCATCGCGCATTCGATAATTATAGTCGCAATTACCTCCGTTCCGCAAAAGCAGCATCTTAGTCTTGTTATAGGGTTTGTCTTGGAAGAAAGGATAGTCCATTGTACTTTGACCCTCGTATTGCTTTGCCGAATGGATCTTGAAGCTATACGGAGTCTGCATTCTGCCCCATCCGCCACATCGACGAATCTCTGCTTCCTGATTCACAAGTGAAGTACCTTTCTCATCCATGTATTCAAAATTTATGGGCCGATCCCAATCCATGTTCCAGTTGCATTTCACGGTTTGTCCAAGTCCAGGACGGCCATTTACTCCCTTCACAAAAATACCCAATTCATCACTATATAGATTGTCGGGGTCTGTTACTACCGAAAGGATAGGAAGGCAAAAATTCTTGTCCTTCTTCAAGTAAGAACGTGTGATGACTTGGCTTCCCATCTTTCCTTCTCCGTAGAAGGCCATACGCAACACCATGCTTGCTGCGATGGTGAACACACCATCTTTGCTGGTCGATCCGTTGTCAAGTGTAGGCGTAGAACCATTTGTTGTGTATCGTAGAATGGCTCCTTCCGGTATGGGGACATGCACTTGAAACGGTTTACTGAAAAGACCACTTACAGCATCGGGTTCTGGAGCGGGAAGACGATCGTTGAGTGTCATACGTTCTCCATTCAATGCCAAACGAATTTCATTGGGCGCCTCTGGAGTGGGTGAGTTTGAATAGCCCCAGTCACCCATAATATCCTCCATACGGGCCCAACTGGCACGGGGCACAGCAGGAGGATAGGTTTGGCTTAAAATGAGATTCCCATCAGGGTCGCTCAGATAGAAAGTTCCTCCTTCAGGATTCAACTTCATATTCACTTGAGAGGGACAATACTTGTCGTGATGGTCGAACCATAGGTTTTTGTAGCTACGACCATATACCGTCACAGATTGAGTAATATGCACTTTCTTCAAGTTCTCCACATCATCACTCACCCAGCATCCACGTAAACGATAGGGCTTGCTGCTGGGATTATATAATTCCACCCAACCTCCAAAGTTCCAACTAGGATCTACAAATTGGTCGATGTTTTCTACTTGAATCTCATTGACTATGAGGTCTGCATTTTCCTGTGCATTCCCTCCAAAAGGAAACCATACTGCCACAGTCCATGCAAACAAGACATTTCTGCGCATCACTCTTCTTACTCCTCTTCAGCCGTTGTGTCAGAAATCCAAACTCTCATCTTACTATTATCGCCTTTGTTGGCCCAAGTATAATAAGGTATTGTATAGGTCTCTTCATTGACAGTCTCCTCGCAGTACACCAATGGTCCTTGAGTGACGGCATGGCATTTGGCATCCTCCTTCACGCGCTCGTCGGCTACCACATGACGAGAGGGCATCTTTAGTTCAAGCTTCACCACATCTCCAGTCTTCCAAGTACGATCAATGACAGCAAATCCTTTCTCAATGGGGGCTTCCACTTCTGTACCGTTTACACAAATACGGTAACCACTTTCCGCTTTATCGCAGAACGTGTAAAGATTACCTGGCATAAATTCTTCTGTGCGGCACCAAGTGGGGATTCGAAGGCGGAGAGCAAAAGCAGTTTCTCGTGAGGGGTTGAGAGTCATTGAGACGTTTCCATCCTGTGGGTAATTGGTCTGCTGCGCAATTTGAACCTTGCATTTGCGCAAAGGAACAACGACTTCATTACCTGCATAAAGAGTGACATAAATGTCCTTGTCTGTATGACTGTACATGTAACCTGGAGTCTGAAGAATCAAACGAGAGATATTGGGAGGACAGCATGCGCAACCAAACCATTCAGCACGTCCTGCATGGCCATGGTTGAACTTGTATTCGCCATCTGCTTCCAGAGGGTTCACGTAGAAGAAACGGTCACCACTAAGACTGATACCAGCCAGAGCATTGTTAAAGAGACTTATTTCTGCAATATCCCAGTATTTCGCATCGCCTTCAGCAAGGAACATGGCATTGTTCCAAAAGACATTTGCACAGGCGGCACAAGTCTCGTCATAGGCTTCCTTGTTGGGCAAACTGTATTTTTCGCCAAAACCTTCAACACGACGATCAGCACCTAATCCACCCGTTATATGGATACGACTTGACACCAAATCCTCCCAAATGGCATCCAACGCCTCAGTGTAATCCGCTTTACCCGTAATGGCATCCACCTGAGCCATACCTGTGTAAAGATAAATGGCACGTACACAATGGCCTACGGCCTCGCGCTGCTCTTTCACAGGAAGGTGTTGTTGGGCATATTGTGGATGGTTTACACCCTCTCCATCAGGAACGAAAGTCACACCACGAATCTCAAGGAATTTCCTGGCCATTTCCAAATATAGTTTTTCTCCTGTGCAACGGTACATCTTGCACAGAGCCAATTCTATCTCTTCGTGACCGGGAGCTTGGTTCACAGGTTTGCCATCATTGTAGTTTGGATCACCTTCGAAAAAAACTTTATTGATGTGTTTTGCACTCTTTTCAGCTACATCCAAAAGTTGACGTTTACCTGTGGCAGCAAAATAGGCTACTGCAGCTTCGTATAAATGTCCCATGTTGTAGAGCTCATGGCTATGGATGACATAGGAGTATGGCTTTTCACCCATCTCATCTGGATTAGGATTCCCGCAAATGTGGGAAATGTACAGATAACCATCTTCCTTTTGACTGGCAGCGATAAGGGAAATGGTGTTGTCCATCCATGTTTCTAGTTTCTCGTTTGGACGAAGCATCAAAGAATATGCCACACCTTCCATCACTTTATATAGGTCACTGCTGATGAAACGGTGTGTTTGGGGAAGCTCTGTCTCATGTCCCGCCAAGAACTCTGCACAACGTCGGAACCGTTCTACCGCAGGGGCTCCATGTTCCACACTGAAGGGAACTGTCACGTCCAGTTCCGTTTGCATACGTTCTTTCCAGAAACCATTGGTCAGTTTCACATCCGTAAAAGGAATTGGACGAATGGATTTGTCAAAGGCTTTGCAACCAGTCATACAAGCTAGAGCAACCGCAAAGAAAAAAGTTTTTTTAATCATATTGTTGTCGTTGTTTATTTTATTTACCATATGTCCTCTGGCTCTTCTGGATTGTCATATACCTCCTTGGCACAGTATTCCAAAAGATCCATCATAAACTCTGTCCTGTCGCTATCCAATACAGACTTCATGCGAATATAATACGTCTCGTCGGGATCCAAAAAACCTCTGAAGATGATGCGTCGCATGGCAGAACCTCCTAAAAAAGGATTCCGGCCAGTCCATTCGGCATTTTGAGGATGACACCATCCTTTTCCCGCTTTCATATATCCATTGTTGCGCATTCGTTTATCTACTTCCGAGTCATAGTCGTCATCGCCCGTGTCATACTCAAAACCTGTTTCTGGATTGTAAAGTTGGTATCTCATATCGAGAGGAATGTCAGTTGCAAACATTTTATCGCGACTCTTTCCCAAGAAAACCTGTGCCATTCCTCGACGCGGATTGGCATCGTATCCCCATCGTATTTCGTAAGTTCCTTTACGAGGAACGGGGGGGAGCTTAAAGGTGACATCGTAGAATCCTACGCATTTAACCTCATCAAAATACAGATTACTGTAATATTCTCGATAAGCATTGTAGTAAACAAAATAGGAACCTTCTGTTGTCCACATGTTCTCGAAGTACGGATAGACAGTACGTTCAGGAATATACACATGCTGGTATTTTTCATCTGTCAGATGATTCTTTCTGAGGTCATTGCTCATAGCCTCAGGAAAGAGTGTCATCACATCAATGCGCATCCGCTGCTTGTGGAGATTGTCGCGAACATCATCGCTATATGCAAGAGGAGCATCAATGGGGTAAATACAGGCATTGACAGTTTGAGTGATAATGGCTCGAGGATCTTCTTTGCCTACCTTACAACCCACTTTATTTGGTTCGCAGTAGAGTTCGTGGTTTGTCCCATGCCTGCCATTATCCAATTTTGGGAAACGATTCAAATAGATTCCGTTACTTTCCCTGCTCTCATAAATTTTCAAGAGACGTCGTTTTCCATAAGTTGTGTACAAATCGTACACAGGCGTAGCGAGAACACCTGGATTGTCAGCATTGTAACCATATTCATTTTCGTGGAATACCAATTTTGCCGCACTAATGCGCATGGGAAGAATATGATAGGTAAGCCACTGGTATAGCAAGTTATTTTCATTTTTGTAGTTCCTGTTAATCTCAAATTGGTCTTCTTCGCTATATTGATGATTGTTCAGTACCCATTCCTGAAGCCTTTCCAATATATCTGGAGATTCGGGATCCAACCCCTGTTCCCGCCAAAAATCATCCGTTTCCGCAAAAACAGTGAATCCGTATTTCCTGTGTTGTGGCACATAAGCCGTGTTGCCCTCTGCAAAACCATGCGAGGTCATTCCCACCAGATTCTTGATAAGTCCTTTCTTGTATTTGGTCTCATATACTTCATCGCGTACAGCACGCATTGTATCCATTAAACCACATGCTTGCACAGCTTTTGCCATTACAAGATACGGTTCTGACTTTTTCTCTATGACATCTTGAAAATAATCCGCCAGCGTAGTCATAGAACAGGTTATTACTTTCTCCACTTGATGAATATAGCCGTTGATGACGGGTATATCGCGATTCTTGTAATTCAGAGGACAATTATTGTTGATGAGAATACTATCAATCTCTCCAATGGGAAAGCCTTCTTCGTCCAGTTTTATGCCTACCCCACCATAATACACACTCAGTTTCCTGTCATTCATGTTAGGAATCATAAACTCCTCTCCGTTTTTCAAGGGAAAATCAGAGACGGCAAAAGGATTGTCATTGTCTCCACTGTCTATGATACTGTTCAGTACAATTACCTTACGAATACTATCTAATTTTGTACTATCATCGAATGCCTCAAAAGAAGGTCTTGCGATTATCCCCGTGTCTACCAACTCTTCCAAATAATCTTGGATGGCCTTGTTATTGGGTGCAAACACAGTGTAATGTCCTCTTGCAGAAAGCAACTGGCCTACAGTTGTCTCACTTATGTCACTTACATGCACCTTGAAAAGCAAGTCTACATAAGTGCTATATGTTTCAGGGTGTTTTTGGAGATAGTTAAGTGCCGTGGGATCCTTAAACACGTAGCGTGCAGACGTATCAACATGTTCCGTACACGATACAAGACAGAATAAAATAGTTGCGAAAAGGAATAATCTTTTATACATTTAACAACACATCTAATAAATAATATAAACATCTAATAAACTACCATATATCTTCTGGTACTTCTGGACTATCGTAAATTTCTTTTGGACAAAACTCTATGACATCCATCATAAACTCTGTTTTGTCGCTATCCAATACAGATTCAATGTGCAAACAGTATGTTTCACTGAGATCAATACCCCTTTGTGAATGATGCAGCGCATGGGTGGCTGTCAAGTGGAACACTATCGACCTATATAGGGACTATGTCCATGCATGACCATCTTTCATATACCATTGTTGTGCATTCGCTTGTCCATATGTATTCTTTAGAAGAGACCTGTAGGAGAATACCTGCCAATAATATGGAAGTCGTTTTTCATCGCTGTTAGTTATTTGATTTTTTTGATATGATGTGAAAATGCGGTAGCGCTCGTGCTTCAAGCGCTACCGCATTAGGAGAGTTTATTTATAAACTATTTCACAAGAGTCTTTCTGCCGTCAATGATGTAGATGCCCTTTCTTGCCTTTTGAACCTTCTGACCCATGAGGTTGAATACAGCACCGGCAGCCTTCTGATCCTGAGCGACACTCTCGATGGCATTCCTGTTACCATAGGTACCATCCTCGTTCTTCACTACATAGTTATGTGTAGCATCCAATACGGGGAATGCATCCTCTCCGAGGTTCTGATACCATACAAGATTGCTCTGGTCACCATTCAGAAGATAGCAAACCTCACCATTAGCAAACTCCTCGGCTGTCTTCTCAATACCCTGCTTAGTACAATACTCAACCACACCACTCAGGAAGTAGCTGTTGTTGGTGTAAATCTCTCCGTTGTCCATTCCTTCGAGATAGCGCACATAGGTACAGAATCGGGTACTGTTGACCGACTTCGGAGCTGCGTAGCAGTTGTTCATCGTGATGCTCACATCGTAGCAACCCTTCCATCCAATGAAGCTACCGCCGTGATTATCACTTGGGTTGCCCGTATGGGTGATGTTGCCCGTGAAGGCACAGTTGTTGAAGATGATGTTGGCACCCATACCACCGTTCCAGACATCGCCAGCATGACCGACAAGTCCAGCCATACAGGCATCACCTGCATTGGTGAAGATGTCGCAGTCGCTCGTGATGTTGGTCAAGGTGCAGACACCTTTGCCGTAGAGACAGCTGACGAGGCTGGCAGGATGTTTACCAGTTGTGGTGACAGAACCCGTCAGACGGAGATTCTTGAACGTAGCGTCCTTCGCATAGCGGAACAGTGCACCACTGAAGTCACCTGTAGTCTGCACATCGATGCCCAGTTTGATGGTATGACCCTGACCGTCGAACTCACCTTGGAATGGAGCATTCTGGTTAGCGGCAACCATAAAAGTAGGAGCGTCAGAAAGGTCTATGTCAGCAGCAAGTTTCACCTTCACAACCTCGCCGGCATTCACCATATAAGCAAACATCACCATGTCGTACTTGGTCTTGAGAATATAATACTCTCCGTCCATTTCGCCTTCATAGAACTTCACGTTTAGAGCCTCCTCTGTTGTGAAAGTACCTTTCTCGAAAGCGTCAAAGACAGCCGTTACCTTAGCTTCGCTAGCCTGATATTCCTCGAAAGTTATTGTGCCGGCATTGAGGGCATCTGCAAGAATGCCATCAAATGCATCAGCTGTGCTGGCCATATGGATGTAAGCGTTCTGGCAGTCACGAATAGCAGTATAAAGACCTGCGAAGGTCTCTATGAGCTGGTACTTGGCTTCGTTCTCTGTAGTGGTCTCTACAGCAGCAACAGCCGCAGCAAGTTGATCGCGGAGAGCTTGGCTAAAGTTGGGGTAGATCTTGTAGTTCTCGCCAGAATCGAAAGGAGCGTTCAAGATGGTGTTGGCGCGTGCAACTTGTCCTGCCAATACTGCATCGAGACCATCTGTTGCCTCAGCTGCCTCACCCCAGTAGATGAGCTTTGTACGACCGAAGGTCACCCAATCTTTGGCAAGAGGACCGCCAAGACTGCGGACACCGAGTGTAAGTGTACCGTCCTTTACCTCCACGAGAATACGATTCAGATAGCGTCCAGCGTTGAAGGCGACATTGGCACCCTGGGTGCTGCTGGGGCAGTACATTTCCTCGTTGAAAGTACGGTCATAAGGCCATGCATTGCCCTCGTTGATGTAGCAATTCACCTCGTTCTCAGCCGCATCGAACAACACACCATCCTCCTTGTAGAGCATGACAGGAACCTGATTCTCACCTGCGAAGAGATAAGCATTGTAGAAAGTGGGCTCGTCGCTATCATTGGTGCGATAACCTGCATTCATCTGTACCTCATAAAATCCGTTGCGGAGACCTGTCAGAGTCTGGCTCCACTCACCGGTAGCATTCCAGCACTCTGCCAAACTGAGGTTGGCCAAAGCACTACCTCCCTTTGCATCCCATCCATCGAAACCTTCTTTGAAGGTGGGGTTGGCCATCAAGATGGTCACGTCACTACCTGCAGGAGCATCGTTGGCAGCCACCTTCTTATAAAGATTCTGAAGGAATACAATCTCCTCTTTCAACTGCTCGGTATTCAAGGGCAGCAAGTCAAGGATATAGAGAACAGTACCCTGGGGATAAGTCTCGTCGGGTTCGGCATCGTCTGTCAGGTAAGCATAGAGAATCTGGGCAGCCTCAGAATCGTTGCCTTCAATCTTAGCCTTTATGTCCTCTGCCTGTGCAGCATAATCTGCATAGAGAGCAATGTTCTCGTTGACGAGTGCGCGCTTGCTCTTCAATTCATTCAAAGCAGCTGCGAGTTCTTCCATTGTGGAGCACTCTCCGAGTCTTTCGATGCTCTCTTTGTATACGTTAAGAACCTCCTCGTTGGCCTTCAGTTCTTCAGCATTCTCCTCTTCCTTTTCGGCAATCAAAGCGGCTGCCTCTTTGAGGGACGCTTCATCGATGATGCTCACATAGAGGTCTTCCACGGCAATCACTACACCATGAGTGTTGTCGAGAACAGGATAGGGATCCTCACCCACCGTCTGATACCAAGTAGGATTGAGAAATTCGCCACCGTTCAGATCAAAGCAAACCTTTCCGTTTTGGAAGTCGTCGCTTGTGGCGACAATGGCATTGGGCACAGCATTCTGACCGGAAACCTGCTTGCAAGAAGATTCGAGCCATACATTGTTTTTCACATTGCCACTGCCCATTTGACCGACAAGGGCACCTGTAAAGTTGGTTTCGTCAGTTGCATTGCAGCGAACCTCACCCACGTTGAAGCAACCTTGCATTTGTGCACCTCCATTGTTCAGAATACCTACGATTCCACCCAACTGTGTGGCAGCGTCGTCGCAAATAAGTTTACCATAGTTGGCGCAGTTGATAATCTTGGAATCTCCTGCGTTCTGACCTACAATACCGCCCACATACTGAGCGCCACCACGAACCACGATTTTACCCTCATTGGTACAATTGCGGATGTAAGTGTTTCCACTGGCTACCCAACCAATCACACCACCTACGCCTCTTACGTCAGCATCTTCGATGGTGATGTTCACTTTGTTGTGGATGTTTTCAAAAGAACTGTCCCAGCAGTCACCGATACAAGCACCGCTCTGAGCACTACCAGCCTTCAGGATGAGTTCGCCCTCGAGGGTGAAGTTCTTGATGGTGGTGAAGTGAACGCTGCCGATGAAACCACTTTCGAACTTGGCACCTGTCTGGTGGAAACCAGAAATGGTGTGGTTCTTACCATCGAATACGCCTTCATAAGCAGGATTGTCGCTGGTAGCGATGGACATACAATAAGGCATTTCGCTCATATCGATATCGGCAGCCAGATTAATATTGATCTTGTTGTTACCAGATTGAACTTGCTGAGCAAGCCACATGAGATGCTCGGCACAAGTAGCTTGATATGCACCGTCTGCAAATTCTGGCTCTGTACCATAGATATATTTATAGAAGGAGATTCCCTCCATGGCCTTGTTGACCTGATTTACAGCATCGTCGCCGAATGATCCGTCCAAGAAAGCAGCCACCAACTGATCCTGCAAATCTTCCATTTCGGCAATCTGGTCATCGTTCAGAGACTCTGCCATATTGTTATTCACGAAATCAATGGTCTTGCGAGCAGCATCCATGGCCTTGATGTAAATCTGCTGGCTGGCCTTTGCCTTTTCTATTAGTGCGTTCAGGTTGTCGATGGCTTGCTGTTTTGCTTCGTCTGTCTTGGCACCCTCAGCGCTCTTGATAGCAGCTTTCAGCTCATCACGGATGGCTTTGCTGAAGTTGGGATGTGTAGTATAGTCGTTAGCATCGGGTTGGATGTCAAGAATGTTCTGGGCGGCGTAGAGGGCACCTTGCAAAGCAAAGGTCAGCTCGTCATCTACATCCAAATTGAAATATTTGGTTCCGTCGAAGTCCACCACACCGTGTGTCTTGTCGAGGGTGGGATAAGCATCAGTACCTAAAGTCTGGTACCAACTGGGATTCAGAGCCTTGCTGCCGTTCAGCAGGTAAGCTGCCTCACCGCTTGCGAACTGCTCTTCTGTAAGTTCCTCACCCTGAGCGCCACCGAAGGCGGCTCCATTGAAGTAGTAGGAATTCTCAACATAGATCTTGCCATTGTCATTGCCTACCCAAGTACGGATGAAGGACTGGTAGCTGCCACTGTTGCTGATGCTACCCTTCACGGCTGAATAGCAGTTAAAGAGATAAATCTCCGTGCTGCTGTTGCCCTTCCATCCTACAAAAGGACCACCGTGGCTGTCACCAACATTACCTGTGTGGTTCAGGGTGCCGGTGAAGGCACAGTTGCGGAAAGTCAGCACTGTAGCTGGCCTTCCGCCGTTCTCACCACCCATACCGATGATACCTGCCAGGCAAGCATCACCTCCGTCGGTGTAGTTGTCGGTATCACAGAAGACATTCTCCACATTCACCGTACCTTCGATGAAACTGGCAAGCGCGGCACAGTGCTTTCCGTGAGTGGAGACACTACCGGTCAAATACAGATTCTTGAAAGTAGCATTGACAGCATAGCGCACGAGGGCACCACTGTAGTTGCCAGTGTTGGGCACATCGATGCCCAGTTTGATAGTGTGACCTTGTCCATCAAATACACCCATGAAAGCGCAATCCTGAGTATTGGCAATCATAGTGGTGGGCATGGAAGTGAGGTCCACATCATCCGTCAAGGTGATGTTCACGTTACCATTGCCGGCGTTCACATAGCGAGCCACCCACATCATCTGTGCGGGATTGCCCACCTGATAGGCACCGTTCTTCAGTTCAGGCATCGTTCCGTAAATCTGATCGTAGTAGGACACTGCCTTCAGGTCTTTCAGTGAGAGAGCCTCCTCGGTGCTGTAGGTACCCTCCACGAAGGCTACCCAAACCTTGTCGTTGGCATCCTCCATCTCCTGATACTGAGCCTCAGTGAGGGACTCCTTCATGTTCTGGTCCACATACTCCAGAAG
>JAEEGL011879381.1_pt1 | contig 13092 bp, 11 predicted proteins | sample 9134231 | NCBI WGS metagenome assembly JAEEGL01 (sample SAMN16246548, study PRJNA631951) | gut metagenome | biome: gut microbiome; feature: rumen; material: fiber-attached | host: Bos | place: Iran: Karaj | collected 2018-10 | reverse complement strand
TTATTGATGATTGCGAGTTGATCGAACCGTGAAAAAGTTTTATGACAGCGAGTTTCACTTCTCGCCCGAAGAAAACGAGCTTGCGCGCACAGTCAACGACGTCGAGGAGCTGGCGGATCCGTTTTACGACGACTGCCTGATATCCAAAGAGCCGAAGCGCGTGATATACGACGAATACAAGCAGGGCAGCGGAGCCCTCGCCGACGACCGGAAGGACGGCAGGCGCGCGCGGCTGAAGAAGCTTATGCTTATGCAGGCGGCGTCCGTTCTGGCGATAGTGTCTGTGGTGACCGCCGCCGCGGGCGCGGACCCGCTCGGCAGCAACTCGCTTTTCGGAGGCGGCTCGTCCGTGACTCCGTCGCCCGGCGGTTCCTCGATCGTAACTCCGGTCACGCCTGCCGCGACGGAGGACGACACCGTCTTCCCGACGCTCGGCAACCTCAACCCCGATTTCGCCGGCGACTACGCATGGAGCGGCACCGGAACGGCGAACTCCGAGGAATACGTGCGCTTCTACTCTAAGGGCGACACTCGCTACACCTATCTCGTTATGGGCGGCGCGTGGTCGAAGATGGGCGTCTACGAGGACGACGGCACCTTCAGCCCGAACACCCTCGGCAGCAGCCCGAACGCCGTCTACGATAAGGAGACCAACACCCTCACGCTGACGAATTTCAACGCCTCCGTGCTCGATATGAACCTCATGGGCAACGGCTTCACCGTGAAGCTGGAGGGGGATAACTCCCTCGATCAGCTCGTGCTATGGGGCGCGATGTACGGCGGCAGCGTGACCTTCACCGGCGACGGCTCGCTCACGCTCGGCAAGGCGGGCGGCGTAAACTACGGCCTGCTTATCAACGGCGAGAACAGCCAGTCCTGCGTCATGGTCAAGAAGGGCGTCAAGCTCGATATCTACGGCACCGACGGCGCGATAATAGTCGGAGACAGCACGATGGATCCCGCGATTTACATTTCCGATTATCTCACGCTCACCGGCGGCGAGATAACGAGCGTAAAGAACGAGAGAGGCGCCTACGACTGCACCGTGCTCGGCGCGGACGGCAACCCCGCCACCCACGTTACCGTCGAATGACCTGACGGATAATAACAAAAAAGCGCCGGACTCGGCTGAGCCGAGTCCGGCGCTTTTCGTATGCGGTTTTATTCGTAGTCGACGACGTCGGCCCAGCGGTGGAGGAATTCGCGTTCGTCGGCGTTGCCCTTGACGCTCTGCGAAGCGGCGACGATGGGCAGCCACTTCTGAACGTACTGCCTTGCGGTGTCGCTCTTATCGCAGAAAAGGCGCATATACTTCTCCGCGAGCGCGTCCTGCCCCTTCAGGCAGAAGAGCAGGTACGTCCGCGCCGCGTCGGCGGAGGCGTTGCCCTGCGTGGCGTGCGACCAGTCGAGGATATACGGCTCGCCCTCCGGCGTGATGATGATATTGGAGGGGCGGAAGTCGCCGTGGCAGAGCTTCTTGTGCTTCGGCATCGCCTCAAGGCGCGTGTGAAGCTCGTAGCGCACCGTCGCGGAAAGGTCGGTCTCGCTTATCTTGCGGTTCATTTTGTCCTGCAGCTTGTTGAGCAGCGGGCAGGTCTGCGCGTGCATCTTGAGCTGGAGATCGACGAAAAGCGCGAGGTATTCGTCCTCCTTATCAGGGTGTTCGTCCATAAGCTGCGCGAGCGTTTTGCCCTCGATGAACTGCGAAACGATCGCCCATTTGCCGTCGATGACCGTAACCTCGAGCACCTTCGGGATATTCAGTCCTGTCTCCTCGACGCGCGCCTGGTTGAGCGCCTCGTTGAGGATGTCGGCTTTGGAAAAGTCGCTGTCGAAGACCTTTAAGCAGCGGTCGCCGTCGCGGTAGACCGTCTTGTTTTTTCTGACTGCGATGATCTCGTTAAGGTTCATACGCTCCTCCTTTACGCTTTGGCGCGGCGCGCGGGCTTCTTCGCGCCGGGGGTTTCTTTTTCGGTGAAGTGCCTGCCGTAATAGGCGTTAAGGTACATCTGCTTTATCTCGCTCATGAGCGGATAGCGGGGGTTGGCGCCGGTGCACTGGTCGTCGAACGCCTGCTCGGTCATCTCGTCGAGCCGGTCGAGGAAGTCCTTTTCGTCAATGCCGTAATCCCTGATGGTCGGCTTGATCCCGACTCTCGCTTTGAGGGCGTTGACCGCGGCGATGAGGTTCTCGAGCTTTTCGGAGTCGTTCCTGCCGCCGAGCCCGAGCGCGTCGGCGATCTCGGCGTAACGCGCGAGCGCGTGCGGGTGCCCGTACTGCGGGAAGGTGCCCATCTTCGCGGGTGCCTCGGCGGAGTTGAAGCGTAGCACCTCTTCTATCATCAGCGCGTTGGCGACGCCGTGCGCGATATGGTGGAACGCGCCGAGCTTGTGCGCCATCGAATGGCATACGCCGAGGAAGGCGTTGGCGAACGCCATTCCCGCCATCGTCGCGGCGTTGGCCATCTTTTCGCGGGCCTCTACGTCGTTCTGCCCGTCGTCGTAAGCGCGGGGCAGGTACTTGAATATGACCTGCAGCGCCTGCTTCGCAAGGCCGTCCGTGTAGTCGGTCGCCATAACGGAGGCGTACGCCTCGAGCGCGTGCGTGACCGCGTCGATGCCGGAGGCGGCGGTCAGTCCCTTCGGAGCGCTCATGTGGAAATCGGTGTCGATTATCGCCATATTCGGCAGCAGCTCATAGTCCGCGAGCGGGTATTTGACTCCGGTCGTTTCGTCGGTGATGACGGCGAAGGGAGTGACCTCGGAGCCGGTGCCCGCGGAGGTCGGGATCGCGATGAAATACGCCTTTTCGCCCATCTTCGGGAAGGTGTAAACGCGCTTGCGTATGTCGATAAAGCGCATCGCCATATCCATAAAGTCGGCTTCCGGATGCTCGTAGAGCACCCACATTATCTTCGCAGCGTCCATCGCGGAGCCGCCGCCGATCGCGATTATGCAGTCGGGCTTGAAGGCGCTCATCTGTGCGGCGCCCTCCTTTGCGCTCGCGAGTGTCGGATCAGGCGCGACGTTGAAGAAGGTCGCGTGCGCCAGGCCGAGCTCGTCGAGCTTGTCGGTCACGGGTTTGGTGAAGCCGTGCTCGTAGAGGAAAGCGTCGGTCACGATGAAGGCGCGCTTTCTGCCGAGCGTGTTTTTGAGCTCGTCAAGCGCGACGGGCGTGCAGCCCTTTTTGATATAAACCTTTTCGGGAGCTCTGAACCAAAGCATATTCTCTCTCCTTTCGGCGACGGTCTTGATATTCAGCAGGTGCTTGACGCCGACGTTTTCGCTGACGCTGTTGCCGCCCCAGGAGCCGCATCCGAGCGTAAGCGAAGGCGCGAGCTTGAAGTTGTAAAGGTCGCCGATCCCGCCGTGCGAGGAGGGGGTGTTGACGAGCACGCGGCAGGTCTTCATCCTCGCGGCGAAGGCGTCGAGCCGGTCGCGGCAGGCGGTTTCGTCGAGATAGATCGACGAGGTGTGGCCGTAACCGCCGTCGGCGATGAGGCGCTCCGCCTTTGCGAAGGCGTCCTCGAGGTCTTCCGCCTTATACATCGCGAGCACCGGCGAGAGCTTTTCGTGCGCGAATTCTTCAGAAAGCTCGACGCTTTCGACCTCGCCTATGAGTATCTTCGTGCCCTCCGGCACGTTGACTCCGGCGAGAGACGCGATCGTGAAGGCGCTCTGTCCGACGATTTTGGCGTTCAGCGAGCCGTTTATGATGATCGTCTTTCTGACCTTTTCGAGCTCGTCGCCCTTGAGAAAGTAGCAGCCGCGGCGCGCGAATTCATCCTTGACCGCGGCGTAGACCTTTTTGTGAACGATGACCGACTGCTCGGAGGCGCAGATCATTCCGTTGTCGAAGGTCTTTGAGTGGATGATGGAATTGACCGCGAGGATAACGTCCGCGCTCTCGTCGATGACCGCGGGTGTGTTTCCGGCGCCGACTCCGATCGCGGGCTTGCCGGAGGAATACGCCGCCTTGACCATTCCGGGGCCGCCGGTGGCGAGGATGATGTCCGCCTCCTTCATCAGCAGGTTGGTCATATCCAGACTCGGCGCGTCGATCCAGTCGATGACGCCCTTCGGAGCGCCGGCGGCTTCCGCGGCTTCGCGGATGATGCGCGCCGCCTCAGCGGTGCAGTTCTTCGCGCGCGGATGCGGGCTGATGATGATCGCGTTGCGCGTTTTCAGCGCGATCAGGCATTTGAAAATCGCCGTCGAGGTCGGATTCGTGGTGGGGATGACCGCGGCGACGACGCCGAGCGGTTCGGCGACGCGCGTGATCCCGAAGGCGGGGTCGCGCTCGATAACGCCGCAGGTACGGGTGTCCTTATATGCGTTATAGATGTATTCGGCGGCGTAATTGTTTTTGATGACCTTGTCTTCGACGACGCCCATTCCGGTCTCCGCGACCGCCTGCTTCGCGAGCGGCAGCCGCGCCTTGTTCGCGGCGGAAGCGGCGGCGGCGAATATCCTGTCGACCTGCTCCTGCGTGTAGGTCGAGAAGACGCGCTGCGCTTCTCTGATGCGCGCTATCGCGGCCTCCAGCGCCTCGACGCTGTCTATGGGAACTCTTTCGTTCTTGCTCATAAGCTTTCCTCCGTGGGAATTATTTTACACAACCGTATTATAACCCAAGAAACGCGAAACTGCAACCCGTCGGGGCGTATAATTTAATTTAATATCCGCTCCGCAAATGGACAAAATACACAAAACCGCGCTCCGCTGTTGCGTTTTCGGCAAAAAGGTGGTAAACTGTAATATATTGTCAAACAAATCTTACTTGTGATTGTTTTGAAAGAGAGAAAAACAAATGACTTTAGGACAGAAAATTACGCAATTAAGAGCTGAACACGGTATTACCCAAAAAGAACTTGCATTAAAACTGAATACATCGACCGGAACAATTGCTGAATGGGAGTCGGACGAAACCGCTCCGACGGCGGAGGATACTCTGCGCCTTTGTGAAGTATTTGATATTTCGCCCAACTATCTGCGTGATGATCCGGACGAAACCATAGTCGAAGACGAAATCGAGGTCAAACCCGAAACGATTGAAAGCAGCGGCAAAGCGTCTGAAGAAATCCACGTCGAGCAGGAACAGAAAACACAGCCGGACGCCGAAACCGGAGATGCGCCGAAACGCTTTTCGAAAAGCAGAAAGGTCGTTCTGTTTTCTGCTTTGGCTGTGGTTTTGCTTGCCGGAATTGTGCTGCTACTTGTACTTTTTGTTTTCAATAAACCTTTCTCTAAAGACAGCGATGCGATAGCGGAAGCGGAAGCGTCCGTCGTTATGATTTACTGCTATGATTATGAGGGCAATCTTTCTGCCACAGGCAGCGGTTTTATCGCGTATGATGATAAAACCGTAGTGACAAATTATCACGTTATAGAAGAGGGGTACACTTGTAAGGTTTCTACGTATCAAGACGTGCAATATAACGTTCAGTTTGTAACTCGTTATTCCCAGGAGATGGATATTGCAATACTGACGCTTGAGCAGAATACAGGATTGACGCCGTTATCTTTCGGTGAGTCGAATAAACTCGATAAAGGCGATAATGTTGTCGCTATCGGTAGCCCTTTGGGGATTAAGAATACAGTCTCCACCGGTGTCCTCAGCGCACATGTTAAAGAGGGTTCAAATGAAATACTGCAATTTACAGCTGCGATTTCTCCTGGAAGCAGCGGAGGAGCCCTTTTTGATGATGAGGGAAAAGTTATAGGGATAACCTATGCTTCATATTATGAGGGGCAAAACCTGAATCTGGCGATTCCGATTGAATCGGTTGAAGAAGTCGAAAACACTAAAATGCGCAAAATGCTCGTGCATGAGCCAAACGTAGAGAAATATCCATATATCTCGTATTTACGATCACATAATACTGTCGATACAACACTGGATTCTATAAAAAAGAATCCCCAAAAGTTTGATGGGAAATTAGTGCGATTCACAGCTTACATATCTTCGTATGAGCAGGTTGAGTATAGTGGCTATCAGTATTTTGAAGTGTATTTGTCAAATGAAAAGCGCATAAGTACATATGATAATGATGCAAATATATTTATAAATACATACCCGTCGTTATATGGTAATGACCCCATAGAATATCCTTTACTGCGTGCGATAGTATCATGTAATAATGTCGATATACCATTCGGAGATCAAGTATGTTGTGTCGGTGAGATTTATTATAATGAATATTACGGCAGATACTATCTAAGTTTCATTTATTGTGATGTTATGTACTCTCTCGATAGTTATAGCTTTGTTATCCGAGAGCACTAATGCGTTTGCTTGATAAACAAACTATCATCCGTTATAAAAACGCAAGAAACAATCAAGTTTTCTTGCGTTTTTGCATTCAAAGTGGTAAACTATATAATCATATCTACTTCCGGAGGTAAACCGCAATGAGCGAATGCACACACGATTGTTCCACCTGCGCGAGCAACTGCGCGTCAAGGCAGGAGCCGCAGGATCTGAAAGAAAAACTCAACGACCTTTCCGAAGTCAAAAAGGTCATAGGCATCGTCAGCGGCAAGGGCGGCGTCGGCAAATCGCTGGTCACGTCCCTGCTCGCGACGGTAATGAAGCGCCGCGATTATCAGGTCGGCATCCTCGACGCCGACGTGACCGGCCCCTCTATACCGAAGACCTTCGGCATAAAGGGCAGGGCGCAGGGCGACGAAAACGGCCTCTACCCCGCCGAGTCCGCGACGGGCGTTAAAGTTATGTCCGTCAACCTGCTGCTTGAGAACGACAGCGACCCCGTCGTCTGGCGCGGTCCCGTCATCGCGGGCATAGTCAAGCAGTTCTGGTCGGACGTCGTCTGGGGCGACGTGGACTTTATGTTCGTCGATATGCCTCCCGGAACGGGCGACGTGCCGCTGACGGTGTTTCAGTCGTTGCCCGTCGACGGCATCATCGTCGTCACTTCGCCGCAGGAGCTGGTCGGAATGATCGTCGAGAAGGCGGTCAAGATGGCCGGCCTGCTCAACGTCCCCGTGCTCGGCGTCGTTGAGAATATGTCCTACTTCGAATGCCCCGACTGTCACGGAAAACACAGCATCTTCGGCGAGAGCCGCATTGACGAAACCGCGAAGAAGCTCGGCGTCGATACCGTTTCGCGCATCCCGATAAACCCGAAGCTCGCCGCCGCCTGCGACAAGGGCGCGATAGAGCTTTTCGAGGGCGACTGGCTCGACAATATCGCCGACAAGCTGGAGAAGATCTGACCGCTCCGCGAAAGGATTATTTGAAAGCAGGTGAGTTTATGAAAGCATATCTGAAAATAGTATCTCTTATTCTGATGAACTATTTATTAGTTGCGATAGGTGCGGCATTCCATTTTCTCGGTGCAGGCGCATGGATATTTCTGCTTGTCGGTCTGTTTGCACTTGCTTATGCCGATTTTCGTTTTTCGGAAAAACTGTCGGTGCTTATCGTTTTGTTTTTGAATCTATTGTTATCGAACACTATTGCGATTCAGCTCTCCTATTTATTATACAATAAAACAAATGGTATAATAGATGATCCGGAAGGAGATTTTCTTGTTTTGATGGTTCTGATTATCGGTATCATTATAACGCTTACGCTTTTCGGTATGGCGTGTTATATAAAGAGCAAAAAGTTGAAAGAAACGGAAAGCAAGGTCGTCATATAAACGTATGCGGTTTTCGCCAAGATAGAAACCGTCTGACAATTCTACGCATAAAGAGGTTGCTATGAGCAGAAAAGTTGAAGAGAGCGCCGCGGCGAAGCGGCTGCTGAAATACGCCGCGTTCCACACGACGAGCGACGAGGAGAGCGAAACGTCGCCCTCGACCGCGCGGCAGTTCGCGCTTGCCGAGGCGCTGCGCGACGAGCTTATCGCGCTCGGCGTTTCAAACGTGCGCATGAGCGAGTATTGTTACGTTTACGGCGAAATACCCGCCTCCGCCGGCTGTGAAAACGCGCCCGCGATCGGCTTCATCGCGCATATGGACACCTCGCCGGACGCTTCCGGCGAAAACGTCCGACCGCGCGTGTGGGAGGACTACGACGGCGGCGACGTCGCGATAGGGAACGGGCTGACGCTTTCCGTCCGCGACTTCCCGCACCTGAAAGGGCTTGCGGGGCGCACGCTGATCACGACCGACGGCACTACTCTGCTCGGCGCTGACGACAAGGCGGGAGTCGCCGAAATAATGACGCTCGCCGAGCGCGTTTTGAAAGAGAATATCCCGCACGGGAAGATCTGCATCGGCTTCACGCCGGACGAAGAGGTCGGCAGAGGGCCGGATCACTTCGACGTCGATGGCTTCGGCGCGGATTTCGCCTACACCGCGGACGGCGATATGGAGAACTGCATTGAGTTCGAGAATTTCAACGCCGCCGCGGCGAAGGCCGTTTTTACCGGCAAGAGCGTGCATCCCGGCACGGCGAAGAACGTTATGGTCAACGCCGCGCTGCTCGCTACGGAGTTCAACGCCGCGCTCCCGAAGGGGCAGACGCCGGCGGATACCGAGGGCTACGAGGGCTTCTGGCACCTGACCGATATGCAGGGCGACGTTTCGTCCGCCGTGCTGCAGTACATAATCCGCGATCACGACGCGGCTTCTTTCGCTGCCCGCGTGAAAACGCTTGAAAGTATAGCCGCCGATATGAACGCCCGCTACGGCGAGGGAACGGTCAAGCTGACCGTCCGCGAGCAATACCGCAATATGCGCGAGCGCATCGAGCCGTGCATGCACCTGGTCGAGAACGCCGAAGCGGCGATAGCGGAGGGCGGTATGACGCCGGTCCGCAAGCCCGTCCGCGGCGGCACGGACGGCGCGCGCCTCTCCTTTATGGGCCTGCCGTGCCCGAACCTCGGCACCGGCGGAAACGCCTTCCACGGCCCCTACGAGCACGCAACAGTCGAGGGCATGGACGCCGCTGTCGGCACGCTGGTCGGCATAGTGAAACGCTACGCCGCGTTAAAAAAATAGAACGCCGGATATACGCAAAAAAGCACCCCGCGAGGGGTGCTTTTTTCAAAGTCGGACGTCAGCCGTTTATCTTCTCGAGTATCTCCCGCGCGACGAAGACGCCGCTGGCGGATGCGTGCGAAAGCGAGTGGGTGACGCCGCTGCCGTCGCCGATTATATAGAGGCCGTCGTATTTCGTTTCGAGCTTCTCGTTCAGCTCGACCTCCATATTGTAGAACTTGACCTCGACTCCGTAGAGGAGCGTGTCGTCGTTCGCGGTGCCGGGCGCGATCTTGTCGAGCGCGAAGAGCATCTCGATAACGCCGTCGAGTATGCGCTTGGGGAGCACGAGCCCGAGGTCGCCGGGCTCCGCCTTCAGAGTCGGCGTGACGAAGCATTCGTCGATGCGCTTCTGCTTGCTGCGCCTGCCGCGCATCAGGTCGCCGAGCCGCTGGACTATAACGCCGCCGCCGAGCATGTTCGAGAGGCGCGCGATCGATTCGCCGTAGCCGTTGCTGTCTCTGAACGGGTCGGTGAAATGCTTTGAAACGAGCAGCGCGAAGTTGGTGTTCTCCGTCTGCTTGGCGGGATCGTTGAAGCTGTGGCCGTTTACCGTCACTATGCCGTTGGTGTTCTCGGTGACGACTATGCCGTGCGGATTCATGCAGAAGGTGCGGACTTTATCCTCGTATTTCTCGGTGCGGTAGACGATCTTGCTTTCGTAGAGGTCGTCGGTGATATGCGAAAACAGCGTCGCGGGCAGCTCCACGCGGACGCCGATGTCGACGCGGTTGGACATCGTGGGGATATCGAGCTCGCGGCAGACCTGCTCCATCCACTTGCTGCCGCTTCTGCCGACGGAGACTATGCAGCGGCCGCACTCGAACTCTTTGTCCGCGGTCGTCACGCGGAAGCCGCCGTCCGCGGCTTCGATGTGCTCGACCGGCGTTTTGAAGTAGAAGTCGACGCGCTCGTCGAGGTACTTATAGAGGTTTTCCAGAACCTTATAGTTGACGTCCGTGCCGAGGTGGCGGACGGAGGCGTCAAGCAGCTTCAGCTCGTTCTGGGCGCATATCTTTTTCAGCTGCGTATTCGCGGTGGAGTAGAGCTTCGTGCCTTCGCCGCCGTAGGCGAGGTTGATGCCGTCGACGTACTTCATCAGTTCGATGGCCTTCTCCTTGCCGATATACTCGTGCAGAGTGCCGCCGAAGTCGTTGGTGATGTTATACTTGCCGTCGGAGAAGGCGCCCGCGCCGCCGAATCCGCTCATTATCGAGCAGTTCTGGCATCTCACGCAGGTCTTGACCTTGTCGCCGTCGATGGGGCAGCGGCGCTTGCTGAGCACGTTGCCCGCCTCGAAGACGGCGACCTTCAGCTCCGGGGCGTTCTTTACCAGCTCGTAGGCGGAGAAGATGCCGCCCGGGCCCGCTCCGATGATTATCACGTCGTATTTCATAATTGTCCTCCCGATACCGTATAGCTGCCGTGGTCTGTCGAGTTTCAAGCGCGTTTGCGCACGCCACGAATTACATTATATCACAGTCGGGCGGAAAAGTCATCCCAAATATAATAATTCGCCGCGCCCTATCCGGACACGGCGTTCAAATCACGTTTCTGACGACTCCCCAGACGAGGAGCACAGCGATTGCAATCCATATGAAGATTTCCGCCGCGCGGTCGCGCACCGTTCCGCGCCGTATGTAAACGTAAACGAGCCTCCCGGTGGTAAAAAGCAGGAACGGCAGCAGGCAAAGCAGCACCGCGTTCGCCTCAAAAGCGGCGGCGAAGTCGAGCCGTATCAGCGCCAGGAGCATACGAGAAACCCCGCATCCGGGGCATTCGAGTCCGGTCGCAAGCCGAATCGGGCAAGGGATACCGTGTCCTGATACGGTTACAACGAGTGCGTAAAGCACCCCGATTCCGAGCAGGATCAAGGTGCCTCTTATTACCTTTTTTCGCCTTTCAGCCATCAGGCCTTGGGAGCGCCGTGGTATTCGGCAATCTTGTTCAGCTCGTTCTGAATGAGCGCGTAAGAGACGATTGCAAGACCGAATATTGCCAGCACAAGATAGAGAATACCGGAGTTGGAATCCGAATATATACCGCGCTGCATCTTCGCCTTGTGCAGGTTTTCGCCGGTCTTATAGAGCCAGTAAAACATATAGATGCCGCAGGTGACTATGGAGAGCAGGACGACCATTCCGCCGGAGGTGCCGTTCGGATCGCCGCTCACTTCGTTAATCTGATTCGCCATATCTACCAGCCAGACTATGCCGTAAATGCCGCAGGTGACGATGGAGAGAACAATCGCAACGGCTATGTTGCGCTGACCGAAGCTTATCCCTTTGCCGCCGTTAGGAGCGTCGTAAGGCTGCTGTTGATACTGATACTGCTGCTGATACTGTTGCTGTTGATACTGATACTGCTGCTGATACTGTTGCTGCTGATACTGCGGTTCGGCGTCGAGAGGCGCTCCGCAGGCGGAGCAGAACTTGCTGCCAGCGGTGATGTTTGCTCCGCAATTTCTGCAAAAACTCATCGCTAATTCTCCTTTTTATTTATGGATAAAACTATGTGTTGCGAACACTCTCCGACGTGAAATTGCGCGAAATCCGCTTTTCGACCGTGTTTCCGTGTCGCCGTATAACTATAATTACTATCACAATTCGCCGCTGCCGTTTTAAGAATGCGTTACGGCGTCCGGTGCGCGGGGTTATCTCTGTCTTGCCAGAGAGCCGCTCTCGAGCTTGGTATACTCCTTATCGAGATAGAGCTTGTGGTCGGCGCGCTGCTGGCACTGCTGGAAGGTGTCGCCGCCGGCGCGCAGCTCGTCGAAGCCGATGCCGACGCTGATGTTGTACGGGATTTTCTGCAAGTTGGAGCCGAGCTCGATCTGAGCGCGTATCTCGGCGGGGAGGTTCTCGATGTCCTTCTCTGAGCCGGGGTGCATGATGAGTATGAATTCGTCGCCGCCGTAGCGCCCGAGGAAGAGCGGGAAGTTATAGCGCTGCGTGGCGTTGCGGAGCGCGTCGGAAATTATCCTCAGCGCGCGGTCGCCTTCGGCGTGACCGTAGGTGTCGTTGATGCCCTTGAAGTCGTTTATATCGAGCATCATGACGTAGGTCCTGCGCCCCTCCTTGCGGAGGTTCGGCTGCGAAACGTAGCGGAGCAGCTGCCCGCGGTTGTTGAGCTGCGTCAGCGGGTCGGTGGAGATGCGCTCGTCCATCTGCTGGATGTAGAATACCAGCATGAGTATCGCGCAGGCGAAGCAGAATATCGGGGTGGTCGTCAGCGCCAGCAGCTGCACGGCGCTGCCCGCGATGACTATCAGCGGGAAGAAACCGACGGATACGTGCTTTTTCATTTCGATCGGGTTATCCTCGATCTTTATCTTCCGTACCGAGAAGACTATGACCACGACTATGTAGATGAACGGCACCGCGACGAGGAAGATATCGAACGCGGGCATGGTTTCGAGGTTCTCGTCTATCAGCACCTGAGGCGCGGCGATATAGGTCGCGATAAGCGCGGCGGTGGACAGGATCAGGGGGAGCATAATGCCGAATATGGTTCCGCGTCTGTCTCTGTCGACGACCTCCTCGACCGCCATGACGAAGCGCAGCCACAGGTAAGTCATCGCCGCCATGATAAGGCAGTTGGCGAAGTTGGTCACGAAGACCGAGAAGTGCGTCTTCGGAATAATTCCGGAGTCGACTCCCGCCCAGACCGAGTCGGAGATGAAGTAGAGCATGAACGCTATAAGCGCTCTGTCGAACTTGATCTGTTTTTCCTGACGGTCGATGCTGGCAAGATCGTGCGCCAGCATGATGCCGAAGATTATCGCGCATATCACGTTGGAAACGGTATAGTAAAGGAAATACTGTTGAGGCACGTTTATCAGCTCCTTTCGCGTTGGACGGGACGGGGGCTTTCGCTTTACAGGATCTCGCGCAGGGCGCGGATATAGGACGGGTTGCTGCCGCAGCAGCCGCCGACGTAGCTGACGTATTCGAGCGCGGGCTCGACCTCGCGCACGAAGGTCGCCGCGTCGTACTCGGCGGCGGAGCTCCCGTCGGAAGCGGAGATCGGCTTGCCCGCGTTGGGCTTGAAGACGAGCGGCAGGTCGGTCTTCTCCGCGAATTCG
>JAEEGL011362667.1_pt1 | contig 13092 bp, 7 predicted proteins | sample 9134231 | NCBI WGS metagenome assembly JAEEGL01 (sample SAMN16246548, study PRJNA631951) | gut metagenome | biome: gut microbiome; feature: rumen; material: fiber-attached | host: Bos | place: Iran: Karaj | collected 2018-10 | reverse complement strand
GTCCTGTATTTCTTTTTCTTTTGATGCCATTGCCTGTGTATTAGCGGAGTTAATACGTTCAATTTCTGCAGTTTTATCAGAATTAAAAGCAGACAATTTTGCTTCGAGATTGGCGATAACTTTATCCTTATCAGCTTCTGCCTTTGCCACAGCCAACGCATTAGCGGAGTTAATACGTTCAATTTCTGCAGCTTTATCGGAATTAAAAGCAGACAATTTTGCTTCGAGATTGGCGATAACTTTATCCTTATCAGCTTCTACTTTTGCTACGGCTAACGCATTAGCAGAGTTAATACGTTCAATTTCTGCAGTTTTGTCGGATATAAAAGCAGAAAGCTTTGCTTCAAGTTCAGTAATTGTCTTGTTCTTATCTGTCTCAGATTGTGATACAGCCAAAAGAATAGCATTCTCTTTTTCTGTTTTGAATTCTTTCTCGCGGCGGTTAATTTCTTTGTCAAATTCAGCATCACGGATTTGTTTAACGATGGCGGCGTAACCGGATTCATCAACAGTAAATACTTCTCCGCATTTGGGGCATTTTATTTTCTGCATTTTCATTCTCTTTCTATGTAAAATGTTAGCGATGAATTCATTATATCATATTTTCCCGGCGTTTTCAATAGAAATTTCCGATCCCGCCGCCGGACGGGAAAAGAAGGGAAATAATTTACAAATACCGCTTGCAAAGCCGGAACGCAGGCGGTATAATAAAAGAGATTACGACAGACCAAGGAAGGACGGTAACGAGATGGGTTATCCCAGTCTGCTGTATCTGGTGCAGCCGAAATTCAAACCGATGAATTTGACGGTGTTCGAGGATCTTCAGCTTTTTCATTTTATTCCCCGCTCGGTAGCCAAAACGATCCGGATCCCCTGCGAGAAAGAAAATCTGATCCCCCGCCAGCAGCTTTTTTCCGTTCTGACTGAGGAAGCGCCGCGGCAGAAGCTGACGGCGCTTTACGGGATCGCGGAAGAACTGTCGGTATTGGACAGCGTAGTGAAAGCGCCGCGCTGCGAGGCGGAATGCCTGGCGGTCTTTGCCGCGCTGACCGACGCCGACCGGCGGTTTGCTGCGCTGGCGTCCGAGGCCGGCTTCGGCGATCCGCTTTCCGACCGGTTCGCCTCCTGTTTTGCGGCCAGGCGCCGGGAAGCCGGTTATCGGGCGATGGAAAAGGAACTCGACGCGCTGCTGCCGAAGTTGGCGGTGCTTTCGCAGAATGCCGTTTCGATTTACCGCGACGAGCTCCGGGTGATCTCCGGGGTATCGGAGACCTACGTCTCGCGTATCCTGTCCTGCGCCGACCGACTGGGCGTCGGCGCGCCGCGGCTCCGGGAGCCCGAAAACCGTCGGCTGTCCCCCGATCTGCTGATGGCGGCGGCGGGACGTCATCCCGATCTGACGGCGGCGCTGAAGCGCTTTTACGAGACCTATTCGGGACTGTATTCTTCTTCCGTCACCTATTATCGCAAGGAACTGCAGTTTTATCTGACGATGCTTTCCTTCTTTGACCGCATCCGGGAAGCCGGGATCCCGCTGACTTTTCCCGAGGTGACCGATGCGAGAGGACTGTCGGTGACCGAGGCCTACGATATCTCGCTCCTCGCCAAAGAGGAAAAACGTATCATCCCCAACGATATTTCCTTTACCGAAGAGGAGCCGTTCTTTTTCCTGACCGGTGCCAACGGAGGAGGAAAAACGACCTACCTGCGCGCCGTGGGCATCGCAGCGCTGCTGTTTGTCAACGGCTGTCCGCTCCCCTGTCGTTCGGCTTCCCTCGGCGAGATCAGCGGCGTTTTTACGCATTTTCCCCGCGATGAGCGGTTTGACGGCAGCGGCCGTTTCGTGGAGGAAAACCGCCGTGTGGAGGAGATTCTCTCGGAGATCGACGAAAAGTCGCTGGTCCTGCTCAACGAAACCTACGCCACGACCAACGAGGAAAACGCCGTTCTTATGACCGAAAAACTGGCCGGTGAACTGCATCGGCGCCGTACGCTCGGCCTCTATATCACGCACCAGCACGCGCTGTCCGATACCGGGATCCCGTATCTGAACGTTCTGATCGACCGGAACGACGCGAATCGCCGGACCTTCAAGATCGCCCGTCAGAAGAGCACCGGCGGTTCCTACGCCCGGGATATCCTCGAAAAATGCGGGTTGACCCGGGAGGCGCTGGAGAAGCGTTTCGGCGTGCTGCCGAAAAAGGAGGAAACGCCGTGAAATTCAGTCTGCTTCAGAAAAAAAACGACGAACCGGCGCTCTGTCGGATCCTCTACGATCTCTCGATCGACCGCGCGGTCGGACAGCTGGTGCCCGATTCCCGCCGGGCGTCCTATTTCCTTTCGGTTCTGGAAAAGCCGCTGACCGATCGCGGCAATATCCGTTTCCGTCAGGAGATCTATACCGATTTCAGGGCCGTGCCCGGTCTGGCTGACGCGCTGAAGCTGCTGTTTGCCCGCTATGACCGGATCAAGAGCGACTGGCAGGAGATGAAGCTCGGTGATTTCTCGGCCCGCGGGTCGGAGATCAATCCCGAAGCTCTGCTGGAGCATACCTTCGATTCGCTGAAGGTGACGGCGATCTTCCCGTCGACGATCGCTTCCTTCTTTGCTTCCATCCGGGATACGCTTTCCGGTTATCCGATCCGGTCGGAGGGTCTGACCGCGATCCGGGACTGGTGCCGGCGGATGGGCGAAAACGAAGCGCTTCGGGAGTTGGTCGAGATCTCGCAGCTGTTCCGCTATCAGACGGTCGATGCGTTTGATTTCGACGTAATAATCCGGCTCGATCGCGCGCTGCGGCTGACGGGATGCGATATCGCCGGAATCGCGGAGCATAAGACCGCAGCAGGCGGCCTCTCGCGCCTCTTCGGCAAAAGAAAAAACGGGTTCGAAGCCGTCCCGGTCAGAACCGAGTTATCGGGTCCTGGGGAAGATCCCGGAAGCGATGCTTCCTTCCTGCTCAGCGAGGCTCTGGCCCGGATCGACGCCGCGCTGACGCAGGTCACGAACGAGGTTTACGAGGCCTTTTTCGGCCTGTCGTCCGAAATGATGTTTTACGAAGCCGCACTGCTCTATGCGGAAGCGGCGGAACGCGACGGCCTGCCGCTGACGCTCCCGGAACTGCTGCCCGAGGAGGACAATCTTCTTCGGGCGACCGGTTTGCGGGAACTGGTACTGCTTGCGGGCGGCGACGGAAAACGGATCGTGCCGAACGATGTTGCGATCGGTCCGGACAAGGCCGGAATGTTGGTCAAGGGGTTGACCGACAGCGGAAAGACGGTCTTTCTGCGCGCCGTCGGTACGATGCAGCTCTTCGCGCAGGCCGGTCTGCCGGTGCTGGCGGAAAGCGCCGCGGTCAGTATTCGCCGGGGTTTCTTCTCTCATTTTTCTTCGGCGGAGGAGGCCTTCCTGGTCGGAGATACCGCAGGCAGGTTCGAGCAGGAGGCCAAGGAGATCGCCCGGATCCTCGACGATCTGCCGGCTTACGCGCTGGTTTTGCTGAATGAAACGTTTCAGACGACTTCCTACCGCGAGGGCACCGAGAGTATTTACGAAATTCTCCGTTTCCTGCCCGGGCAGAAAACGAAATACCTGTTCGTCACCCATCTGACCAAACTTTTCGGCTATATGGACGGCGAGCCGGTGCTGCTGGCTCAGACTTCGCAGGATCCCGGAGAGCGGTTCAGGATCCTTCCGGTCTGATAAAACGAAAAAGATCCCCGGCGCACCGTACGGCGACGCCGGGGGTTATCGGGAGCGGATCAGAGAAGGAGATCCTCTTCGCTCAGCTTCGGCAGAGGCGGAAGCGTGCGGGGCACGCGCTTGAGGGGATCGTAGACGTATTTTTTGCAGGAATACTCGCGGTTCACGATACCGCGGCGGTCGCAGAGCACATTGCATTCGTCGTTGATCAGAGCGGCGTGTTCGCAGAACTCGCAGAGATGCGGCAGATCGGGGGCGGGCTTTTTTTTCTTTCCGAACATGACAGGATTCTCCCGTTTTTTTCTTTTGGATCTTCGGTACGCTTTTATTATACAACAAATCGCCGCGGATTTCAAACTTTTTTTGAAAAAAAACAAAAAAAGATGCTTTTCCGGCGTTCCGCCGCCGGCTGTGGGACGAAACGGGCTTCGTTCCGGGCGTTCTGGATTTTTTTGGGGATTTCTCTTGACAAGCGGCCCTCGTTGTGGTACACTTTAGCATAGTACCCGGATAAAGGAGAATTTCAACGTGTTCCCGTTTGATTCCGCACTGGCCCTGCTGCTAAACGTTATCGGTCGACTTACGGTTTTCAGTCACTGATAGCGTCCTTTGGCCGTGCAGGCGGAACTTGATGATCCGGGAAAGTTTCTTTCCGTATTTTCGGGCCTGCGGCGTCTGGACGCCGCGGGCCCTTTCTGTATTCCGGCCGGGAACCGTTCTGCGGTTAATCGAACCGGCAGGGAAAAAGGAGACTGTTATGAAAAAAATAGCCGTATGCGATATCACGCTGCGGGAAGGCGGTGCCGGACTGGGCTTCCGGGAAAAACTGGAGGTGATCCAGCTGCTGGACAGAACCGGCGTCGACGTCATCGAGACTGAGCCGTTTACCGGCTCCCGGACTGACGTGCTGTTTCTGCATACCGTTGCCCCGCTCGTGCGGAACGCGGTCCTTTCCTGCCCGGTGAAGCTGACGGAGGAATCGGTGGACGGCGCGTGGGAAGCGATCCGGGCCGCCGCGCGGCCACGGCTCCACGTTATGGTGCCGGTCTCGACCGTTCAGATGGAATATCTCTGCCGGAAGAAGCCCGACGCGGTGCTGGCGATGACCGAATCGCTGATCGGGCGGGCGCGGGCGCTCTGTCCCGACGTGGAATTCTCGGCGATTGACGCAACACGCGCCGATCCCGCTTTCTTGAAAAAGATTATCGCTGCCGCGATCGCGGCAGGCGCTTCGACTGTCTGTCTCTGCGACAGCGTGGGGACGATGCTTCCGGCCGAGGCCGACGGCTTTTTCCGGTCCTTCGGCGAAACGGAAGGGCCGGGCGGCGTGAGGATCGCGGCGGCGTTTTCCGACGCCTCCGGCCTGGGCTGCGCCTGCGCGGTCAGTGCGCTTCAGGCAGGCGTGACCGAGATCAAAACGGCGGTCGGGATCCGCGGTCTTCCCTCGCTGGAAGCGGTCGCCGCCGTCTTCCGCGCGAGAGGAGACGCTCTCGGCTGTGAGACGGCGCTCAATCATACCATGCTGACGCACGCCTGCGAGGCGATCTTCGCCATGCTTCACCCCGAAAAGGGGATCCGGACGCCGGCGCCGACCGGATCGGCAGGCGAGGATTTTACCCTGAACCGGGAAGACGACATCCAGACCGTGGCCGCAGCCGTTCTCAAGTTGGGATATGAACTCAGCAGCGAGGAAATGGCCGGCGTTTTTGAGAATTTTCAGCGGCTCAGCCGCAAAAAACCGATCGGCCGCCGCGAGTTGGAGGCCATTGTGGCCGGTTCCGCCGTCCAGTCGGCTCCGGTTTATAAGTTGAAAAGTTACGTGATCACGACCGGCAATCTGTTTTCCTCATCCGCGCAGATCTGCCTCGAAAAGGACGGCCGGGAGCTTCACGGGATCCGGATGGGTGACGGACCGATCGACGCCAGTTTCCTCGCGATCGAATCCATCGTCGGCCATCACTTTGAACTCGACGATTTCATCATCCGATCGGTGACCGAGGGCCGAGAAGCCATGGGCGAGGCGATCGTGAAGCTGAGAAAAGGCGGGAAACTCTATTCCGGCCGAGGCCTCTCGACCGACATCATCGGATCCAGTATCCACGCCTTTCTGAACGCCCTGAACAAGATCTGCAGCGAGGAGGTCTGAGATGAAGCTGTCTTTTTCCACCAACCGCTGGAAGGATATTTCTTTCCCGGCGTTTGTCCGGATGGCGGCGGATTACCGCTTTGACGGGATCGAGGTCCACTCCGTAGGAGAACTGGGCCAGGATCTTTCGGCGGCTTTCCGTCTGCTGACCGAAAACCGTCTTTCGGTCCCCTGTCTCGATCTGGTGGGGGACGTGGGCGACCGGCAGGCGGCGGCCGAAAATATGAGAGAGCTTCTCGCCTGCCTCAAAGCGGCGAGAAAGCTTCGGATCCCCTATATCCGGATCCGCGCCTCCCGACAGGAGGGCGCCGACGAGGCGGTGAAGCGCTTTTTGCCCGGCGCGCTGGAGGAAGCCGCCCGGGACGGTGTGATCCTGCTGATCGAGACGGTCGGTCTCTATGCCGATACGGCGCATCTGCGCGAGCTGCTGAACGATTTTGCCAGCGATTCACTCGGGGCGGTTTGGGATCTCTGCTATCCTTATCTTGAAAACGGGGAAACGCCGCAGCAGACTATCACCAACCTCGGGGCGTACGTCAAGCACGTCCACGCGAAAGACGCCGACGAGAACGGCCAGTTTACACTGGTCGGGGAGGGGAAGCTGCCTCTGAAGGACTTTATCCGGGCGCTGGGATCGGTGAATTTTGCCGGTTTTGTCTGTCTGGAATGGGATCCCGAATGGATCAGCGATCTGAACGACGTGCACGTGATCTTTCCGCACTATCAGACGTATATGAGCCACCTGGAGGATACCAAGCGGAACAGCGCCACGCTCTACGAAAACAGAGCCGGTACCGGAAAATTCGTTTGGAAAAAGGACGTTCTGATCGAAAAAACTTTTTCCCAGGTGCTCGACGCCATGTGCGAGAATTTCCCCGATCAGTACGCTTTCAAGTATACGACGCTGGATTACACCCGGACCTACAGCCAGTTCCGGGACGACGTGGACACCTTCGCCCGGTCGCTGGTCGCCATGGGCGTCAGAGCGGGCAGTCACGTGGCGATCTGGTCCTCCAATCTCCCGCAGTGGTATATCGCCTTCTGGGCGACGACCAAGATCGGAGCCGTCCTGGTGACGGTTAACACGGCCTATAAGATCCACGAAGCGGAGTATCTGCTGAAGCAGTCGGACACGCATACGCTCATCATGGAGCGCGGCAGCCGCGATTCGCATTACGATCAGATCATGGACGAGCTTTGTCCCGAGCTGGCCGACGTGCCGGCCGGCCGACAGCTCCACGCCAAACGGCTGCCTTTCCTCCGGAACATCATCACGCTCGGTTACCGGCAGAAGGGCTGCCTGACCTGGGAGGACGCGCTGCAGATGAGCCATCGCGTCCCGCAGGAGGAGATCAAGCGGATGGCGGACGCCGTGAGCGTCCACGACGTCTGCAATATGCAGTATACTTCCGGTACCACGGGATTTCCCAAGGGCGTGATGCTGACACATTACAATATCGTCAACAACGGCAAGTGTATCGGCGACCGGATGGATCTTTCCACGGCCGACCGCATGATGGTACAGGTCCCGATGTTCCACTGCTTCGGCATGGTGCTGGCCATGACCGCTTCGATGACGCACGGTACGACGCTGCAGCCGCTTCCGTACTTCAGCGCGAAGGCGGCGCTCGCCTGCATCCATAACGAGCATATCACGGCTTTCCACGGAGTGCCCACCATGTTTATCGCAATGCTGGAGCATCCGGATTTTCCGGGGACCGATTTTTCCTATATGCGGACCGGGATCATGGCGGGCAGCCCCTGCCCGATCTCGGTGATGAAGGACGTCGTGGAAAAAATGAATATGCGGGAGATCACCATCGTTTACGGTCAGACTGAGGCGTCGCCGGGCTGTACCATGAGTTCGACCGACGACCCGCTGGAGGTCAGAGTGACCACCGTCGGACGGGCGATGCCCGAGATCGAATGCCGGATCGTCGACCCCGAGACCGGGGAGGATCTGCCTGACAACGTGACGGGCGAATTTATCGCGCGCGGTTATAATATCATGAAGGGATACTATAAGATGCCGCTCGCCACGGCGGCCGCCATCGATCGGGACGGATGGCTCCACACGGGCGATCTGGCCTGCCGTACACCGGAGGGAAATTTCAAGATCACCGGGCGGTTGAAGGATATGATCATCCGCGGCGGAGAAAACATCTATCCGAAGGAGATCGAGGAGTTTCTCTACACGCATCCCAAAATCAGCGACGTCCAGGTGATCGGCGTGCCGGACGAACAGTACGGTGAGGAGATCCTGGCGGCTGTGATCCTGAAGGAAGGGGAACAGATGACCGAAGACGAACTGAAGCAATTCGTACTGGCCCACATGGCCAAGCACAAGGTGCCGAAGTACGTCGACTTCGTCTCGGAATTCCCGATGAACGTCGCGGGCAAGATACTGAAATACAAGATGCGGGAGGACGCGGTGCAGAGGCACGGCCTGCAGAAGGCCGCCGGCGTCGTTACCGCCTGAAACGAGGAGACGACATGATGCCTGTTATTGATTGCCATTGCCACGTTTATCCCGACAAGATTGCCGATCGCGCGGTCGCCGGGATCGGGGCGTTTTACAATATTACGATGGATATGGACGGCCGCCTCGAAACGTTGAAAAGGGAAGGGGAAAAAGCCGGGATCACGCATTACGTGATCTTTTCGGTCGCCACCAAGCCGGCCCAGACCGCCTCGATCAACCGGTTTATCGCCGAAACGGCGGCGGCCTCCGGCGGGACGATGACGGGACTCGGAACACTGCATCCCGACAGTCCCGATCTGAAAGGAGATATCGAGCAGATCCTGTCGCTGGGACTGAAGGGCGTTAAGCTCCATCCCGATATCCAGGGATTCAAGATCGACGATTATCGCTGCCTGAAGATTTATGAACTGTGCGAGGGAAGACTGCCGATCCTGATGCACACCGGGGATTACCGTTACGATTTTTCCAATCCCAACCGGTTGAAGCCGATCCTCGATATCTTCACCGGTCTGACGGTGATCGGCGCCCATATGGGCGGCTGGAGCATCTGGGAAGAAGCGACGAGGGAGCTTCACGGATACCCCAATCTCTACGTCGATTGCTCCTCCACGCTCTACGCGCTCACGCCGGAGAAGGCCGCCGGGCTGATCCGCACCTACGGGGCCGACCGGGTGCTCTTCGGGATAGACTTCCCCATGTGGAAGCCGGCGGAGGAGATCGATCGGTTCAACCGGATCCCGCTGACCGAAGAGGAGCGGGAGCTCATTCTGCATAAGAACGCGGAAAAGGTTTTTTCGATCCGATTGTAAAAAATTTTGTCAGGGCTCTTGACAAAAGGCCGGCGCCGTGATATAATCACAAAAAAACAAAGGCGATGACGAAGACGAACGGGGTTTTCCTCCTCCCAGAGAGCCGGTGATGCTGTGATACCGGCAGAAGGCGCCCCAGCGTTCTATCCCTTCCGAGCCGAAGGTCCCAAAGCGAAAGCCAGTAGGCGCCTTCCGTGATTGCTGCGTTAACGCATAGGGCTTGACAGAGTCCGAGAGCGGCACGGTTCTCCGTGCAATTTGAGTGGTACCGCGGGTATGAATTTACTCGTCTCAAAGAAATCATCTTTGGGACGAGTTTTTTTCGTCCCGGTCGGAGGAAAACGATGGATCACAATCTGCAAACCAATCCGTTGGCGGAGGTCGCCGCCAGAATTCGGGAAATGAGAAGCGTCATGGGCTTCACCGTGGAGGAGACGGCCGAAAAGGCCGGCGTGACCGCGGCGGAGTACCGCCGTTATGAAAACGGCGAGGCGGACATCCCCTTTACCTTTATCCACAAGTGCGCGATCGCGTTCGGCGTAGGGCTGACCGACCTCCTGGAGGGACACAGCGCCAAGCTGTCCTCCTACACGGTCACGAGAGCGGGAGAAGGCCTGCTCACGGCCCGCGAGGACGGGATCGAGATCCGCAACCTCGCGCCGATGTTCCGGAACAAGCTGGCCGAGCCGCATTGGGTGCGGTACGCTTATTCCGAAAAACAGCAGAATCTGCCGATCCACTGTACGACGCACAGCGGACAGGAGTTCGATCTGGTGCTGAAAGGCAGTCTGAAAGTCCAGATCGGGGGGCATACCGAGATCCTGCGCGAGGGCGACAGTATCTTTTACGACAGCTCGACGCCGCACGGCATGATCGCCGTCGACGGCAGCGACTGTATTTTCTGTGCCGTCGTGATCCCCGGCGATGCCCGGACCGAGCCGCTCGACACGACGCAGACGATCAGCGCTGCCCGTCAGTCGGAGGATCTTCTGATCGAAAAGTATGTCCGTTGTACCGAGGACGAGCAAGGCAGGCTGGAGGCGATCGAATACGTCGACGATGACAAATACAATTTTGCCTTCGATACCGTCGATGCGGTGGCCGACGCTTATCCGGACAAGCCGGCTATGATCCACGTTTCGGAGGACGGCACCGAGCGGCGCTTCACCTTTACCGATATCAAAAAGGAGAGCGCCCGGGCGGCCAACTATTTCCGTTCGCTCGGGATCCGGCGGGGCGACCGGGTGATGCTGGTGCTGAAGCGCCACTATCAGTTCTGGTTCGCTATCCTCGGCCTGCATAAGCTCGGCGCGATTGCGATCCCGGCGACCAATCAGCTTCTGTCGCACGATTTCGAATACCGCTTCCGCTCGGCCGGCGTGAGCGCGATCCTTTGCACGGTCGACGGGGATACCGCCCGCCAGGCCGAAATCGCCGCCGAGACCTGTCCCGAACTCCGGCTCAGAATCTCAGTCGGCGGGCCGCGCGAGGGCTGGCACGATTTTGACGAGGAATATAAGGTCTTCAGCAGCCGTTTCCCGCGGACGGAGGATTCTCCCTGCGGCAACGATACGATGATCATGTTCTTCACCTCCGGTACGACCGGGTATCCCAAGATCGCCGCGCACAGTTACAAGTATGCGCTCGGCCATTTCGTCACCGCCCGCTACTGGCACTGCGTGAAGCACGACGGTCTGCACTTCACCATCTCGGAAACGGGATGGGGCAAGGCGCTGTGGGGCAAGCTCTACGGTCAGTGGGAATGTGAAGGGGCGATCTTCGTCTACGACTTCGACCGTTTTGACGCCGCCCGGATCCTGCCGATGTTCAAGAAATATCACATCACGACCTTCTGCGCGCCGCCGACTATCTATCGGATGCTGATCAAAGAGGATCTGTCCCGTTACGACCTGTCGGATATCGTCTACGCCACCACGGCAGGCGAAGCGCTCAACCCCGAGGTCATGTACCGCTTCGAAGAGGCGACCGGTCTGAAGATCCACGAGGGCTTCGGACAGACCGAGACCACGCTTACGATCGGCAATCTGTTCGGCAGAACGGCCAAGCCTGGCGCGATGGGCAAACCGGTTCCGTCGTACGATGTGGATATCGTCGATCCCGACGGGAAGCCGGTCGGCGTCGGCGAGAACGGCGAGATCGTCGTCCGGACGGATAAGCGGATCCCCTGCGGCCTGTTCCAGGGCTATTACCGCGATCCCGAGCGGACCGCGGAGGTCTGGCACGACGGGATGTATCATACCGGCGACGTGGCCTGGCGGGATGAGGACGGCTACTACTGGTACGTCGGCCGTATCGACGACGTTATCAAATCCTCCGGCTATCGGATCGGCCCGTTTGAAATCGAGAACGTCATCATGGAGCTGCCTTACGTGCTGGAGTGCGGTGTCTCGGCCGCCCCGGACGAGATCCGAGGTCAGGTGGTCAAGGCCAGCATCGTCCTGACGAAGGGCACGGTCGGCACCGAGGAACTGAAAAAAGAGATCCAGACCTACGTCAAGAGCCATACGGCGCCCTATAAGTATCCGCGGATCGTCGTCTTCCGGGACGAGCTTCCCAAAACCATCAGCGGCAAGATCCAGCGGAACAAGCTGTGAAAACACGGCACCGGAAAACTTCGGCAAACCCCTTGACAAACCCCAACGGATATGATATAATGAGCGGTAATTGATAAAGGCGTTGACGGAGAGAAGAAGGAAGATCCTGCCTCCAGAGAGATGGCGGCTGCTGCGAGCCATCGGTAAGGTTTCCTTTTTGTAGCTCCCGAGCCGAAGGGAAGAAAGCACGCTGCTGCCGGTAGAACCCTTCCGTGATTGCTGCGTTAATGCATAGGGCTTGGCAGAGTCCGAGAGAGGCACGGTTTTCCGTGCAATTTGAGTGGTACCGCGGGTAAGTCATCTTGCTCGTCTCAAAGGATCCTATCTTTTGGGATGGGCAAGTTTTGTTTTCTGCCGTCTCATCCCGTATTTCAGGAGGAAAAAATGGCTGCTAATACCGAGCTGGATTATCAGATCCGGCAAATGGCGCTGAGGATCAGGGAACTGAGAGAGATCGAAGGACTCAGCGCGGAGCAAATGGCGCAGAAGACCGGCGTCACGACGGATGAATATCTGGCGTGTGAAAAAGGCGACCGGGATCTGAATTTCGCCTTCCTTTATCGCTGCGCGACGGCTTTCAACGTGAACGTGACCGACATCATCGAGGGCAGCAGCCCGACGCTTGCCGGCTATACAGTCACCCGCAGCGGCGAAGGTCAGCGGATCGAGAAGGCCCACGGCATGACTTACTTCAATCTGGCACACGCCTTCAAAAACCGGATCGCCGAGCCGCTTTTCGTCAACGCCAGTTATACGCCTGACGAAACGATCGAGGTCACCAGTCACGACGGCCAGGAGTGCGATATCGTGATCCGGGGCAGTCTGAAGGTCCGGGTGGGCGACCACACCGAGATCCTGAAAGAGGGCGACAGCATCTATTACGACAGCGCCAAGCCGCACGGCATGGCGGCGGTCGGCGGGCAGGACTGCCTGTTCTACGCCATCGTCCTCAATCCATCGGGCGAGCCGATCCCGGAGCTTACGGCCGAGAAGCCGGAACCGACAGAGGTCCCCAAAAGACTGGGCAAGGAGATGAAGGACCGGGTCTACAAGAAATGGACCCGCGTTGAAAAAAACGAAAACGGAACGCCGGTCTCGGTGGAATTCCTGAATGCCGACCGTTTCAATTTTGCTTTCGATATCGTCGATGAACTGGCCAGGGTCAAACCGGAGAAGCTCGCGATGCTGCATCTCGATAAAAATAAGACCGAACGCCGCTTCACGTTCCGGGATATGAGCGTTGAAAGCGCCCGTGCCGCGAACTATTTTGCTTCTCTCGGGATCCGGAAGGGCGATCGGGTGATGCTGGTGCTGAAACGGCATTATCAGTTCTGGTTC
>JAEEGL010479856.1_pt1 | contig 13092 bp, 11 predicted proteins | sample 9134231 | NCBI WGS metagenome assembly JAEEGL01 (sample SAMN16246548, study PRJNA631951) | gut metagenome | biome: gut microbiome; feature: rumen; material: fiber-attached | host: Bos | place: Iran: Karaj | collected 2018-10 | reverse complement strand
GACGCTCCACCTTGTAGGTCATGTGCTCCGGCAACAGCAGAATAATAGCCGGCCCCAGGGGTCTTTTTACCAGCTCTTTTGTTATCTGTTCCAATACATAGGTGGTCTTGCCACTGCCAGCCCGGCCTGTAATAATTTCCAACATATATCCGCCCCCTTGTCCGCCGACCTTTTTACCAGTGAAAAAATCGGACTGTTTTGACCAGTCCGATTTTGTATAGCAAAATATTATGATTATCTTATGGAACCGTACCTTCGTATTCTGTTGGCTCTGCCACTCTCATCATGGTACGGCCGCAATTACATTCCCCATCAATACGCAAAACCGCATGGCCGGTGCGCAAACGGAAAATAGGCATAGCCTCATTGGCAAGGGATGTAAGCACCAGCTCACCCACCCTATGAGGTTCTGTTATAACCTGACTGCCGCCGAATTCCACAATCTCGGCATAATAATAATCCTCGTGAATGTGGAACCCCTTGTCCTCCGGGCACTGATACATAATGCCGGCACAACCGAAGCCAGGTGAATTATACACCGTGTTGGTCTTAACATTCATCCGTCGCTCCAGATAAGCCCGCATTGGATTATGAAGTGTTTCCTCGAGACAAACTATGGTAGGAAGATACAGGTCCTGGGCATTCTCCCCATCCGCCTGCAGCTTCACAATAAACTGGGTTACCAGCCGAAAATCGCTAATCAGTACATCCACATGGCAGGAGGTCATGAGCTCCACAATATTATCCATATTGCTGCCCATAAGCATAACGGAAGCACCGATACCCTCCAGGGCATACTGCACATCCATAAGCCTGCTGTCGGAAGCCTCCCCCAGAAGGCCCACCACAGTAGTGTCGTTGATGCCATAGGCAACCAGAACTCTCGTCATCATTTCCATCTGACGGGCCACATCACCATTGGTATACATTTTGATAAAGGTTTCCGCATCACCCTGTCTGGATATGCGTAGCACACCACTTATAGGCAATGTGAGCAAATCAAAGATGGAGGCCTCCCTCAGCACGCTCCGCTCCGTAAGGGGCAGCTTTTGGATGTCCGCCAAGGTCTGTATGTCATTGGGGCCAACCCCTGCCTTTTTGAAGGCCTGCTGATAAAAGGCACTTTTCTCCTGAGCCCACTTCACCCGTTTTTTCAGGGCATCCAGCTGCAAAGCCTCCAGCTGGGAGCGTTCCATGGTCTCTATTTTTCGATTAGCAATCATCGTAACTTCATTTCTCCCAATCTAACCCGTAAAATCAGGTAAGAGGCTTCTGATAGAAGAACGGCTGGAAGCTTGTATAGCCCAGCTTGCGGAAATTCAGAATAGCCTCAGTGGCACCAACGAACAAAATTCCCCCTGGCTTCAATGCCTTAAAGAAGTTGGCATAGAGCTGATCCTTTGCTTCCTCGGTGAAATAAATAACTACGTTACGGCAAAGAATAAGGTCAAAACCGCTCTCAAAGTTGTCCTTCAGAAGGTTATGGCGCTTGAACTCAATGCAGTCCTTAATTTCCTGGGACACCAGATACTTGTCACCCTCATGGGTAAAATATTTTCTCTTGCGCTCCGGATCAATGGCCTTCAGCTCATTATCGGTATATTCGCCCTTTTTGGCCTTGCCCAAAATCTCAATATCCAAATCAGTGGCAAGGATACGATGGCGCATATTAGGAGTCAGAGTCTTCATAATCATAGCCAGGGAATATGGCTCTGCGCCAATGGAGCAGCCGGCACTCCAAATATTCAGCTTGCTGCTGCGCTTTAACAGATCCGGAATAACATCTGTTTCCAGCTTGGCAAACTTGTCAGGAGTACGGAAGAACTCAGATACGTTAATGGTAAGATACTCAATGAATGCTGCAAATTCATCGTGGTCCTGCACCACCTTATCAAAATAACCGCAATATGTATCATAGCCATTTCTCTTGGCAAGGTTCATAATACGGCGCTGCATCTGGGGTGCCTTGTATAAATCCAGGTCTATCTCAGTCTTTGCCTTCAACTTTCTCTTAAATTCGGTCCAATCCTGTTCTGCTGTCATAAATTATCCCTCCAAACGATACCACGTATTCATTATTTATATATTCCACCTGAAAATCAAAAATCCTTTATTTTTAAAAATAAAGTATATTAATCTTCCACATAATGACTAAAACTGCCAATAACCAGCTGAGGGAATTCCTTTTTCAGCTCATTAAGGAAATTTCTTGTGCCCACAAAAGGAGTTTTCTGCTCCGGCATTATGTCAAGGAAGGCATCCGGATCTATATTGAGATTCCGCACCTGTATCATCTGCACAGGCAGCTCACGGAAAAAGTCTTTCCATGCTACCAGCTCATCCTCCCGATCATTGAAGCCTGGGAAGTACAACATATTTAGGGAAACGTAAATTCCATGGTCCAGGGCGTAGCGAATGGACTCCTTCACATTACCCAGCTTGTAGTTGCTGCGGTAATAAGCATCATAGCTTCCAGGGACGGCACTTATGATGCTGACCCGCATGGTGTCAAGGCCCGCATCCACAATCTGCTTTATGCCCTCAGTGTAGCCCGCGTTAGTGTTGATATTAATCTGGCCCTTGCGGGTCTTTTCACGAATCAGCTTTATGCCCGCGGAAATATTCACCGCCGCCAGTGAAGGCTCCCCCTCACAGCCCTGTCCAAAACTGATAATACCCTCAGGGGCATTTTCCAGATGATAAATACCAAGCTGGGCAATCTGTTCAGGGGTTGGCCGGAATTTTATGCGGCTCTGGGGTGAAGGACAGCACTCCGCCGGCTGCAGGGAAATACAGCCGAAGCAGTTGGCGTTGCACACAGGAGATGTGGGGATACCGCACTCCCAGCGACGATAGAAAATATTCTCCGCAGTACAGCAATGCCACTCCAGAGAGCAATTGGCCAGATGGTCAATGAGAGGATTATCCGGCAAATCTTTTTTCACCTGTTTTACCAGCCGCTTCAAATTCTTGGTATTATAATGTTCCGGATCCCATTTATGATTCTCATCAGTATAAATAGCCGCCCCGTAAAGCTGGTCCTTATAGACACACACCGCCGTATAGCCATAAAGAGGCAGCTGGCTGGCATTCTCCTCCAGCTGGAAGGCCGGCATCATGGTACGGGTATAGCCAGCTGGCAAAATAGCAGATACAGCGTTGCCCGTCAGTGTCAAAACCTCCCCATCCTGACCCATGCCCACCGCCTGACGGTCCGGGAGAAACATTAAATCTGCACTTTCAGGCAGGGGAATCAGATCCTCAGGAGTAAGAAGGCGCAGCTCATCCCCTTCACGCCCCATGGCCATAATTCCCGGAGCATCAAAGATTTCACCATTTTCGTCTGCATAGAGAGCAATAATGGGCTCCTTTTTATTCTTTGCCATCCGCTGCCGCCTCCCTCACTTCACCAGATACAGCTTCTGAACTTTCGGCTTCTATAATTCCAGCTTCTGTGTTGTCATTTTCCCCATCAGCCTGTTTTTCCTTCCAGTTCTTCTTTTTCTTCTTCTGCTTTTTCTGATTATATTTGTTCATTTCATTATCAGTTCCCTCTGTTACCATGCATTCTATGGCAGGAACAAGATATTTGATGGCCTCCTGAATTTTTGGCACATCCTCCTCCGGGAAATTTGCCAGCACATGATTCACCACCGTCCACCCTGGCAGAGGACGGCCCACGCCTATACGCACCCTGCCAAAATTTTCATCTCCCACAAGAGCAATGGTGGACTTAATGCCATTATGGCCCCCTGCACTGCCTTTTTTACGAATGCGGATAGTGCCCGCCGGAATATCCATATCGTCGTGGCAAACGATTAAGTCCTCCGGCTCCAGCTTATACCAGCGCATTAAGGGGCCGATGCACTCACCACTGTTGTTCATATATGTCTGGGGCTTTACCAAAAGCACCTTTTCGGTGCCGATTCTGGTCTCAGCCACAAGCCCCCTTTCCCTTTCCTTCCAAGGCTCTGCCCCCAAGGCCTCAGCCAGGGCATCCACCATCATCCACCCCACATTATGGCGGTTTTTGGCATATTCCACACCTGGATTCCCTAATCCGGCGATTATCTTCATAATAAAAAATTTCTCCTTATCAAATATTTAAATATCCATTTAAAATAAACACATGTAGATTATACATTATAACGCATATTTTGGCTATTTTCCTTGACGGATAGCGTATAATTATAGATGTGATTAAAATAGAACAATAAATGAAACATTCCAGATACTTTTATGGAGGTTTATATGCATCAATATTTATTTTATATAGGGGATTTTCCCGTAAGAGCCTATGGACTGGTACTTAGCCTTAGCATTATTCTGGCCACCGGCGTAGGTTATTTTTTGGCAAAACAGGACGGCCGCTACCACAATCATGTTGTGGACCTGGGCATTTATTGCGGTTTAAGTGGCCTTTTAGGGGCCCGGCTCTGGGACGTGTTCTTCTTTGACTGGGAATATTACAGCCAGCACCTCTCAGAAATAATGAATGTTTGGCAGGGTGGCATGGCTATCCAGGGTGGCGTTATTCTGGGAGTAGCTGTGGGAATTCTGTACTGCCGCCGCCATAATATAGACATTTTGTCCATGATGGACATAAGTGCCCCCGCCATTATTTTCGGCCAGGGACTGGGCCGCTGTGCCAATCTCCTTAATGGCGATGCCTTTGGTGCCCCTACGGGAGGGAACTTCGGCATAATTTATCCCTCCACCACCCTTGCCCATCACACTTATGGCAATCAGCCACTGTGGCCTGCTGAAATCTGGGAGGGACAGCTGGATTTCGTTATTTTCGCCATTCTCCTCCTGTTTCGCGCCTATCCCCATATAAAGGGGCAGGCCTTTTCCCTTTATGTAATGCTCTACTGCATAGCAAGGTTTTTCCTGGAATATCTCCGTGGAGATTATGCCGATCCTGTACTGGGACTCTTTACATCTGCTCAGATGACCAGCATTGCCGGTTTTACTGTAGCCCTTATCTGCTTCATAGCCCTACAGCTCAAAAGAGACAAGGCCCCAAAAACTGACAGTACCACAAAAACTGGGTCAGAACTATAACGCTTATTTACATTTTCTTTACTATAAAAACCATTTATTGTATAATTATATAGGTAAAAATATGTTATGAAAGGGGTATCTTACTTGAGTATTATCGCCCGTCACCTTACAGTTGATATGTATAAGTGCAAAAATTCCTGCTTTGACGATGTGCAGGCTTTACAGGCTACATTAAAAACTCTGCTTATGGAAAGCAACCTTGATATTCTCTCTTCCACCGGCCAGATTATGTCAGATGACCATATTGCTATTATTTTACTCTTTGACGAAGGCCATATTACCGTCCATGCCTTCCCAGAGCTTCAGTATGTTTCCGCAGATGCCTTCATCTGCGAGGAAAATGCCGCCCCGGAGGAGGTCTTCAGCTCCATCCGCAAGCTCTTTAAGCCGGAGAAAACAAAAACCACCATCCTGAAGCGTGGGGATTTTGGGACCAATACCGACATGAAGCCAAAGACAAAAACCAAGGTGGCTCCCCTTCGCCGTATCCACAACACCGGCAGCAAGGTAATCAATATGCTGAAAAACAAGGACGACAACAAAAAAAGTTAATTGTCACAATTCACATATTTCTCGAAAAACTCCTGAATATCAGGAGTTTTTTTGCGCCCTATTTTATGTATACATTAAAACATAAGACAATTTACTAAACAAAATTGCCTTTTAAAGGTATAATAGTCTCTGTTATGTACTTTTTCTCATTAGGAGGTTTTTATGGAGAAACCACGTCTGGGACATATCCATTTTCTCAATGTACTGCCCATCACCTACAGCCTCACCCGGTGCGGTTACGGGGAAGGTATTGACATTAAGGGCGGTGTCCCCTCTGTTATGAATAATGATCTGATAAACAACCGTCTGGATGCCAGTGAGGTTTCCTCCATTGTTTATGCCAGAAATTTTGATAATCTGCTTATACTGCCTGATTTATGTGTGCGGGCCGACGGGCCTGTTCGGAGCATTATTTTGGTATCAAAAAAGCCCATTACGGAAATTAATCAGGACAGGATTGTGCTCACGGCCCAGTCTGCCACTTCCCATGTGCTGTTGAAGATTATCTTAAACAAAGCCTATGATGCCACCCCGGATTACTGTGTTCGCCACCTTACACCGGACAATCCTGTTCCCGATGACTGCACGGCAGCCCTTTTTATCGGCGATGATGCCCTTAATGTATATCACCACAAGGACAAGGAAAAGTTCTACTATTACGACATGGGGGTGGAGTGGAAGAAGCTCACCGGCCGCTGCATGGTTTACGCAGTGTGGGCTGTTCACAAGGACTTCGCCCTAAATAAGCCGGAGGCCTGCAAACTGCTCCACGAAAGGCTGTACAAGGGCCTGCGTCACGGCTATGCCCACAAGGCCGATGCCATAAATTCCATTTTGGACGATAAGCCATTTTCCTTCCAACAACTTGACGAGTATCTGGAAGTTATCAAGTGGAACCTTACCGAGGAATATCTGGACAATCTCATGGTATTCTACAAATACGCCCATGAAATGGGCCTTATCCCCCGCATGCCAAAGCTGAAGCTGGCTCAGGTGGACCTGTAAAATGCTTATGAAGCGGACATGGAATTATTTATATTCATGCATAGAAATACCTAGTGAAAAGACATTTTTTCTTTACACTGGGTATTTTTTGTGTCTATACTTTTATAGTAAAAGTTTGATTTTATGGAGGGAAAAACATGCCCGATGAAAATAAAAAACCTCAAAAAAACTATGTCCGCTTTGACCCCGGCCCCGTCACTTTGGACAGCGGTCTTAAGGGAGTGAAGCTGGATTTTAACTACGGTGCCAGAGTGGTTCTCCCCGATGATGGGGATTATCATATCCGCCTTACGGATCTGGACACCAGCTCCATTGTTTACGATGCCGATGCCAGAAATGCCCTTGTCACCAGCACCAAGAAATATTACATAAATTTCCGTGTGGAAATCTGGAAAAATGGCAAGCTGGCCCTTACACATGACCTGAATCTGAAGGGCAAAAATGTTCATATAAAATTTCCCGTAGGCACTTTGGGGGACATTTTGGCCTGGTTCCCATACGCCGAGGAATTCAGAAAGAAGCATAACTGCAATGTATACTGCTCCATGAGCGAGGAAATAAGCCAGCTCTTTGCCCCGGCCTATCCGAAAATTCACTTCATGAAGCCAGGGGAAACACCTCCTAATTGCTATGCTACCTATTATATGGGGATTTTCTTCCCGGCAGATGACCGCTTTCATCAGCCTACGGATTTTCGTGTAATCGGCCTTGCCCTGAACATTCCTTATATACTGGGCCTTGATGTGGTGGAATGTCGTCCCCTGCTGACTCCTTCCAAGGAACGCCCTATAAAAGAACCCTACGTGTGCATTGCCGCCCAGGCCACCAGTCATGCCAAATACTGGAACAATCCAAGTGGCTGGATAGAGACCATTGATTTTTTGAAATCTCTTGGCTATCGGGTGCTTTGCATCGACAAGGAAAAATGCCATGGTGGTGGCCGTCATTGGCACACCATCCCATACGGCTGTGAGGATTTCACCGGCAGTCTGCCGTTACAGCAACGGGTAGATTTACTGGGCCACGCCGATTTTTTTATCGGCCTTTCCAGCGGACTGGCCTGGCTGGCATGGGGAAGCGGCACCCCTGTTATTATGGTTTCCGGCTTTACCCTGCCCTACAACGAATTTTACACCCCTTATCGGGTGATAAATTTCCACGTTTGCAACGGCTGCTGGACTGACAGCAGCGAGGAATTTAAGCACGCAGATTTCAGCTGGTGCCCCCGTCATGCAGGCACTGAACGTGAATTTGAATGTACCCGCTTCATCAGCTCCGGCCAGGTGTGCCAAAACATAATGCGTTTAATGAAGGATTACGGTCTGGATCCCCAAAAGGGAATCACCAGAATCAAATAGGAGGCTATTTCATGGACAAAAAAACAAACACACAGAACCCATATATGGTATTTACTCCACCTGCTGTTCCCACCCAGAAAACGGATATGGATGGCCTCACCTATGATTTTAATCTTGGACTCAGAGTAAATGTTCCCAAAGGGAACTACAGGGTAGTATTCATCGACCGTGATACCCACCTCACCGTCTACAACGCCCCCATCTCCGGGGCCATGGCCACCAGCAGCAAGCGTTATTTTGTTAACTTCCGCCTGGAGGTCTGGGAAAATCCCACGGAAGAAGAAAAGAAGCAGCAAACCGGCAAAATTGAACCAAAACTTATCTTTGCCCATGATTATAATGCCAAGGGCAAAAAGGTGCTGATGAAATTCGCCGGCCGGGCCCTTGGTGATATGCTGGCCTGGTTTCCCTACGCTGAGGTCTTTCGCCAGAAGCACCAATGTGAGCTCTATGTGCAGGTGGATGAAAAATACACTGCCATTCTGAAACCCGCCTATCCCGATATTCATTTCATCAAGGGGGACAAGCTGCCGGAGGATTTATACGCCTCCTATCACATTGGTCTCTTTGCCCCATGGGATGACCGAAACCTTCAGCCAATGGACTGGCGGGTGGTAGGGTTGCAGGCTCATGCCGCCTATATGTTAGGGCTTCCTCCAAAGGAAGAAAGGGTAAAGCTTCTGCCTTCCAAAAAAGCCAAAAATATTCAGCCAAAAGAGCCATACGTGTGCATAGCCACCCAGGCCACTGCCCAGTCAAAATACTGGAACAATGCCAATGGCTGGATTTACATCATTGATTATCTGAAAAAGCAGGGCTACCGCGTGCTTTGTGTGGACAGGGAGAAGATTACAGTAAATGGCATTTACGGCAATGCCATCCCCTACGGGGCCGAGGACTTCACTGGAAACCGTTCATTACAGGAGCGCATTGATTTAATATCCAGGGCCAAATTCTTTATAGGACTCCCCAGCGGCCTATCCTGGCTGGCCTGGGGCTGCAATGTGCCTGTGGTAATGATTGTGGGCTTCACTGCCCCCGGCACTGAGTTTTATACTCCATATAGGGTTCAGCAGTTCCACACCTGCCACAGCTGCGGCAATGACCAACGTAATGAGCACAATTATGACGACTTCGGAGCATGTCCACACCATCGTGGCACAGAAAGGGAATATGAATGTACCCGCTGCATCTCCCCTGAATATGTGCAAAGCGTAATTGACCAATTAAGAAAGGATTTAAACATATAATTTAATAAAAGACAAAACCACCGTCAATACATTGATAAGCTATCATGCAGTGACAGTGGTTTTATTTTATTGCCCTTACTCTTTAAAAAAATTATCCTTTTGCTCTGGTGCCGTAGAAAACGTATTTATTGTTAAACAGCTTGAAATACTTTTTATAAGGCAGCTTCACTTCCAGGGTTCCCATGGCATAAGGACCAATGGCGTAGTTGCCAAAATAAACGATAAAATCGTCCTCAGTCATACCGTACTGGAGAGAACCATCCTTTATCATCTGCTTTACGTCCTTCAATGCCTCTGCTTTGTCAGGCATACTGGATTTTGGCTCAATCTGGCTTTCCGTCTCCTCCACGATGATTTCTGCCAGACCGTCGGTGGTCTTGAAAATATCATTGAGCTTCAGTTCCTTGCCGGTATTGGAATCAAATACATGGGCCTTATAGTAGAACACTGGATGGGCACCACCCAAGTATATAAATTCCCCGCCTACACAGCTGAATACGGTGGAATCTGCCCTCAGCCCGCTGTAGCTAAGCTCATAGCTGTAGAGAGGCCCGCTGTTTTCCTTGTACCAGTCATGGTTTTTACTCTGTTCATACTGTTCAACAAGGTCAGGCTCCCACTGGTACATCATGCGGCGCATATAGCTCCAGTTATCTGCCGACAGTTTTTCCAGAGACTCCTGCAGTTTAGGGAAATCATTGGCAAATGCCGGGTCAAGGTTTACCTCATAAGTAGAAGCCTCCATCAAAACCCTGCCATCATGGTTAATCTGGGACCGCTGGATACTGGAACCGTAAGCAAGAGGATGGCTGAATGGAATCCCCCCTGGTGTACTCAAATCCCCCGGCTCCTCACAAGCCATAGCCATACCTGTATAGCTGTAATCGCTGGTGATTGGTGCCACCAACCCCAGAGCCAGCACAGCAGTGCCTGCCTCCAGCACCTTTTTCCACATAAAAATCCCTCCATTTCGAAAAATTATAATGCCCGTTGACTACCCCATCAGATAGTCTTCTCTGCCACCATAATATACGAAGTAAAGGGATTTTGCTACTTAAAATTATATTAAAATATCCTTTAAATTATCTTAGTGGTCCAGCCCTCAATATTCCACACAGAATCCACCCAGTCCTCATAGAATTCCGGCTCATGGGAAACCAGCAAAATAGTTCCTTTGTACTCCTTAAGGGCCCGCTTCAGCTCTGCCTTGGCATCCACGTCCAGATGGTTGGTTGGCTCGTCCAGCACCAGCAGATTTACCGGCTTTTGCATAATCTTGCACAGGCGCACCTTGGCTGCCTCGCCGCCGGAGAGAACCATCATTTTGGAGGTAATATGCTCATTGGTGAGACCGCAGGCTGCCAGAGCCGCTCTCACCTCAAACTCCGTCATACCAGGATATTCCTGCCAGATTTCCTCAATGGCGGTATTGTCATTGCCCTTGGTGGATTCCTGCTCGAAATAACCCGGAGTAACGAATTCCCCCAACTCAATATTGCCGGAAATTGGCTTAATCATGCCAAGAAGGGTCTTTAGCAGAGTAGTTTTTCCAAGGCCGTTTACACCCCGAAGGGCCACCTTCTTACCACGCTCCAGCTGCAAGTCCACAGGATTTGTAAGGGGAGTATCATAACCCAAAATCAGACGCTTGGCCTCAATTACAAAACGGCTTGGAGTTCTGTCCATCTGGAACTTAAAATGAGGCTTTGGCTTTTCCGTGCGCTTTTCCAATACCTCCATCTTGTCCAGCTTCTTCTGGCGGGAATTGGCCATACCACGGGTGGCAACTCTGGCCTTGTTTCTTTGAATAAAATCCTTTTCCCGGGCGATTTCAGCCTGCTGCCGCTCGTAGGCCGCATCCTCCTGACGACGCTTGATGGCATACATCTCCTGGAATTTCTCATAACTGCCGGTGTAACGGGTAAGACTGGCATTTTCCACGTGATAAATAACATTGGTCACCGCATTCAGGAAAGGCACATCATGTGAAACCAGAATAAAGGCATTTTCATAGCCCTGAAGATAGGTCTTCAGCCATTCAATATGCTCCACATCCAAATAGTTGGTAGGCTCGTCCAATATGAGAATATCCGGGCTCTGCAAAAGCAGCTTGGTAAGAAGTACCTTGGTGCGCTGACCGCCGGAAAGCTCATCCACCATACGGTCGAGACCAATGTCACGAAGGCCCAGTCCCCCGGCCACTTCCTCAATCTTGCTGTCCAAGGTGTAGAAGCTGTGGGCATCAAGGATTTCCTGAATCTCTCCCGCATCACTTAAGAGCTTTTCCATATCCTCCGGTGAAGCCTCACCCATTTTGTCATAGCAGGACTGCATTTCTGCCTCCAGCTTGTACATTTCATCAAAGGCGGTTTTCAGCACATCACGGATAGTCATCCCCGCCTTCAAAACAGCATGCTGATCAAGATAGCCAGAGGTAACACGCTTGGCCCATTCCACTTTTCCCTCGTCAGGAGTCATCTGTCCTGTGATAATGGATAAGAAGGTAGACTTGCCCTCGCCGTTGGCCCCCACCAAAGCAACGTGCTCCCCCTTCAGCAGGCGGAAGCTCACATCCTCAAATATAGTTCTTGCCCCAAAGCCGTGGGACATTCTTTCCACATTAACAATACTCAAATTCTTGTCTCCTTAATAATCGCAACTTAACCAATCTGTCATTTTTCGAGCTGTCTATTATAACGCCATTGTTCAAATTTTTCTTCTTTAGAAGAAAAATCTTCCAATTAGCGTTTCAACGAGCTGGGAGATATGCTCGCCAGCTGTTGTAGTTTGTTTTCCCCCACCTAAAGAGGTGGAGGACATCTTAAAGCTCGTTATAAAAAACTCAGGCTCTATCATACCAAAAAATCATTGATTTGGCCACCGAAAGATTAGCTGCTTTGTTCCTCTTTTCCACCCCATGGACTTCTTCTGCGAATCCCCTCAAACCACGTACTGGCAGGATGATTTTCAAAGAACATAAAGATTATCGGAATAATCAGCAGGGTGAAAATGGTGGAAGACAGCAGACCGCCAATAATAACCCATGCCATACTTACCCTGGTCTCCGCCCCTTCGGACATTGCAAGAGCCGTTGGCATCATGCCCACTACCATAGTAATGGTGGTCATCATTATTGGCTTAAGACGGACCTTTCCCGCCTCCACAATGGCCTCATAGGCGCTGTAGCCCCGGCTTTGTAAGGTCATGGTATAGTCCAGCAAAAGAGTACCATTCTTGGCAACCACACCGTCCATAACCAGTATACCGATCATGGAATAAAGATTAAGCGTATTGTTGGTAAACAGCAAAAAGAGTATGGCACCAATAATGCCTAGTGGCAGAGAAAACATTCTGATAAATGGCGTAATAAGTGATTCATAAAGCACCGCCAGCAACATGTAAATCAGCACCATGGCCATAATAAGGGCCATAAAGAGCTGCTGGAAGGAATCGTCCATTTTATCGGACTGACCGGTGAATCTATAGGTCACACCCTCACCCAAGTCCACATTTTTCAGGGCCTTTCTCACAGCCTGAAGCACTTCATTTAACGGTCTGTCCCCCGCATTGGCAAAAATTGTAATAGACCGCTGCTTGTCGACCCGTCGGATTCTCACTGGGCCTGTGGCGTATTTCATATCAGTTACATCACCAATAAACATGGTCTGCCCGTTCACGTCAATGGGAATGGAGGCCACATCCGAGGCCTTGAAGCCATCGGCTCCCTTAAAACGCACGTTAATGTCCGTGTCCTGATTATTGTTCAGGGGGTCATTGCTGATATTCCCCGCCTTTTTTCCTGAAATTGCTGAAGAAATGGCTTCATCCACATCACCCACGGAAACCCCCATGGCTCGAATTTT
>JAEEGL017266900.1_pt1 | contig 13093 bp, 11 predicted proteins | sample 9134231 | NCBI WGS metagenome assembly JAEEGL01 (sample SAMN16246548, study PRJNA631951) | gut metagenome | biome: gut microbiome; feature: rumen; material: fiber-attached | host: Bos | place: Iran: Karaj | collected 2018-10 | reverse complement strand
TTCCTTTCCAGCTTCCGCTCCTCCGGGAGCCTGCTCCCCCTGAATCTGGCCGTGCCCTGGGCCTTGTCTCCGGCGGACGCGGCGCCCACGGCCCAGTACCGGTTCGTGATCCCGGCCGACGGCACCTTCGCCGCCGGGATCTACGCCGTGAGCCCGTTCCTCCTGGCCGTGACCTACGTCCTGCTGAACGCCCTGGACGCCGCCGTCTGTTCCGTGATCGCCCTGGCTTCCCACGCGGTCTTTCCCGTCCGGAGCCGACTCATTGCCGTTGTGGGCCCGGCCGCCGCTTTTTACGCCGTCACCTTCCTTCTCGATGCCGCTCCGGGGCTGCTGACCTGCGACCTCCGCATGGTCATCCAGCCCCGCGCCGCCTGCGGCCTCGCCAGCGCCATCACCGCCGGGGATCTCCTGCTGGCCTTCTCCGGCTGGCTCCTGGCCGCCGCGGTCCTGTCGCTGCTGGGGGCGCGGGCCCAGAGGGACCTGCTGTGATCCCCCGGGACGGAAGGCTTGCCGGGTTCCTCGCCCTGTTCGCCGGGGAGCTCCTGTTCACGTATCTGGTCATTGCGGTCGTCGGCAAAAAGGCACTCCTGAATTCCGCCTGGCTCTCTCCCAAATTTTTCGTATTCCAGTTCTCCGCCTTCTTTCAGATCGGCGGCGCCCTGCTGCGGGCCCACGACGGCGCTTTCCGCTTCGTTCGTTATCCGTCCGTGCGGAAGCTGAACCTGCACCGGCTGGCGCGCTCCGCCGTGCTGGCGCTCTGCATGACGGGGATCCTCCTCCTGTTCAGCGCGGCGGGTCTTGCCGCCGAAGGGACTGCCGGTCCCGGCGCGGCGGGGGTCCTGGCTGCCGTCTGCGCCCGGTATTTCCTGGGCCTGGTGGTCCTGGGGGAGCTGACCCTGATCTTCTCCATGGCCCGCATGCACTGGCTCCGGCGCTGCCCGGGCCTGGTCTCCTTCGCCCTTCTGGCGCTGGAGGTGCTGGTGGCGGCGCCGCAGCTCCGGCAGCTCGGCGGTCATCGCTTCTGCATCGTGTTTTCCTGGGTGTTCTGTGCAAACCGCCCTGCGGGCGCCTGCGCTCTGACGGTCATCGCCGCGGGGCTGTGGGCGTATGTCCTGCTGACGGAAAACGGAAAGGATCTCTGTCTATGCCCACCGTCATACTGAAAAACGTGGTCAAGAAGCACCGGGGCATCCCGGTGCTGGACGATATCAGCCTGGAGCTGCACGGCGGCAGCATCTATGGTATCGTGGGCGGCAACGGCAGCGGCAAGACCATGCTGCTCCGGGCCCTGTCCGGGCTCATCGTTCCCACCTCCGGCACCGTCACCGTGGACGGCGCCGTGCTCCACCGGGACGCGGACTTTCCGCCGGGCGCGGGCATCCTGATCGACAAACCGGAGTTCCCGGGGCATCTGTCCGGCCGGAAGAATCTCCTGCTGCTGGCGGAGATCCGGTCCGTTGCTTCAGAGGAAAGAATCGCGGAGCTCATGCGCCTTTTCTCCCTGGACCCGGACTCCCGGAAGCCCGTGCGGAAATACTCCCTGGGCATGAAGCAGAAGCTCGGCATCATCCAGGCGATCATGGAGGATCAGAAGCTCCTGATCCTGGACGAGCCCTTCAACGCCCTGGACGAGGGGGCCGCGGCCATCCTGCGGACGCTGCTTCTCCGCTTCCGGGAGGAGGGGCGGCTCATCGTCCTCACCTCCCACAACGGCGAGGATATCGCGTGCCTGTGCGACCGCGTGATCCATATCTCCGCCGGAAAGATCTTCGGCACGACGGAAAATTGCCCCTCTTGCGTCCCTCCACGGGATGGGATAGAATCTAAGGGCGGGCCGCCCCGAGAGGCCGCCCGCCGGAGGTCAACATGCACACCCTCAGAATCCTGAATCTCATCGTATCCCTCCTCTTCCTCCTCTGCTACGCCTACCAGTTCCTGTATTTCCTCCTGCCCCTGCTGAAGCGGGAGCGGCCCCTGCCCCCCGGCCGGGGGGAGCACGAGCTGGCGGTGCTCATCTGCGCCCGGAACGAGGAGGCGGTCATCGGGGACCTGCTGGACTGCCTGGAGAACCAGACCTATCCCCGGGACAAGCTGCACGTCTTCGTCCTGGCCGACGGCTGCCGGGACGGCACGGCCGCCGCTGCCGCCGCCCGGGGGGCGACGGTGTACCTCCGCAGCGACCCGGAGCGGGTGGGGAAGGGCTGGGCCCTGGATTACCTCATGGCCCGCATCCGGGAGGACTTCCCGGCGGGCTTCGACGCTTACCTTGTGTTCGACGCGGACAATCTCCTGGAGCCGGACTACGTGGAGAAGATGGACCGCAGCTTCTCCGCCGGCTTCGAGATCGTCACGGGCTACCGCAACAGCAAAAACTACGGCGCGAGCTGGGTCAGCGCGGGCTACGCCCTGTGGTTCCTGCGGGAGAGCCGCTATCTGAATCACGCCCGCCATCTCCTGGGGGTGAGCTGCGCCGTGTCCGGCACGGGCTTCCTCTTCAGTCGGGCCGTGGCGGAGGAACAGGAAGGCTGGCCCTTCCACCTCCTGACGGAGGACATCGAGTTCTCCGCGGCGCAGATCATTCGGGGGCGGCGCATCGGCTTCTGCGCCGACGCCGTGCTCTACGACGAGCAGCCGGAGACCTTCTCCCAGTCCTGGCGGCAGCGGCTCCGCTGGGCCCGGGGCTACCTGCAGGTGTTCCGCCGCTATGGCCCCGGGCTGGCCGGGGGGGCCCTGAAGGGCAGCTTCGCCTGCTTCGATATGAGCATGAACATCCTGCCCGGCGTCCTGCTGGCGGTGTTCTCCCTGGCGGTCAACCTGGCCCTGGGCATATGGAGCGCCGCCGCCGCGGGGGACGCGGGCATCGCCCTCCTCTCCCTGGGGCGGACCCTGGGGAACGCCTGGCTGCTCCTCTTCCTCATGGGGGCCTGGACCGCCCTCACGGAGCGGAAGCGCATCCGGGCGAGGACGTGGCAGAAGATCCTCTATCTCTTTACCTTCCCCGTCTTCATGCTGACCTACCTCCCCGTCTCCGCCGCGGCCCTCTTTTACGACCCGGGCTGGAAGCCCATCCGCCACACGGTCACGGCGGAGGACTTCCGGAGGACCGGCCCCTGCCCCCGGTCGGGATCGTCCCCCCTGCGCCCGGCGGCAGGCGAAGCGGCAGACAACAGGTGATAGTTAATAAGCAATAAGTGATTATGTTAACTGCGGCAGAGATCACACGGCCCCCGTCCGAGGATTCGGACGGGGGCCGCGGCTTGTCTTTCGTTTATTTCATGCCGATGCTCTTGATCTGGATGTCGAACCTCTTCTTCAGCGACTCGACGGTCTCCGGGGTCAGCTGCTCCGGGCGGAACTTGCGGACCGAAGCGTAGTTCTGCAGGAAGAGGGACCAATAGCTCTGACCGCCCAGGTCGTAGATCTCGGAGTGCTCCAGCACCTCCATGCTGTGGGGGGCGAAGCGGGGGATGTCCACCACGCACTCATCGTCGGCGATGAACTCCTGGCCCAGGACCGTGAACTTCACCTTGCCGCTGCGGACGTAGAACAGCTCCCGCAGGGGCGGATACTTCACCCATTCGGCGGTGAAGCCGGGCTCGCAGACGGCGCAGGCCAGCTCCTTGGTGCCCCCGTTCTCCCAGCGCTCCACGATGATGCGCATGCTCAGGCCGGGGAACTCGTAGGCGGCGTGGGGCCGGTCCACGTGCTTGACGGCCAGGCACTGCTCCGCCGGGGCGTCCACGCAGTCGAACTTCAACAGCGCCATGAAGTTGGAGTCCATCTCGCCCCTGGCGGCCAGGGCGGTGAGCTCCGGGTCGTCCTTCAGCTCGGGCATCATGCGCTTCACCCGGGCCACGTCCCCGGACTCGGGGTAGGTCTCCAGGTCGTGATAGGTGCCGCGCCACTTGGTATCCTCCAGGTACTTGAAGCCGTGGGCCTGGCCCGCCTGCAGGTGGACGATGTCCCCCTTCTGGCAGAGCACCCGCTGGCCGTTGATGTAGAGATAGAGCTTGCCGCTGTCCACGAAGAAGGTCTCGTAGCCGTGGGCGTGGTAGTGGGGCATCTCCCAGGAGTCCATCAGTTCGTCGGGCACCTTGTGCATCAGGCTGTCCAGGCACCAGTACAGCCCGTGGGGGCCCACCGCCGGCGTGATGCGGCCCACGTCGGAGCCCACATCCCCGTTGGGGAAGAAGTGCTGTACCTTGCCGCGCCAGGTGGTTTCGGGGGTCTTCAGGTCGTACAGAAACTCGTTCGTTGCCATGATCTTCCTCCTTATACCATGTTTTTGAGCATTCTTTTCCTCTTGACTGCGAATCTATTGTAACACAGTTTTCATCGATCGGAAATAAAAACCTGAAATCCTGCAGGAAATTAGGAAATTGTCCGAAAAAACGGGCGGCACTCCATGGGAGCGCCGCCCGATGAACGCCGGGGGATCACTTATACGTGTCGAAGTCCTTGTCCCGATAGGCCACGTTGAAGGGCATGTGGATCTCCGTCGCCTGGCCGAAGGGCATGGAGCCGGGGCCGTTGGGGACGCTGCCCTCGGGGGGAATGGGCATCTGCACGCCGGGCATCATGGGCGGGCCGCCAGCGCCGGGGCCGCCGCCGGGACCTCCCGCCCCGGGGCCCGCGCCGGGCTGCATCATCATGAAGGGGTTGGGCTGGGGCGCCTGGGGGATGCCCAGGACGTTGGCCACGAAGTTCCAGCAGCCGTCGAACCAGTCGTCGATGCAGGGACCCACGATGCCGTCCGGGTCCGCCAGGCGGGCGTTGCCGCCGGTGGAGCCGTGGCCGCCGAAGCCGGAGATGAAGCAGCCGAAGGGCCGCTTATTGCGCTCCATGGCGTCGATCATGGCGATGGCCTGGTACACGGACACCAGGGTGTCCAGCCGGGCGTGGTGGAAGAAGGCGGGGGGCGTCTGCTGACCCACCAGCTCCCCGTTGGGCACGTAGGTGAGCTTGGCGTCGTCCGTCTGCTGGCCGCAGAACATGGGGCCGAAGCCCAGCACCATGACGTCGGGCCGGCCCTCCTCGCCCTTGCAGCCGGCGGCCTCCATCAGGTCGGGCCGGTTCCAGAGGTTGCCGGTGCTCATGCAGATGAAGGCGCCGGCGGAGTTGCCGGAGATGATGATCTTTTTGGGGTCCACGCCCCACTCCTCCGCGTGCTCCCGCACGATGCGGATGCAGCGCATCATGTCGATCACCACCTGGGGGAAGCGGTAGTCCCGGGCCACGGGGTAGAGATAGGTGCAGATGACGCCCACGCCCTTGGCGGTGAATTTCGCGCCGATGTTGATGGTGTCCGATTCGCTGCAGAACATGAAGCCGCCGCCGGGCACGTGGATGAGGGCAGGGGTCTTCTGCATCACGGGCTGCACGTTGTGCACGCTGACGATGAGCTTCGACGTGCCCTTTTCATTGAGATTGAAGGAATGTACCTGCATGGTTCCGACCTCCGTTTCAAATTTGATTCGTGAAAAAGCCGCGCCGGTCAGGCCGCAAGGAACGGGCCTGACCGGCGATGGTTCGGTTACTTGAAAAGCTCCTCGCTGCAGCGGGCGATCTCGTCGTCGATGATCTCGTCCACGTGGGGGTAAATGGCGCCGGGGCCGCCGTAGGTGAGGCAGGGGATGAAGTTGCCGCCGGGGCAGTAGGTCATGCAGCAGCGGCGGACCTCCGCCCGGATCTCCTCCTCGGTGGAATCGGGCCGGTCCACGATGGCGGCGTCGATGCCGCCGGACAGGGTCATGCGGCCCGCCAGCTGCTTCTGCAGCTTGGGAATGTCGTTCTGGGGGAGCACGCCCTGCCAGATGTCGATATGCAGGTCCACCATATCCTCGATGATCGGCTCGCAGAAGGAGTCGCTGTGGTGGATAATGAGCACGCCGTGCTCATGGAGATAGTCATAGCCCTTGCGGTAGGCGGGGAGCATGATCTCCCGCCAGCTTTCGGGGGGCACGAACAGGCTCGTCTTGCTGCCCCAGTCGTCGTGGCTGAGGATCGCGTCGGGATGGACGTGCTCCACCATGAGCTTGTAGCCGTTATACCGGTATTCCCCGATGGCCATGGCCAGGTCCGCCATGGCCTCCGGCTCCAGCAGGAAGTTGCAAAGGGTGTCCTCGAAGCCCATGAGGAAGTGGAAGCGCTCGAAAATGCCCGTGGGGGCGAAGACCATGGTCAGGTCCTGGTCCCGGTCCACGGCGTTGACCTTTTCCAGAAACGGCTCCCACAGCTCGTCCGCGCTGCAGTTGGCGATCAGATCGGGCACCTTCACAAAGTCCCGCCAGCTGGCCACGTCGGGAATGACCTTGTAGTTGGAATCCGGGATGGCCCCGGGCTCTCCGGCGGGCCACAGGATGCGGCTGCCCCAGAGATCGAATTTGGGTTCCATGCCGGGATGCCGGTCTCCCCGGACGTAGAAGTTCACCGGGTCGCCGGTGAGCAGCGCGGTCCCCTCGAACTGACGGACCAGCCGGTCCGGGTGGCCTCCGCGAATGGTTTGCAGCAGGTTTTCTTTTTTGCTGAGCATGGTTTTCCTCCTCCACACCGTTCATTACGAACTGCTTACGCAATTGTTATATCCTGTATCTTATACTATGGGCGGGAAAAAGAAAACGGAAATCCGGCACAAATCCGCAGGGGGAAAATTGTGCAATTCGTCCATAAGTGCCCCGGCGGGATCGGCCGCGGGCTTGCCCGGGGAGGAAAACTGTGGTAAAGTGGACCTGCCTCCCCGTTTCGGCGGGGAGAGCACGGAAGGAAAGGGAGGCGAAGGGATGAACGGTTCCAGATTCGGCATGAACGCGCTGCTGCTGGTCATTCTCATTTTTTCCGCCATCATCTTTCTCATCACCGTGAAGCTGGCGGGGGTATCCGCCCGCTTCGCCGTGAACGAATACTATCTCCTGGAGGGCACGGACCTGGGCATCCGCTACAGCTCCGCGGCGGAAAACGGGATCTGTCAGGGCGTCAACGGCAACACCGCCGTCCTCCGCCTGGCCGGGGACTTCGGACACGATTGGGGCGCGGCCCTGGAAGGCAGTACGCTCTATCTCAACGAATACAGCACCACCGAGCTGGGCCTGATGCTCTGCCGGGTGGTGAAGGTGGATACGGAGACCTTTCAGAAGCAGGTGCTGCTGGAGGACGCGATCCTCCGGGGGCGGGGGAAAAACGGGGAGCTGGTGTGCGTCAGCGGCTGCCTCCTGCCCTCCGACTACCCGAAGACCAACGCCCTGGCCCGGCTCTACGCCATGGCGGACGGGAACCTGGACCCGGCCGGGGACGGAGGCCTCGTGCAGCTGCTGGACCCGGCTGCCGGGCTCCTGATCCGGGAGGAGTACGACGGGGAAGTCATGGGCGAGGGCTTTGCCGCGCGCTGGCTGGCCGCCTCCGGAGAGGGGGCGGGGTCGTGAGCTTCGGGCTTTCTTCGAAACGGGGCCTCACCGGCGCGGGACTCAGCCTGCGCCTCTGGCAGGCCTTTCCCCTGCTGCCCGCCCTGTATATTTTCGTGGCGGCAGGTTATCCCGCCGTGGTGCAGCGCCGGGGCCTGTTCTCCTTCCTGGCGGACCTGGGCTTTTCCCTGCTGCCCCGGTGGGAAAGCCTGGGGCTCTCCGCCCTCTACCGCCTGAGCCGGAGCGAGCTGGCCGTCTATTTTGCCATGGTGGGCTTTGCCCTCCTTCTGGGTTTGGCGGGGGACCGGCTCCTGCGGGGAAAGACCGCCCGGGCCGCCCGCGTCGTTTTTGCCGTCCTCCTGGGGGCGGACCTGATCGTGCGGCTGCTGCCCCTGTCCTTCAACCGCGCCTTCGGCATCCCGGGGGCCGTCCTGGGCTTCGCGGGAAACCTGGCCTGCCTGGCGCTGGTGCTGCTGGACCTGCGGGCCGCGAAGGGGCAGGAAGGCGGGACGAAGGAAGCATAGTTGCCTTTCCGGCAAAGCAGTGGTATAATTTGAACGAAAAGCCTTGCTCCGCCGGAACCCCGGCGGGCTTGAGAGGAGGAACCGAGCAAAATGAAGAATAAGGCGTTTTCCATCGTGGAGATGCTGGTGGTGGCCCTGGCGGGCGTGATCCTGCTGTTCAACCCCGGCGGCTCCCTGGAGACCGTGACGAAGATCCTGGGCGTCGCTCTGCTGATCTTCGGGGTGTTTTCCCTGCTGAAATATCTGATTGCGAAAGAACGCGGCGCGGGGGACGCGATCACCGCCGCCATCGCCGTCGTGCTGGGCCTGATCCTGCTGATCGCGCCCAGGGCCCTGGCCAGCGTGCTGCCCATCGTGGCGGGCGTCGTGATCATCATCGCGGGCATCCGGGGCATCGCCGGAGCCTTTGCTTCCCGCAAGTCCAGCCGGAGCTGGATCCTGTCCTGCGTCTTTTCCATCGTCACCCTCATCCTGGGCGTGGTGATCCTGTGCAATCCCTTCAGCGCGGCCAAAAGCGTAGTCATGGTGCTGGGGGTCGTGCTGATCTACATCGGCGTGACCGGCGTGATCGCCGCCGTCAAGGCCTGACCTGAACAGAGACTCGCAGACAGAGCGCGGGGCTGTGCAATCGCACAGCCCCGCGCTTGATAATCTCGGAATGACGCGCCTCAGAAGAGTTTTTTGAACAGGCCCCGGGCCGCATCCTTGGCGGCCTTGGCCGCGTCCTTCGCCGTATCCAGCGCGGCGTCGGCCTTTTCCCGCGCCGCCGTCCGGTCGAAATCACCGACGAAGAAGGTCACGGAAAGCCCGTCCCCCTGAACAGCGTCCGTCTTGTCAAAGGCGCGGCAAACGCCGTCCACCGTTTTGTAATAGAGATCGCTGCCCTCCCCGTGAACGGGAAGGAAGCCGGAGGCCTTCAGCTGCTCCACGTAGCCGCGCAGCTCCGCAGGCCCGGCGCCGGCGACCCGCAGGTAAACGCTGGGCGCCCCGTTCATCCGATCGCCCTCCGTGAGCTCGGGGATGCCGCCCTGGGACCAGCGGGGATACTGGGGCAGGAGCGCGTCCCATTTGGCGAGCTGGGCTTCCCGGGCCTCTTCAGCCGCGGGCAGTAGCGTGCCGCATTCCGAGCAGAAGGTTTCCCCGGGCAGATTCTGCTTGCCGCAGTTGGGACAGCGGTATCCTTCACCCATGGTCTTTTCCGGGAGGGCTGTGCCGCACTTGGGGCAGAATTTCCTGTCCGCCGTGGAGACTTCCCCGCACTTGGGACATTCCTTCAGATTCTGCGCCGCCTGCCCGGCCATCTCCTGCATCGCGGAGGCCCAGCCGGTGAGCGCCGTTCCCAGCGCCGCCGTACCGCTGCCGGGGGAGGCCTGCGCTTCGGCCGGTACCCCGGCCTGCCGGGCGCTGCGCACCGCTTCCGTGCTCTCCGCCAGGTCCCGGGAAGCCTCGTTCAGCTGATCGGCCGCCCGGCCGGCCAGCTTGTCTGCGGCGGGACGCACCGCGCCTTCCACCGCTTTGCCCACAGCGTTCTGGATGCCCTTGCCGATCCCCTCGCTTACTGCGTCACCCAGAGCGCCCTTCAGTTTGTCCAGCAGAGCCATCATGATCTCCTTTCGTCCGTTTGCCCGGGATCCGGGTCCCGGGGCGCACGCCCCGGCCCCGCCCGGGATCCTTCCGGCTTCCCGGCAGGAAGCAGCCTGCCGCTATGGGGCGCTGTACCGCCCGAAGTCTTGCCGCATATCATTGTATCGTACGTTTCCTCGGGATGCAACCGGTGCCGGAATAAGATCACGGAAAGTTTTTCAGAGTTTGGACATGAGGCCGTTGACCGTCTGCTCGGTGAGGAACATGGCCCCCTGCAGCCCCAGGTGGGTCTTGGGCACGATGTCCACGTAGCCCATGCCCGGCAGGCTGATTTCGATGCCGCTGAAGGCGTCCGTCCGCGTCATCAGGGCGGCGATGGTGTTGGCGTCGGCGTATACCAGCTCGGCGGAGGTGTCCTGAATGTCCCGTTTCTCCGCGTCTTCAGCCCCCAGGGAGCGAAGCAGAGCCCGGAGGGACGCGCGGCACCCTGCTTCCGGGCTCCCCGTGAGGGAGACACAGTCCGGCGTCATGCCCAGATAGTCGGTGAGGAAGCGCGTATAGGCCCACACTGCCGAGTCCATGCCCTCCACGGCGAAGCTCAGGCGGGAGGACAGATAGTTCTCGCTGTCCAGACCCCGGAGCTTGAACCAGCATTCCGCCCGCTTCCGCTCGCTCTCCTCCAGCACCGCGCGACAGTCGAGCCCCAGCTTCTCCGCGACCTGGCGGAAGGCGTCCTCCGTGGCGCGGAAGCCGATGGGCGGTCCGTCCAGCGTGAGGCAGGGGGTGCCGAAGCGCTGCTCCAGCAGGGCGGCCGTTTCCCGCCCCATTTCGGGATAGATCAGCAGGTTCAGGTCCGCCCGGGGGAGGGCGTAGAGGTCTTCCATGCTGCAGCCTGCTCCGGGGCAGCAGCCCACCTCCGCGCCGCAGGCCTCCAACAGCCGGGTCAGCTCCGCCTTGTCTCCTTCCCAGTAGCGCTGGAAGATGGACAGGCCCAGGAGGTTCACCCGCTTTTTCCCGCCGGCCTTCGGCCCGGAAACGAAGCGGTCAGGCGCCTGGCGCAGGATCTCCGCGATGGCCCGGTCGTATCCGTCGGAAAAGTGCTCGGAGTAGCCGGGGGATTCCAGCACCGCCGTGGGCTTGCCCGGCAGGACGCGCTCCGCCAGCTCCTTCAGCTCGTCCCCGATGAGGGAAGCTCCGGGGGAGTCCACGATCACCAGCAGGTCGAAGCGGAAATGCTCCCCAAAATAGCGCATGGCTTCCTCCGCCTTTTCCGCCGTGCCGTAGACGTAGTCCTCCCCGTCCAGCCAGGTGCAGGGCACCCGGCTCTGGCGGAAAAAGTAGTTGTTGAGGATGTCGTATTCCACCTGGCCCTTTTCCACGCTCTCCCCGGCGGCATTGCGCAGGGGCGGGTGCTTCGTGAGAAAGGCGGAGGTGGTGCTGTGGTAGAACTTGCAGCCCATGGGCCCGTTGAGGAGCACGATGGCATTGCGGATGCCCTCGGAAGCAAAGATCATGCCGGTGATGCTGTCAGGCGAAATACTTTTCGTACAGGGCTTCGTCATCCTTCCATGCGCCTCCTTTCCTCGTTTTTCCTCCCAGCCGGGTCTGCTCCCGGAACAGGGCTGCCCAGCGCTCCAGCACCGGGATGGCCGAGCCGAACAGGGCAAGGGGCGAGGAGGGAACGGCGTCGGTGAGACGGCCCCGGGCCGCTTCGCCGCCGGCGTAGTTGGTGAGGAGCAGATCCGGCTGCAGGGCCTCCAGCCGCTCCCGGATCTCGGTAGCGGAGGTCACCTCCTCCGTGACGGCCAGCACGTCCGGATCCCGGCTCACCCGCAGGGGCGTGCGCAGATAGTTCATCACGCCCACCCACTGCAGGACCATACCCGCGTCCCGGGCGGCGGAGATCAGCCAGTCCATATCGTCGTTGATGGTGGTGATGGCCAGGGTCCTGCCCGCCAAAGTCTCCTTCAGGCGCGAAACCGAGGCGAGGTAGGCTTCCCGCTCCCGCAGGATCAGCGCCTGGGCCTCCTTCTCTTTGCCGAAGAAGGCAGCCAGCTCCCGGAGCCAGTCCGCCGTGGCGGCGGGTCCCACCGGCAGGGGGCGGGGATGGAAGCGGCAGCCGTAGCGCTCCGTGAGCCAGTCCCGCAGGGCCAGGTTGTCCGCGCTCTCCGAATCCAGAACGTTCAGGGGCGCGCGGAGGAAGCCCCGCAGCTCGGCGGTGGTGGCGTCCCCCAGCAGGCGGCAGTTGAGCCTCAGCCCCAGGCCGGACAGGAGCCGCCGCAGGGCGCGGATATTGGGCTCGTTATTATAGGAGATGGCCAGTTCCCCCACCAGGTTCACGCAGTCCGCTTCCGGGGAAAGGGAGGGATCGATGAGCTTCTCCGCCAGGACGTGGAGGCAGTCCCGGATGCCGGCGGCATAGTCCCCGGAGATGTCTCCATCGGCGGGCACGGCGATCACCGGGGTCTCCGGGGTGGACAGGGCCTCCAGGGAGCGGATGTCGTCTCCGATGATGCCGCTGACGCAGGAGGAGATCACCACCACCGCCCCGGGCTTCTGCTCCAGCGCCCGGGAGACCAGGCTGCGCAGCTTGTCCATACCGCCGAACACCGCCTCCTCGTGGCCCATGTCGGAGCAGGCGAAGTGGGGACTGATGGCCGAGGGCATGAGGATGCCGCGATTGAACAGGTTTTTCCGCCCGGGGGAGGAAATGTTCTGCCAGGTGTAGAAGGCGCAGGCCCGGGGACTGTGGGCGATCACCAGGGCGTCGGTGAGGTGGACGGCGGCGGTGGCGGCCCCGTTGAAGGCGCAGCCGTACAGGGGCGCGCGGATGCGGCCCGGCGCCTTCTCCGCCGGCCCGACCGGGGCGGGAAGGGCGCTTTCTTCCCGCGGCGCGGGCGGCGCTGCCTCCGGGGAAGGAGCGGGAGATCCGCTTTCCGTACCCAGCACCACGGCCTCCAGGTCTTCGTCCGTCAGGGGACGGGCGGGGGAGAGAACGGGGGAGGCCAGGATCTTCCCGGCCAGGGCGCGGAACACGGCCTTTTCCGTCTCACAGCCCGGCTCCTCCATAAGGGTGCACCGGTGCTCCTCCGCGTGGGCGAAGGCTTCGGACCGGGGAACGTCTGCCACGATGGGGAGACCCACCGCCCGGGCGAAGCGTTCCACCCGCCCCGCCTCGTCCCGGAGGCTGCGGCGGTTGAGGATGATCCCCGCCACCCGGCTCCGGCTCTCTCCGTCGAAATTGCGGATGCCCCGGAGAATGTTGTTGGCGGCGTAGATGGCCATGTATTCCCCACTGGTCACGAGAAAGATCGCGTCGGCGTATTCCCGCCGCACGGGCACGGCGAATCCGCCGCAGACCACGTCTCCCAGTACGTCGTAGAGCACCAGGTCGTACCGGGCCTTCACCCGGTGCCGGTCCAGAAACTCAAAGGCGGTGATGATGCCTCGACCGGCGCAGCCCACCCCGGGGCGGGGTCCGCCCGCCTCGATGCAGCCGATGCCGAAGGCACCCTCCCGGAGCACCCGGGCCGGGTCGCCCTCCTGGGCGTCCGTGGTGCGCAGATAGTCCAGCACCGTGGGGATCCG